>Ga0079301_1000522_pt1 | contig 18591 bp, 17 predicted proteins | sample Wag4_2014_7_11_3_FD_74797 | JGI IMG/M metagenome (GOLD analysis project Ga0079301, IMG submission 74797) | Fresh water mixed with fracking chemicals microbial communities from Ohio, USA - Utica-2 Time Series FC 2014_7_11 | ecosystem: Engineered > Industrial production > Chemical products > Input... | reverse complement strand
GCCCTCCGGCAGCGTGGCGGAGGCATAAAGCCCGGAGCCCCGGCGGGTGGTAACAAACCCCTCGGCGGCCAATTGCTCCACCGCCAGCACGGCGGTGGCCCGCGCAATGCCGTATTCTTCAGCGAGCGCCCGCGTGGACGGCAACCGCGCCCCCGGCGTAATCCGCCCGCCCAGGATCAACCGGCGGAGCCCCTCGGCCAATTGCACATGCAAAGGCAGCTTCGCTCCGCGATCGAGGGCGAGGGAAAGCAGCGCGGCCTCAGCCCCTGGGGCTTTGCGAAGTGGTCTGCTCATGTTTTGAAAACCGGACCTTTTCAGCAAGCCACATTTCGCGGACGCTGCGCCCCTTGGCAAGTGACAGAAGGAACCCCCCTATGCCCCGTCCCAGCGCAGCGCCTTCTGAGCGCACCCGCGTCAAGCGCATGCATGAGCGCGGCGCCTATGACCGCGCGCGCATTGACGCCATTCTGGATGCGCAGCCCTTGGCGCATATCGGCTATGTGCTGAATGGCGCGCCCTTCGTGACGCCGACGCTGCAATGGCGCGAAGGCGATCACGTCTATTGGCATGGCTCGGCCGCCAGCCGGATGATTGAAACCTGCATTGAGGCGGATGTCTGTGTCACCGTCACGCTGATGGATGGGCTGGTGCTGGCGCGATCTGCCTATAATCATTCGGTCAATTATCGTTCGGTCATGCTGCTTGGGCGCGCGCGGCTGATCAGCGACCCGGCGGAGAAGGAAACGCGGCTGAAAAACTTTGTGGAGGGCATGTTCCCCGGCCGCTGGGACCGCCTGCGCGCCATGACGCCTTATGAAGCCAAGGCGACCACGGTGCTCGCGATTGAAATCAACGAAGCATCGGCGAAAATCCGCAGCGGCCCGCCTGGCGATCCCGATGAGGATTTGATGCAGGATGTCTGGGCAGGGGTATTGCCGTTGGAGGTGCGCACCTTGCCGCCCATTCCGGATGCGCGCGGGAGTGTTGCGACACCGCCGGAATATTTGACGCGGTTTAAGATTGGGTGAGATCACCATGACCTGGTCCATCCATCACGTATCGTTGCTTGCGCATGATCTGGATGCGGCGGCGCATTTCTTCGGCACGCTGATCGGGCTTGGTGCGGCGGCGGCACCCGATGCGCGCACCCGCTTCATCGGGCAGGACGGGCGCGGTTTGCGGCTGCACCGCCCTGATGTAGCGCTGATGCGATCTGGTGCGGCGCTACTCGGCCCGGTTGGCGCGCGCTATGTGGCGCTTGAAGTGGCTTCCCTGGATGCCGTGATTGCGCGGCTGGATCAGGCCGGGCTTGCCTATGCGCCCGCCCTGCCGGGGGAATTCACTCAACCGGCGATTTATACGCTGGACCCGGCGCTCAATCTTTTGGTGTTGCTACAAGCGGACGGCGCTGTGCCAGCGCCCCAGGCTTGGCATATTCATCACGTCAATCTGCAAGCCGAAAAACTGCGGGAAGCCGTGGCGTTTTACACGGGCGTCATCGGCCTCAAGGAAGGGCGCTGGCAATCAGCGGCCAAGCGCGGGGATTTCAGCATAGACCCCGCCGAATTGGCCGTGCTGACCAATGCGGATGACAATAGCGGGCTGCATATCATCCGCCCGGATGCTGGCTTCGCGTTTCGCAATCGCTTCGCACATAACCCTTCCATCGGCGGGCACCCGGCCTTTTGCGTGCCGGATGTTCGGGCAGCGAAGGCGCGGCTGGAAGCGGCGGGTGTGCTGGTCTCGGACGCCGGCGTTTATGCCATGACCGGAATGCATCAGATTTACGTGCTCGACCCAGCCGCCAACATGATTGAGGTGAACCAGAATGTCTGAAACCCAAACACGCACCCTGATCACGGCGACTGAGGCCGCTGCAACGCCGAATGCCCCCGGCCGGCTTTCCGCGCTGCTGCTGGAACACGGCACCATGCAACTGCGCTGGTTCGCGCCAAAGGGTGAGGATACGCAAACACCGCATGACCAGGATGAGCTTTACATCATCGCATCCGGCACCGGCTGGTTTCGCCGTGGCGCTGAGCGCGTACCCTTCGGCCCGCATGACGCGCTTTTTGTGCGCGCGGGGGAGGCGCATCGGTTTGAAGAAACCTCAGCCGATTTCGCGACCTGGGTGATTTTCTATGGCGCGAAGGGCGGGGAGAGGTAGGGCGCTGGCCCGAGCGTCGCTCTTTGCTATAAGCGCGGCTCAAGACTGAAGGATACCCCATGGAACTCCGCGCCCGTTTCACCGATGCCTTGAAGACCGCGATGCTCGCCAAGGATGCGGCCACAACCTCCACCATCCGCATGATCATGGCCAAGCTGAAGGATACCGATATCGCCGCGCGCAAGACGCCGCAGGACCCGGGCGTGCCGGATGATCAGGTGATTGCCATGCTGCGCGGCATGGCAAAATCCCGGCGGGAGAGTGTGGAATTGTACCGCCAGGGCAATCGCCCCGAATTGGCGGCCAAGGAAGAAGTCGAAATCGCCGTGATTGAAGGCTTCCTGCCGCAGCAAATGGATGATGCTGCCATGGCGGCGGCGGTTGATGCCGCGGTGGCGGAAGCGGGTGCGGCTTCCATCAAGGATATGGGCAAGGTGATGGCGGTGCTGAAATCCCGCCATGCTGCCGCTTTGGATATGGCCAAGGCCGGGCCGATGGTGAAGGCGCGGCTGGGGGGCTAACCCGCGCTCGCGCCTCCAGGCGCTTCAGTCGTTGTCCTGCAAATCTTCCGCCAGCACCACGATCTGCACGGCATAGGAAACATCGCCATCTTCCGCATCGCGGTGGACGGTGCCGATGAATTCATTGCCGATTTTAAGCTCCACGCTGCCCTTGGGGCGGTCCGGCGCGGTCACCTGAATGCGGGGGTTGCTGAAAAGCTTGCGCAGATGCGCCTGCACGGCAGCGCGTTCGGCGGGGGTCATGGTCGCGTTCCTTCAAAAATCTGCCGGTTCGGATAGCCGCCCTGATGCCGGGGCGCAAACCCGCGCCGAGGCACCAAAACACTCTCCCTTATTATAGGGGGTGTTTTTTTCACGCCCCCGCTTGAGTCCACTTTTCCCCCCAAAGGTATATCCTCCACCCTCGCCATGGCCCTGCCCCCCGGTTTCCTTGATGAGCTTCGTGCCCGCACGCCCCTGCCCGGTCTGATCGGGCGGAAGACGCGGCTGCTCAAATCCGGACGCAATTGGAAGGGCTGCTGCCCGTTTCATGGGGAGAAGACGCCGTCTTTCTACGTTTATGACGACCACTTCCACTGCTTCGGCTGCGGCGCGCATGGGGATGCCGTCACCTTCGTCATGCGGGCCGAAGGCGCGCAATTCATGGAAGCGGTGGAACGGCTCGCCGGCGAAGCGGGGCTTGATGTCCCCAAACTCGCCCCGCGTGATGCCGAACGCGCCCGCCAGGCGCGGGACCTGCATACGGTCATGGAAGCGGCGATGGAGGCGTTTCAGCGTCGGCTCAGGTTACCTGAGGGCCGGTCCGCGCTGGAATACCTCCGCCGTCGTGGCCTGACCGAGGAAACCATCCAGGGCTTTGGCCTCGGCTGGGCTGGGTCCGGGCGCGGTGCCTTGCAGGCGGATTTGAAGCAGGATGCGTTCGAAACCGCGCAATTGATCGAAGCCGGCCTGCTGAAGCCGCCCGAGGGCGATGAGGCACCGCGCGATTTCTTCTTCAACCGCGTCATGTTCCCCATCCGGGACCGGCGCGGGCGCGTGATTGCCTTTGGCGGGCGCATTCTGGGCGATGGCCAGCCGAAATACATCAACAGCCCGGAAACACCGCTCTTTCGCAAACGCTATGCGCTTTACGGGCTGGACCGCGCGCGGGAAGGCGCTTTTCGTGGCGCCTCGGTGGTCGCCGTTGAAGGCTATATGGATGTGATCGCACTCCATCAGGCGGGCTTCACCGGGGCGGTGGCGCCGCTTGGCACTGCGCTCACGGAAGATCAGTTGCAGGAATTATGGCGCCTGTCGCCCGAACCGGTGCTGTGTTTTGATGGCGATGCCGCCGGCGCCCGGGCCGCCGCCCGTGTGGCGGAAGCAGCATTGCCGCTGATCAGTGCCGAACGCAGCCTGAAGCTGGCGACCCTGCCGGCGGGGGAAGATCCGGATACGCTGATCGCCAAGGGCGGCAAGGCGGCCTTCCAAGCCGTGCTGGATGCGGCACGCCCGTTATCCGAAGCGCTTTACGGCTTGCTGTTGGAAGGCCAAGCCATGGCCAGCCCAGAACAACGCGCCGCCGCGCGCAACCGCCTCGTCGCCGCCGCCGCCACCATTGCGGACCGCGCCTTGGCGGGGGAGTATCGCCAGGCGCTGCTCGATCGCTTCTTCGCCGCCACGCGCCGCCGCCAGCCTGGCCAAGCCGCCCCCGCGCAGCGCATCAGCCGCCCCGCTTTGGTGGAACTCGCCATTCGCACTGCCCAGGCACGCATTCTGCTTGCCATTCTGCTGCGCCACCCCTGGCTGCTTCCGCAGATCGAAGAAGCCCTTGGCCTGCTGGAGCTTCCCGAAGGCCCAGCGCAATTGCTGCAAAGCGCCATTCTCTCCTGGCCTATGGGTGAAACGCGCCTTGACTCTGAGGCCTTGCTATCCCACCTCGCACTTCACGGTATGGCGGATGCTGCGGCCTGGGCGCTTGGCGCTGAGGCCCTGCCCGAAGCGGCGCGCCATGATGCGCTGCCGCGGGAGGTTGAAGAAGGCTTCTGGCATTTTTTCCTGAGGCTGCGCGGAGAAGCGGCTTTGCTTGAAGACCAGAAGGCAGCACGCGAAAGCCTTGCCGCCACAAACGACCCGGCGGCGCAGCAAAGGCTGATTCGGCTGACCGAAGCCCTTGGCGCCTTGCGCCGAGGGGAGGATGAGGCCGATATGGCCGACGGTGCGGCGGCAACGCCTTAATATAGGGACCTTTTGCGCGGGCATCCGGGGCGCCGGATGCCTTTTGCAATGAGATGGAGCGACAACGGCATGGCGACTAAAGCGGCGGCAGGGGCGGAACCGGTTGAAGCCCGCGACGAACAGGTTGAGGGCATGATGCTCGACATCCAGTCCGCGGCGGTGAAGAAGCTGATCGCTCGCGGCAAGGAACGCGGCTATGTGACGGTGGACGAAATCAACGCCGTACTGCCTTCCGAACAAGTGTCTTCGGAGATGATCGAAGACACCATGGCGATGTTGAGCGAAGCCGGCATCACCGTATCCGAAGCGGAAGAAGCCGAAGAAGGCGAAGGCGCGCTGGTCAAGCCCATCACGCGCGCTGATGGGGAAGACGACGAAGAAGCCGGCGGCAATGTGGATGAGGAAAGCGTTGGGCGCACCGATGACCCTGTCCGCATGTATCTGCGGGAGATGGGCAGCGTTGAATTGCTGTCCCGCGAAGGCGAAATCGCCATCGCCAAGCGGATCGAAGCCGGGCGCGACATGATGATTGGCGGCTTGTGCGAAAGCCCGCTGACCTTCAAGGCCATTCTGCGCTGGCATGAAGCGGTGCGCCAAACCCCGCCGCGTATGCTGCTGCGTGACATTATTGACCTGGAAGCAACCCAATCCGCCGGCAATCCTGAAGCCGCGGTTGCCGCCGCTGTCGAGGAATTCGAAGAAGGCGAAGAAGGGGAAGGGGTTGGTCTTTCGCTTTCCGCGCTGGAAGAAAAACTGAAGCCGGAAGTGCTCGCCAATTTCGAACAGATCGAAGCGATCTACGCGAAGCTCTCAAAACTAAGCTCCAAGCGCATGGAAGCCTTTACCTCGGGCGAGGAATTGGCGATGCGTGGGGAGAAGAATTACGAAAAGCTCCGCAAGGAATTGATCACGCTGGTTGAAAAAGTGCAGTTGCACAACAACCGGATTGAGGAGCTGGTAGACCAGCTTAAAACGCTCAATCGCCGCATGACCACCATGGAAGGGCAGGTGCTGCGCCTGGCTGATAGCCAGAAGGTGAAGCGCGACGAATTCCTGGCCCAATGGCGCGGCAGCGAGATGGACCCGGCCTGGGTGGAGCGTATGGGCACGCTCCCCGGCAAGGGCTGGAAGCCCTTCGTCACCAAATACGGCGCCGAGGTTGAACAGATCCGCGCGCGCATCAGCGAAGTGGCGAATGAAACCGGCCTGCCGGTCGCGGAATTCAAGCGCGTCTACGCCACCGTCTCACGCGGTGAACGCGACATGACACAGGCGAAGAAGGAAATGATCGAGGCGAATCTACGCCTTGTTATCTCCATCGCCAAAAAATACACCAATCGCGGCCTGCAATTCCTGGATCTGATCCAGGAAGGCAATATCGGCCTGATGAAGGCGGTGGATAAGTTCGAATATCGCCGCGGCTATAAGTTCAGCACCTATGCGACCTGGTGGATCAGGCAGGCGATTACGCGTTCCATCGCCGATCAGGCGCGCACCATCCGCATTCCGGTGCATATGATTGAAACCATCAACAAGCTGGTGCGCACATCCCGCCAGATGCTGCATGAAATTGGCCGCGAACCTCAGCCGGAGGAACTGGCCGAAAAGCTCGGCATGCCGCTTGAGAAAGTGCGCAAGGTGCTGAAAATCGCGAAGGAGCCGATCAGCCTTGAAACCCCGATCGGGGATGAGGAAGACAGCCACCTTGGCGATTTCATTGAAGACAAGAACGCGATCATCCCGATTGATGCCGCGATCCAATCCAATCTGCGTGAACAGACCACCCGCGTGTTGGCAAGCCTGACACCGCGCGAAGAACGCGTGCTGCGCATGCGCTTTGGCATCGGCATGAATACGGACCACACGCTGGAAGAAGTGGGCCAGCAATTCAACGTGACCCGCGAACGCATCCGCCAGATTGAAGCCAAGGCACTGCGGAAGCTGAAACACCCAAGCCGCAGCCGGAAGCTGCGATCGTTCTTGGATACTTGAACGTGTGACGGGGGCCCTGCCCCCAAATCACCCACACTCGCTCGGCACACCCTGCGCGGCGCACCAGGCCAGCGCTTCTTCCGCTGCCTGCTGATCCGCTGTGCGGATGAATTCCAGAAACCCCTGCTCGGCTGGGCCAAGGGCGCGGTTGCGCAAAGTGATGATGCCTGGATGGATTGAAGCCCAAGGCGCGCGCTGCCAGGGAAGTGCCACGATATCGCCGTGGCGGAGTGCCTCCATCGCCATGGTCACGCTGACACCGGCCACGGCATCGCATTGTGGCAGTAATCTCAATGTCACCGTCGGGCTTTCATGCACCAGCGCGGGGAAGGCCGGGTGAAGCTGGCCCAGGCGGCGCGCTTCTTCCCGCGCGGCAATCTGCGGTGCCTGCACTTCACGCGGCGCGCGGCCAATAAAGGCCAGCGGCTGTGCCATGATATCGGCAAAGCTCACGCTTTTCTGCTTGGCCAAAGGATGCCCGGCGCGCGCGACAAAAATCGCCGGCTGCGGGCGCAGCTTTTCCACCGCAAGGCCAGGGTCAGCAACAAAGCCGCGGATATCCATGAGGCCGATTGGCGCTTCCCGGTCGAGGATCGCGGCGGCTACCTCGGTCCAATTCGCGGAAACCAGTTGCAGCCTTGTATTGGGAAAGGCCGCCAGCATGCGCGCCGCCGCAGTCAGGCAGAGCGTTTCGGCCATATAGGCGCCGGCGATCACATCCAGATCATGGGTCTGGGTGCCGCGCGCCTCGGCCAAATGCCGGTCCAGCTTTTCCAGCCTTTCCAGAATGTCGCTGCCTTCAGCGACGATGGCGCGACCAAGATCGGTTGCGATCACGCCGCGCCGGCTGCGTTCAAACAGCTTGCCGCTCAGCCGCGCCTCAAGCCGCGCCAGGGCCCGCGTCAAGGCCGGTTGGGCAATGCCTAGCACACGGGCGGCGCGCACCAGGCTGCCGTGATCGTCAATGGCCTTGACCAACCTAAGCTCTCGAACCTCGATCATATACCACCGGTAGAATTACAGATTGCGAAAAAGGTATTAGCCGCGCGTGTCGCAAAGATGGCAATCTTTGCGTGGCCTTATTAGTTGAGAAAGCGAATTGTCGGCATGATGCAAGGGTCAACCCAGCTCAATGAGCGGCATGAAGGCGCGGCCATGGCTTGGATTCCAGGCGGCACCTTCCTGATGGGTTCGGATCGGCATTATCCCGAAGAAAGGCCCTGCCATAGCGTGACGGTGGCGGGTTTCTGGATGGACCAGACGGCGGTGACCAATCGGGATTTCGCGCGCTTTGTCGCGGCCATCGGCTATCGGACCGTGGCCGAACGCCCGCTTGACCCTGCGCTTTATCCCGGCGCGCCGCCCGATATGCTGGCCCCTGGTGCACTTGTTTTTCGCATGACCGATGGCCCGGTGGATACGCGCGACATTCGCCATTGGTGGCATTGGACCAAGGGCGCCCATTGGCGCACGCCGGAGGGGCCGGGTAGTGACCTGACGGGCCGGGAAGATCACCCGGTGGTGCATGTCGCCTTTGAAGACGCTGCCGCCTATGCCGCCTGGGCGGGCAAGGCGCTCCCGACCGAAGCGGAATGGGAATTTGCAGCGCGCGGCGGACTTGATGGCGCAGAATTCGCCTGGGGTGACGCATTGGCGCCGGGCGATATGCATTTGGCCAATACCTGGCAGGGCCCCTTTCCGTGGCGCAATTTCGAAGCCGATGGCTTCCCAGGCACCTGCCCGGTGCAAAGCTTCCCGCCCAATGGCTATGGCCTGTTTGAGGTTTGCGGCAATGTCTGGGAATGGACCGTGGATTGGTGGGCCGCCAAGCACGCCGCCGATCCGGAAAGCCCCTGTTGTGCAGCGGAAAACCCGCGCGGCGCGGAAATGGCCGGGTCCTTCGATCCCCTGCAGCCCGCCATTCGCATTCCGCGCAAGGTCGTGAAGGGCGGTTCCTTCCTTTGCGCGCCATCCTATTGCCGACGCTACCGGCCCGCCGCGCGTCACGCCCAAATGGTGGATACGGGCATGAGCCATATCGGCTTTCGCTGCATCCGCCGCCCATCATCCAACCAACAGGGAAACCGATCACATGAGCCAGGATAATCAACGCCCATCACGCCGTGACATGTTGCTGGGCGGCGCTGCGGGGCTTGCCGCCGGCACGCTGGGCGGGGTGCAGATGGCGCAGGCGCAGCAGCCAGCCACCGCCGCGCGCCCTGCGGCAGCACAGGGCAAGCCGAATATTCTGGTGATTTTCGGCGATGATATCGGCTGGTCCAATATCTCGGCCTACAACATGGGCATGATGGGCTATCGCACGCCCCATATTGACCGCATCGCCAAAGAAGGCGCGATTTTCACCGATGCCTATGGCGAGAATTCCTGCACCGCCGGGCGTTCGGCTTTCATCACCGGCCAAAGCCCCTTGCGCACGGGCCTTTCCAAGGTGGGCCTGCCCGGTGCGCCGGAAGGCATGCGCGCGGAAGACCCGACCATTGCCGTGCTGCTGAAGGCGCTTGGCTACGCAACAGGCCAATTCGGCAAGAACCATCTGGGCGATCGTGATGAGCATTTGCCCACCATGCATGGCTTCGATGAATTCTTCGGATCGCTCTATCACCTGAACGCGGAAGATGAGCCGGAAAACCCGGACTACCCGCGTGACCCGCGCTTTCGGGATCGCTTCGCGCCGCGCGGCGTGTTGAAGACTTGGGCCAATGCGGATGGCACGCAGCGGATCGAAAATACCGGCCCGCTGACCATGAAGCGCATGGAAACAGTGGATGAGGAATTCCTGGCCGCGTCGCTCGATTTCATTGACCGCCAGCACCGCGCGGGCAAGCCCTTCTTCACCTGGTTCAATTCCACGCGCATGCATATCTGGACGCGGTTGAAGGCGGAAAGCCAGGGCAAGACCGGGCTCGGCGTCTACCCTGATGGCATGGTGGAACATGATGGCCATGTCGGCCAATTGCTGAAGAAGCTTGATGATCTGGGCATTACGCAGAACACCATCGTCATCTACAGCACCGATAATGGCGCTGAGGTGATGACCTGGCCTGATGGTGGCGCCACACCTTTCCGTGGTGAAAAAGCCACCGCCTGGGAAGGTGGCTTCCGCGTGCCCAGCATGATCCGTTGGCCTGGGCGAATTCAGCCTGGGCAGGTGTTGAATGATATCTTCTCCCATCAGGATTGGTTGCCGACCTTGCTGGCAGCCGCCGGTGAGCCGCAGATCAAGGAAAAGCTGCTGGCGGGCCATCGGGCGGGCCGGCGCGATTACAAGGTGCATCTGGATGGCTATAACCAATTGCCGCTGTTGACCGGCACTGGCCCCGGCGCGCGGCGGGAGATGTTCTACTTCACCGATGATGGTGATTTGGCAGCGCTCCGCTACGATCATTGGAAGCTGCATTTCATGATCCAGGAGCATCATGGGCTTGAGGTTTGGGAGCGGAACTTCACGCCGCTGCGCCTGCCCATGTTGTTCAATCTGCGCGCTGATCCGTTTGAACGCGCGACGGAATCCATGAATTACAACCGCTGGCGGGTGGAACGCGCCTTCGCCTTGGTGCCGGCGCAAACCTATGTCGGGCGTTTCCTGGAAAGCTTCAAGGATTTCCCGCCGCGGCAACGGCCGGGCAGCTTCAGCCTGGGCGATGCGATGGAAAGGCTGCGGCGCGGTTCGGCGAATTAGGCCAAGCGGCGTGGTTGAAAGGCGTTCCCTGGCAGCGCTGTTCTTGGCGCTGCCAGTCGCAGCAAAGGCGCAAGGCGCGGACCCGCTGCCTTCCTGGCGGGAAGGGCCGCGCAAGCATGCGCTGCTGGATTTTGTCGCCTCCGTCTCGCGCGAAGGCAGCGCGGGATATGTTCCGCCCGCCGAGCGTATTGCCGTATTCGACAATGATGGCACGCTTTGGGTGGAACAGCCGGCCTATCCGCAGCTGATCTTCATGCTGGATCGCATTCGCGCCTTGGCGCCGCAAAACCCTGCCTGGCAGCAGGATGCGGTTTTTCGCGCGGCCATAGCCGGCGATCTTCGCGGCGCCATGGCGGGCGGCCATGAAGGGCTGATGCGCCTGGCCGGCGCTGCCATGGCCGGCAATACGCCCGAGGATTTTCAGCGCATCGCCGCTGATTGGCTGAAGACCGCGCGACACCCAAGATGGAACCGCCCTTTTACCGCGCTGGTCTATCAGCCGATGTTGGAAGTGCTGCGCTTTCTACGTTCTGGGGGCTTCGCGAATTTCATCGTCTCGGGCGGCGGTGTTGAATTCGTGCGCGCCTTTGCGGAGGATACCTACGGCATCCCGCAGCATCAGGTGGTGGGGTCAAGCTTTGCGCTGAAGGTGACGGAAGATGCCGGGCGCCTGACCCTGCTGCGCGAACCGCGCGTGGATTTCATTGATGATGGGCCGGGCAAGCCGATTGGCATTGCGCGCCATATCGGCCGGCGCCCAATTGCGGCCTTTGGCAATTCGGATGGTGACTTTGAAATGTTGCGCTACACCACGGAAGGCGCGGGGAAGCGCTTCGGCATGATCATTCGCCATGACGATGCTGAACGAGAATTCGCCTATGACCGGGAAAGCCATATCGGGCGCTTGGCGCGCGCGCTGGATGCCGCGCCGGCGCCTGGCTGGCAGGTGGTATCCATGCGGGAAGATTGGGCGCGGGTGTTTGCGTGAAAGGTCCAACCCTCAAAACCGCTTGAGCAGCCGGTCAATATAGTCCAACTCCACCGGCGCGCGTTCGCGGTCCGCGCCACGGCGGCGGAGTTCCTGTTGCAATTGATGGGATCGAAGCCGTTCCGCCTCCCCCGGCACCAAAGTGTCGCCGGCATTATCTTGGGCGGAACCGCCGACCTCTCGCCGGTCACGGCCCAGCGGGTCGCGGCCTTCGCCACGCTGGCTCTCCTGACCCTGCCCTTCGCCACCTTGCTGGCCGCTGGCCATTTCCTCGCCTTCGCCCTCACCCTCGCCCTCACCTTCGCCAGGTTGTGGCGGGCCGAATTGGCGCTGCATGCGTTGCGACATTTGCCGCCCGCCTTCGGTCAGGGCGCGGATGGCCTGCTGCTGCGCGCCGCGCGGGTCGCGCCCTTCGGCGAGTGCTTCCGCAGCATCACGCATGGCGCGATCCGCCTCGGCCAGCGGTGCCGGCACATCGCCGGTCAATTCGCCGAATTGCTGCATCAAGGCGCCGAGTGCTCGGCGCAGCGCGCGTTGCATGCGCGCGTCGCGCGCCGCTTCATCCCGCGCCTCAGGCGGCTGAGGGCGCCGCGGATCGCCACGGGTGTTTTCAGGCTCACCACCCCGCCGATGCGCGCGATCGAGCATTTCTGCCTCTCGCCGCACCATATCCTGAAGCGCGCCCATTTGCTGCTGGCCGCGCTGGCGTTGTTGGCGTTGGCGATCCTCCGCCCGGCTCGTGCGGCCTTCTTCCAGGGCCTGGAGCATTTCCTCAAGCTCGGCCATTTCGCGTTCGGCGTCTTCCTGACGGCCATCGCGCGCGGCGTCTTCCAGGCGGCGGGTGCGGCGTTCCAATTCACGGCGATCAAAGACGCGCTGCTGCGGGTCATAGGATAGCGCTTCATTGTTTTCGCGCTGCATGCGTTCGGCGAGGGCTTCCAAATGGCGGCGAATGGCTTCGCGCAATTCCTGGATGCGGCGCTGCAATTCGGCGCGGTCTTCAGGGCTGCGTTCAGCGCCTTCGCGACGGGCTTCTTCCAGAGCCTCACGCAAGGCTTCACGCGCCTGGTTCAAGGCGCGCGCGGTGCGGTCGGTGCGGCCTTCTTCCAGGGCCACAGCCACATCCCATAAAATCTGCTGCACAACGGGCACGGCTTCATCGCGGCGTTCCCGCATCAGCCGATGCCGGGCGGCGCGCAATGTCAGGAAGATGCCCGTATCATGTTCGAAGGCTTCTGGGGCATTGGTGATGCGGTCCAATTCGCGCCGCGCGGGTTCCCGCGCGCCGGGGTCGAGTGAGAGCGCACGTCGCAGCGCAATCAATTGCTGCGCGACAGGATGGGAAAAGCGCCGTTCCGGCAGGACCAGAAACGCGCCTTCCGATTTGCCTTCCTGTTCTGCGCCATCGCGCGCGAAAAGCCGCGCTTCCACTTCCAGCCCGGCCCAGGGATGGGTGGAAAAATCATGCTGCGCCGCGCCTTGTGCCTGACGCGGCGCACCGCCTGGTAAGGGCATATCCTGAACAACCGGTGCCGCCGTCGGCCGTTGCTTCAGGCGCAATTCAACCCGCAACGCCGCCAAGCCCCAATCATCTTCCGCCTTCCAGGGTAGGCGGAGCCCCAGCCCCCGGCCCGCGCGTGCGGGGGATGGATCCCAGGCGACCACCGGCGGTGCATCGGGGGTAATCGTCAGCGCCCATTGCGCTACATCGCGCCCATCGCGCTTCAGCACCAAAGCACCGCCCTCGGTCAAAGGCAGTTCAACCGCATGGCTTTGCGCATCCAGGCGCGCAAAGGGATGGGCGGTGTTGCCCAGGCGCAATTCCGGCGGGCTGGCGCTGCCTGAGAACACCATATGCAGCCGGCTACCCGCCGGCACCGCCACCGCACCGCCCGCCGCATTCAGGAATTGCGGCGGCGCGCCCGTATAGGCCGGCGGCGTCACCCAGGCTTCGAACTTTGCCGCGAGCGCCACCGGCGCGGCAGCAGGTTCTGCAAAGGGCGGCAGTAGCGCGGCAATCAGCCTTTCCGGTGCTTCCCGCCCCGCCATGCCAAGCCCTGCCACTAGTGCTACCAGCACGGCAGCCCGCAGCGCCCGCGGGTCTCGTGCCGCCAGCCCTGGTGAGGGTCGCGCCACACGCAACTGCCCAAGCTGCGCCACTGCGCGAACCCGATGCGCCTGCCACAGCGCCTGCGCGATAGGGTCATCCCCCGCAGGGCGATCCGCCAGCACGGCAAGCGGGCGATGCGCCAGCCCGGAATCACGTTCCAGCCGCCGCGCCGCGGCGTCATGCGTGGGCGCGCGCAGCGCAAGTGCTGCGCGATAGCCAACATACCCCAGCGCGGCGGCAAAGCCGATCAGGATCAGCAAATGGAGCACCGGCGGCAGGGTGGGCAGCAGCCCGGTGAAAGCCAAAGCCAGAAAGACCCCAACCACCCCAAGCGGCGGCCAAAGCGCCCGCCAGGCGCCTTCCCACCAGAGCGCCAGCCGAGAAAGCCCAAGCTTCAAGCCCAGGGGACCAAGCCCCCGGCTTTCAGGCGACGCTTTCCTGGGCGCTTGGCTCATTCCATCAGCCATTCCGGCAAGCGCTGGCCGCCATGCAAAGCCTCATAGGATTGGCGGTCCCGCACCACGGCGAAGCGCGCGCCATCCACCAAAACCTCCGCCGCCAAGGGCCTGGCATTATAGGTGGAAGACATGGTGGCGCCATAAGCGCCCGCATCCAGCAGCGCCACCAAGGCGCCCGGCGGCAAATCCGGCAAGGCGCGGTCACGCGTGAAGCAATCGCTGCTTTCGCAAACTGGACCAACCACATCAGCCGGCGCGAGTGGCGCCACCAAAGCGGCGGGCGAGACCGGCAGAATGCCATGCCAGCTTTCATACATGGCCGGGCGCAGCAGATCATTCATCGCCGCATCCAGCACCACAAAGCGCCGCGCCGCGCCCTGCTTTTGCAGAATGACGCGCGACAGCAACACCCCCGCCGGCCCGGCAATCCAGCGCCCCGGTTCCAGCATCACCGGCAGGCCAAGCGCGCCAAGCTCTGCCTTGATCGCCCCAGCCAAGGCCGCCGGCGCGGGCGCGATTTCATCGCGATAGGCAATGCCAAGACCGCCGCCGCAATCCACCCGTTCAATCGGCAAACCTTGCGCGCGCATGGCGCGCACCAATTCTGCAAGCCGCGCATAGGCCGCGCGATAGGCACCCATGCCGATCGTGATCTGGCTGCCGATATGCGTCGCAATCCCAATCGGGCGAATGCCGGGCAGCTTTGCCATGCGCGCGTAAAGCGCCAGCGCGTCATCATAAGCCACACCGAATTTGTTTTCGCTGAGGCCCGTGGTGATCTTGGCGTGGGTCTTTGCATCCACATCGGGATTGACGCGAATGGCCACCGGCGCCACACGCCCCATGCCGGCGGCGATGGCGGAAATCATGGCGATTTCCTCAGCGCTTTCGGCATTGATCTGCATGATGCCTTCAGCGAGTGCGAGGCGAATCTCGCGTTCGGATTTGCCGACGCCGGAAAAGACAATCGCGCTGGCGGGAATGCCGGCGGCACGTGCGCCGCGCAATTCGCCTTCGCTCACCACATCAGCGCCAAGCCCTTCACTGCCCAGCAGCGCCAGCACCGAAAGATTATCATTGGCTTTGGTCGCGAAATGCACGGTCGCGGTCAGCCCGGCATCGGCCAAGGCAGCGCGCAATGCCCGCGCCCGGCGGCGCAAGGTGCCGGCGGAATAGACCCAAGTTGGCGTGCCCACCACTTCCGCAATGCGGGCCAAAGGCACATCGTCCATCACCAACCCATCATGGGCGTGGCGGGCTAATTGCGGGCGTTGTGCCAGCAATTCGGCAAAGGACGGATCATTGCCCGGATCTAGGGCAGGTGCGGGGGCGGCCATCCCCCTATTGTCGTGATGCGCGCGGCTTATCGCAAGCGGGAAAGCGCCCGATCAGCGATTTGGGTAGATGCGCGGATGCGTAACCTCCTCGGCCGGGCCAGGCGGGCGGACCGGCCCCATGCGACCGCAAGCCGCTGCCAGAAAGGCCACCGCCAGCAGCAGCAATAGGGACCGCGCACTGCGCTTCATGCCAGCTTCGCCTTCCATTCGGCGGCCATGGCAGCAACATTGGCCGGCGCCGTGCCGCCATAGGATGTGCGCGACCTGACGGAGGCTTCAACCGTCAGCACATCAAACACACCCTGGGTGATGCGCGGTTCCACCGCCTGCATTTCCGCAAGCGTCAGGCCGGAAAGATCAACGCCGCGCGCTTCCGCCTTGGCCACAAGCGTGCCGGTCACGTGATGCGCATCGCGGAAGGGCATTTTCAGGCTGCGCACCAGCCAATCCGCCAAATCGGTCGCGGTGGAAAACCCGGCCCCGGCAGCGGTGGCGAGCCGTTCGGTCTGCGGCTTCATGTCCCGCACCATGCCGGCGGTGGCCGCCAGCGTCAGGGTCAGGCTTTCGGCGGCATCGAAAATGCCTTCCTTGTCTTCCTGCATATCCTTGAAATAGGTGAGCGCCAGGCCCTTCATCACCGTCAGCATGCCCATCAGCGCGCCCATCACACGGCCCGTCTTGCCGCGTACCAATTCCGCCGCGTCCGGGTTGCGCTTTTGCGGCATGATGGAACTGCCCGTGGTGAAGGCATCCGACAGCTTCACAAAGCCGAAATAGGGATTGGTCCAGATCACAATCTCTTCTGCCAGGCGCGAAAGATGCACGCTGCACATGGCGGAGCAAAACAGGAATTCAGCAGCGAAATCGCGCGATGCCACAGCATCCAGGCTGTTGCGCATGGGCCGATCAAAGCCAAGCGCCTTTGCGGTCATGTGCCGGTCAATCGCAAAGCCCGTGCCCGCCAGCGCCGCCGCCCCCAAAGGGCTTTCATTCAGGCGCGCCCGGCAATCCGCAAGGCGCGACAAATCGCGCGACAGCATTTCAACATAGGCCAGCATGTGATGGCCGAAAGTAACAGGCTGCGCCGGCTGCAGATGCGTGAAGCCCGGCATGACGCTGCCCGCATGTTCTTCCGCACGCGCAACCAGGGCGCGCATCACATCCTTGATCTGCCCGGAAAGCCCATCAATCGCATCGCGCACCCAAAGCCGCACATCCAAGGCCACCTGGTCGTTGCGGGAGCGCCCCGTATGCAGGCGCTTGCCAGCTTCCCCGATGGTTTCTGTCAGCCGCGCCTCGATATTCATGTGAATATCTTCAAGCGCATCATCAAAGGGGAAATCGCCCGCTTCAATGCGCTTGGCGATTTTTGCGAGGCCGTCGCGGATTGCGGCCTCGTCTTCTGCGCTGATGATCCCTACATGCTTGAGCATGGCAGCATGGGCTAGGCTGCCTTGGATATCCTGGCGCCACATCTTGCGGTCAAACCCGATCGAGGCATTGATGGCGGCCATGATGGCCGAGGGGCCTTCGGCGAAACGTCCGCCCCATTGCTGGTTCGCGCTGCTGCTCATGCGAAGGGAGTGTCTTTCGTGCCTGTTTTGAACCGCCGTGCCGCGATGTTCTGCGCCCCGGCCCTGATTGGGGCGACCCTACTCGCGCCCGGTCTGTCGCGGCAAGGGTGGGCGGCCAAGGGGCTTGAGAAACTGCGCGAAGCGGCCAACCCGGCGCCCGCGGCGGCGATCAGCTTCACCGATGCCGATGGCAAGGAAACGGGGCTGGCGGCTTTCGCCGGGCAGGGGCTGGTGGTCAATCTCTGGGCCACCTGGTGCCCGCCCTGTGTCGCGGAGATGCCCGCGCTGGACCGCCTGCACGCCATGCTGCAGGCGGAACGCATCACCGTGCTGGCGCTTTCATCCGATCGCGGCGGGCGGGCGCAGGTGGAGCCCTTTTATCAGCGCCTGGGTTTGAAAGAACTCGCCATATGGCTCGACCCGCGCGGGGCTGCGGCGCGCGCCTTGGGGGCGAGGGGCCTGCCGACCACGGTGATCATTGACCGTTCGGGGCGGGAAGTGGCGCGGCTGGAAGGCGAAGCGGCCTGGGATGCGCCGGAATTGGTGGCGGCGGTCCGGCGGTTGGTGGGGCCGCCCTGATCTGACCCATCAGTTCGTCGGCACGCTCGGCAGTGCAGGCAGGGCCGGGGCCGCAGGGGCCGTGATCGGCGCCGGGCCGTCCAGGATGGAGCGGTTCTGCTGGGACGCGCCCTTGGTCAGCAGGGCCAGGGTCAGCGCCAGGGCAAAAAACGCCGCGCCCAAAATGGCGGTGGACCGCGTGAGCAGGTTGGCCGTGCCGCGCCCGCCCATGAAGGACCCCATACCCTGGGATGAGCCCACGCCAAGCCCGCCGCCTTCGCTCCTTTGGAGCAGGACAAGGCCGATCAGCGCGAGCGTCACAAAAAGATGCAGGACAAGCAGGACGGTAATCATGGTTGCGGGCTTTTAGCGGAGGCCGCCGCGCCCGGCTAGACTGAATCTGGGCTGTCACAAACAAGTACGCGCCAGACCCTGGACCGGCGCCCCGCTCAGCGCCATTGTGAGGCGCGAGAAAAAGTAGCAGAGGCTGGTCATGGAAAGCATCTTCTTCGGGCGCCGCACGCTTTTGGCCGGTGGGGCCGCGCTGGCGGCAGCGGCGGCAGGGCGCGGCGTGGCGGCGCAGGGTGCGCCGATCCGCATTGGGGAGCTGAATTCCTACAGCCGCATGGCGGCTTTCTGCATCCCCTACCGCAACGCTATCCAAATGGCGGCAGAGCAGATCAATGCCGCGGGCGGCGTCATGGGCGGGCGGCGGCTGGAATTCATCTTCCGCGATGATGGTGCCACACCAAGTGACGCGGTGCGCGTGGCGGAGGAATTGCTGACGCGGGAGAATGTTTCCTTCATCGCCGGCACCTTTCTGTCCAATGTCGGGCTGGCGGTCGCGGATTTCGCCAATCAGCGCAAGCGGCTGTTTTTCGCGACCGAGCCGCTGAGCGATGCGATCACCATGGCGCAGGGCAATCGCTATACGTGGCGGCTGCGCCCTTCCACCTTCATGCAGACGCG
>Ga0079301_1000521_pt1 | contig 18607 bp, 13 predicted proteins | sample Wag4_2014_7_11_3_FD_74797 | JGI IMG/M metagenome (GOLD analysis project Ga0079301, IMG submission 74797) | Fresh water mixed with fracking chemicals microbial communities from Ohio, USA - Utica-2 Time Series FC 2014_7_11 | ecosystem: Engineered > Industrial production > Chemical products > Input... | reverse complement strand
AGTTCGGGGTGAGGCCTCAGTTCGTCCCAGTCAATTGACCTTGGGTGGGGGAGGCGTTCGTCCGGAGCCTGATAGGGGCAAGACTTGGGGGGGGCCGGATTCGAAAGTGGAATTGAATTTCGGCCACAAGCCGGACGCGCAGGGGCGATTGTATAAGCTGGATCCTTCGGGCGTGCCTGTGTGGGGTGCGAATGGCAAGGCGATCACGCCGGATCAGTGGGCCAACATGCCACCATTCCAGCAGCAGGCGATCGCCAATCTGGTGCCGCCTGAACTGCGAGCCACATTCCTTGCAACCATGGCAAACGGTGTGGCGAGCAATGCCCGCAGCGAGCCACCCCAGGCGCCATACCGAGGGCTGCCCGGCGGTTACTTGCCCGGTATGGGATTCGGGTTTGATCCCAATATTGAGCTTTCGCCAGATGCCAAGAGTCAAATGGAACGCTTTCTCAATACGGCGACTGCTGCCTCGCGTGGAAGGCGACCGGATGGTTTTTGTTACACGCATGTGTGGCGCTATATGTCGCAAGCTGGTTTCGGGGCATTTCCTAAAATGAAGATCCCCGATTCACACGCTTCCGAGGCGCGCATGTTCGCGGAACTGGTCAATGTCGATCCAGCCCGCTACGGCCTCAAACGGCTGGCCATTGACAACCCGTATCAAGCACCGCCAGGAGCGATCGTCGTGGTGCGAGCTAAAACACCCGGTACGTCGCACGAGACGGCCGGCGACATTTCCGTCGCAACCGGCGAAGGTTGGTTCGCCAATGGCGGGCAAATGCGTTATGGGGGTGCCAAGAATTTCCCGCCTGGTAACAATTACGTGCTCGGAATTTACGTGCCCGCATAAACGCTTAAACATTCCTTTGTCAAGGACGGTCCGTTCGTGTAGCGGGCCGTTTTTTTTACTGTTAAAATGAAGCGCCATTGATGTCGAAGGAGTGGGCGCGTGCCACAAGAAGCGTTGATTTTTGAAAAAGACCGGCCCGGTCGTCTTGGGATGCGTGCGCCGCAGGCAGTGGGTGCAGCGAGTGATTGGCTTGACGCGTTGCCCGCCGATGCGGTGCGGCAAGGCGCGCTGCCGTTGCCGGCGCTCAGCGAGCCGGAGGTGATTCGACATTACACGCGTCTGTCGCGCAGGAATTTTGCCATTGACACGGGCTTTTACCCGCTTGGCTCGTGCACCATGAAGTACAATCCCAAGGTTAATGAATTGATGGCGCGTTTGCCTGGATTTGCCAACTTGCATCCGTATCAGCCGGAGGATACCGTACAGGGGGCGTTGGCCCTGATGTACGAGTTGGAACAGGCATTGGCTGAGATTACCGGTATGGCGCGTGTCACGTTGCAACCGGCGGCTGGGGCGCACGGTGAGCTTGTTGGTTGTTTGATGATCAAAGCCTATCATGAGCATCGTCGGGATCTTGAACGGTGTGAAATCATCGTCCCTGACTCGGCGCATGGGACCAATCCCGCAACCGCGGCGTGTGCCGGATTTTCGGTGGTGACCGTCCCTTCAGATGCGCGTGGGCAAGTCGACCTTGACGCACTGAAAGCGGTTTTGTCTCCGCGCACGGCTGGCATTATGCTAACCAACCCCAACACCTTGGGTCTGTTTGAGGAAAATATCCGCGAGATGGCGCGTTTGGTGCATGAAGCTGGTGGGTTGCTGTATTACGATGGGGCGAACTTCAATGCGATCATGGGGCTTGTGCGACCTGGTGATATGGGCTTTGATGTCGTGCACCTCAATTTGCATAAGACGATGACGACACCCCACGGTGGTGGTGGTCCAGGGTCGGGGCCGGTGGGCGTTTCTGCGGCACTTGTGCCTTTTTTGCCGACGCCGACCGTTGAACGCGAAGGCGATCGCTACTGCCTTCAGGAAGACCGGCCACTCAGCATCGGGCGGATCAAAGCCTATTATGGCAATTTTGGCATGTTGGTGCGTGCCTACACTTACATTCTGAGCATGGGTGCGGATGGTTTGCGACAAGCCAGCGAAGATGCGGTGCTAAACGCCAATTATTTGCGGGTAAAACTCAAGGATGCTTTCAAACTGCCTTATGACACTGTATGCATGCACGAATTTGTTTTGTCGGGAGAGTTGCAGAAGAAACAAGGCGCCAATACCTTGGCAATCGGGAAGCGGTTGATCGACTATGGCTATCATCCGCCAACCATTTATTTCCCGTTGGTTGTGCCTGAGGCGTTGATGATTGAGCCGACTGAGACGGAAAGCAAGCAAACCTTGGATCAGTTTGTCGCTGCGATGCTTGCCGTGGCGAAAGAAGTTGAAACGGATCCTGAACTGGTGACGTCTGCGCCGCATTTGGCGCCTGTCAAACGCGTCGATGAAGCATTGGCCGCGCGCAAGCCCAATTTCAGGTATTCCGTAGCGGGTGATGCGAGCGGCGCAGTCAGTGCGGAAGCGTTTGCCGCTCGTCCGAGCGGGTGTGCCTAAATCAATTCTTGGAGGGCTGAATGTGAAAATTTACACCCGTACTGGAGATGGTGGTCTCACCTCGTTGTATCGGGGTGGGCGAGTGCCCAAGTGTTCGCATCGACTGGAGGCCTACGGCACACTGGATGAGCTTAATTCCGTTTTGGGGCAGGCGATTGCGCACCTGAGTGGTGATGCTGATTGGCTCAAGGCGGTCGTTATCGAGCTGCGACGGATTCAAAAGGAGCTGTTCAACCTTGGCGCGCAACTGGCGACGCTTGGCGAAGAAAAACCGGCGTGGCATGTGGTGGCCGAGGACATTACCAAACTTGAAGAGTCCATTGATGCGATGGATCAGTTCTTGCCGCCGATGATGGTCTTCATCCTGCCGGGGGGGCACCTGGCGGGGGCAACCTTGCATGTCGCACGAACGGTTGCGAGACGGGCTGAAAGAGCGATGGTGGCCGTCAATCGGGAAGGTGCGATAGACCCCTTGCTCCTGACCTATATCAATCGTTTGTCCGATTATCTGTTCGTCGTTGCTCGTTATGTCAATCATCAATATGGGACGCCGGAGCCGCCACTCAATCAGGCGTGAGGGTCCGTACAGGCAAGTCGGTATTTTTTCGCAGCCATCGCGGCTGCTTCTGCAGCGGTGAATAGCGATCGATCAGGCTTTCGGTGAGCATTAACCCGAGACAGGCGAGGCTTGGCCCGATCAAACGGTCGTTCCATCGTTCAGGCTCCGCGACAATAGTGAGACCAAGACCGATCGCAAGCCCCAACCCGAACGGTGTCCACTCGTACCGGGTTCGTGCTGTCGCCTGTTGTGAACCCAAGCATGCGCCGACAATCAACATGGTCCCAATACCCACGTTCGTGCCTGCTGCCACGACCGCATACTCGATATTGCCCATCGATACTGCCAGCATCAGCAATGCGGTGGGAATGACACTCGCTACACCCGCCAGAAGCCCCGCCCAGGCAGTCTTTTGCAGCGCCCACAAGCGATAATGCCAAGCCAGCCCCTGCCGTAACAGTTCAATGCATAACAAGCCATAGAAGAATGCCCAGACGACACCTGTGGTCGTACCATAACCCACAAGGACGCCGCCCAGCGCGCCCTGGATATAGCCAAGTTGCGACAGGCATGCCAAAACACGCCGCCGAAGCTTGCGGATTTTGCGCCGCTTTGTGTCGTGCTGCTGCATGCTTCCACCCTAACGGAAGCCCAGCGTTATTCAAACGCACAAGCAAATTAAAATACAGACTACGCGTATCACGCACCTGGCAGCGTGTGCGTATCGAGGATACGCCACAAAAAACCGCTGTCTCGAAGTATCCGGTTATCTATCGCTCACCTGGGATCAGAGGCTGAAAGAATAGCCTTTTCGGCCAATGGTCAGCAAGCGCGTGGGATGTTTGGGATCGTTCTCAATTTTGGCACGCAAATTCTTGACGTGCGCGTGGACGGCGTCGTCTGTGCAGCCACGTGCCTTGAACGCGCCAAACACCTGTTGAGCCAATGTTTCAGCTGAATTCACTTCCCCTGCATGCGTCATCAAGAATTGGAGCAATAACACTTCCATTTTGGTGAGCTTGACTTCCCGGCCATCAACGTCGGCAATAAAGCGTTGCGGGTACAAACGCAGCGAGGCCCGTTCAACGACTTCCTGCACCGCACGCAACCGTTCCGAGCTCAGACGCAGGAAAACGCGAATGCGATAAAGCAATTCAATTGGATCGAAAGGCTTGGTGATGAAATCATCTGCACCCCCTTCGAAGGCGTCATAACGACTGGCCTCTTCTTGCTTGGCAGTCACAACCAGAATCGGGGTCCGCCGGGCTGACACTTTGGTCTTCAATGTCCGAGAAACAGCGATGCCATCGACATCGGGCAGCATGAGATCCAGTAAGACGAGATCGGGCGCACAGGTATCGAATGCGTCGATGGCCGTTTTACCGGAATCGCATCGAAAGACCTGAAAACCTTCGGTTTCCAGAATATACCCCAATAGACGCTGGATCGCAGGATCATCTTCGACCAACATGATCTTGGGGGCTGACTCGCGAACGCTTTTTTGTAAATTTGTCATAGCATTTATTATACGTCTGTCCCAGCGAGCGTAAAGACGGTTTCTCGATGCTGAAGAACTTGCTTTGGCAACGTGATAACGAAACGCGCTCCGACGACGACAGTAGCATCCACTGAGAGCTTACCACGGTGACCCTGCTCAATGATCGCACGGCTCAGTGGCAAACCAAGCCCCAAGCCAGTTGCAGCCTCCACACCACTGGTGTCAAGCTGAAAAAATCGCTCGAAAATTGCCTCGTGGTGCTCTTTCGCGATGCCTGGGCCGGTGTCAGATACAATGACAACCGCGGATTCTTCTCTATGACTTAATGTGAGCCGAACCTCACCGCCAGCCGGTGTAAATTTCAGCGCATTGTTCAACAAGTTCATGACAACTTGCTTGATGCGATCACCGTCTGCTTCCACGATAAGCTCATCCTCACACGATTCATACGCAAAATCCACGTTGCCCCGCTCGAATATGGGACGCATCGCACGCGCGATCCCTTCGGTCAATTGTGTCAGTGATATCCGTGCAAACTTGTAACGCAAGGTGCTGGTTTCAGCCCGCGCATAATCGAGTATATCGTTCAAAAGCCTTTCTAAAACCCGCGTCTGTTCCTGAACCGTATCAATCAGTTCCTCTTGAAAAGGGGTCAGGGGCACAGGACTGCCATGACGCAGTAGCCAAACCGCCGAACTCACCGAGGTCAATGGCGTTTTGAACTCATGGCTCATCAAGTTGATGAACAAACTTTTTAACTGGTCAAGCCGGGTGAGCGCTTCGTTTTTCACCCGCAGCTTGCAGGCTGTATCTTCAATTAAGAAAATGACCATGCCAACGCCTACAAGCAAATTCAGGATCGCGGATACCAAATAGCCGACCCAATTGAGCGATGACCGTTCAACGATCGGATAAAGCGCAAACCAGACCCCCGAGGCGATCAGCGGAATCCCCAGATACATTGCGCCAGAAGGGCGTGCATGATGGTTCGACCGAATCAACTGATAGCCAAGCCAACCATGCAAAAAGGCATAGGTCAGAACAAAAGGCCCACAAACCACTTCAAAAGGCAAGCGGTTAGCAAGCAACACGGAACACAGTGTTAGCGACGCAACAAGCATGACCGCCAACACACGCAGCGCCAGCGGCTCACGCTGCTGCAAAATTTGACCCGTCCGAACAAAACACCAGCAGATGGCAGTTAGCAAGGCAATTTCAACCAGTGTCAACCAGGGCAAACGCCCCATACGGTTTGCAACAAACTCGCATATCAGAAGCAACAGACCACCCGCGTACGCACGAATCCAATTCTGGAAGAATGGACTGGGATAACTCCGGCCCACAAAGACCGAAAGTACCAAAATGCTCAGGATGCCGACAATGTTGTACAGGGTTGACTGCTCGACGATGCTCACGTTTGCCTGATAAAATTTTGAATTGGACGCACGTTACCAGAATAACACAGTGTGAGCATCCGACTGTCCCGGAAGCCTATAAAAGCCAATGGACGGGCTCGGATCCTCGTTTTGAGCCATCCAACATATTGTCGCCCAAACGAGCAGCATCCACACGAATCAGTGGATAATCGCCGATTGCTTCTTCACACCAAGCCAATTTTTCTAAAACAGTGACGCGCTGGTTTTATTCAGATCGGTTTTGCAAATAAAAATGCAGAGGCATCACGAGCGTGCGTTTTTTCAACAACGTTCAAAACGTCATCACCAATTGATGGTTCTCGTTAACGTTAAACCGATACCAAGCCTTGGAGTGCGATGCGTCAATTCTCAGATTATATCGAGTTAGCATACACAATGTTTCACGAGTCGACTCGGCGTGGGCTAATGTTCCATACTGCCGAAGACGAGGTGCTCAATGGACGCATCATCACTGTCGGTGGGCAGGCCTGGCTCAATTTTGGGTCCTGTTCCTATTTGGGGCTCGAATTGGACGAACGTTTAAAAGCGGGCGTCATTGATGCGGTTACCCGTTTCGGCACACAGTTTTCATCGTCACGGGCAGCGGTCTCAGTGCCGCCCTATCACGAACTCGAAAGTCTCCTGGACCAAGTTTTTGGTTCTCCCGTCTTGCTGGCATCCAGTACATCTTTGGGCCATATTGCAGCCTTGCCGATTTTGGTACAGGCAGGTGATCTGATGGTGCTGGATCAGCAGGTTCATATGAGCGTGATGAATGGCGCGAATCTGGCGCGCGTCCATGGCGCAAAACTTGAGGTGATTCGTCATAATGATTTGGAGCAACTGGAAGCGCTGATTGTGCGAGAGCGTAGCCGCTATCGTCATATCTGGTACCTCGCTGACGGCTTGTACAGCATGTACGGCGACTTCACACCAATCAATCAACTGATGGCGATGCTCGCGCGTCATGAGCAGTTGCATCTTTACTTTGACGACGCCCATGCGATGAGCTGGTGCGGAAAGCATGGACGTGGATTTGTGCTGGGTTGTGTTCCCTTGCACGAGCGAATGGTGGTTGCGACTTCCCTCAATAAGGCGTTTGCCTGTGCAGGGGGTGTTTTAATGATTCCAGACGAAGCGATGCGCTTGAAGCTTCGAACGGTTGGAGGTCCGCTCATTTATTCAGGTCCCATCCAGCCCCCTATGCTAGGGGCGGCCATTGCTGCCGCGAGGGTTCATCTTGATGAAGGATTCGCTGCGATGCAAGCTGAACTCCTTGAGTTGATTCGCTACTGCAATGACGTGTTTCATGCGTTTGGTGTGCCGCTCATTTCGGAAGATGACAGTCCGGTACGTTTCGTCGGAACCGGATTGCCTCGCGTTAGCTACAACATGGTTGATCGCCTGCAAAAAGAGGGATTTTACCTAAATGTCGCTGTTTTCCCGGTTGTACCGATGAAGCGGGCTGGGCTGCGTTTCACCCTGACGCGTCATCTGACAAAAGTGGACATTCGTCGGTTGGCTGAAGCGATCGCTTACCATCTCCCACGAGCGTTGGCCGAAGAGGGTAGCACCATGGCTGAGGTTTTTACGACGTTTGGGCTTGTTGAAAAGTCACCTACCATAGCAGAATCGTGCCTGGTGGCCTCCGATTGGGTGCTTGAGAAACGCTACCGGATCGCGGATGTGAACGCGGATGAATGGAATGCCTTGCTTGGCGCGCGAGGGACATTTTGTCACGCAGGCCTCACATTGCTTGAAAAAACCTTTTCAAACCAGGTTCGTCGTGAGGACAATTGGCGATTCATTTATTATTTTGTGCGAGACGCGAGTGGCCGTTGCGTGCTTGCGACTTTTTTTAGCGAGGCGATTTGGAAAGACGATCTGACAGCCTCCAAGGACGTGTCTCGGCTCGCCGAGCAACGCCGTCGCAACGATCCCACTTTTTTGACATCCAAGACGCTGGCGATGGGATCGCTGCTGACAGAAGGCGATCACCTCTACATTGACCGAGCAGCCGATTGGCAGCGTGCATTGGCTTTGGTGCTGCAAGATTTGGCGGCTGAACAGACGCGTCATCAAGCCCAGGTTGTTGTGCTACGGGATCTTGATGCGAATGATCCGGAAATGGAATCGTTTTTGCTTGATCACGGATTTGCCAAGTATCGAATGCCAGACAGTATGGTGCTTGAGATCAACCCACTTGAATCGCTTGATGCATACCTGGCTAAATTGACCCAACGGTCGCGTCGATTTGTCACGCGCGAAGTCTTGCCGCGTACAAACGCCATCACGATATCGGTGCGAGGAGCAACTGCGCAACCGTTAACAGAAGGCGAGTGTGAGCATCTGTATGCCCTGTATCGGAATGTTCACGCGCGGAGCCTTGAATTCAACACGTTCCCCGTGCCTCAAGCACTTTTTGAAAACATGGCTTGTGCGCCAGAATGGGAATTTTTGTTGATCAACATTGCCGATACGTCAGTGAACCCCCAACGTGACAAACCCGTCGCTTTTTTGGCAGCGTATCGTGGCCGCTGCCACTATGTTCCCCTGATCGTCGGACTTGACTACGACTATATCAATTCACACGGTGTGTACCGGCAAGCCATTTGGGCTGCGGTAACTCGCGCGCGGGAACTGGGCCTGATCCGTGTTTATTTTGGTATGGGCGCCGCGCTGGAAAAACATCGTTTTGGTGCCATCACCAACGGGCACGCCATTTATTTTCAGGCGACAGACACTTACAACTTTGACGTTCTGTTGCAAATGATGGGCGACGGAACACCAACACGCGCAGCAAGCCCGCGAACACAATCAGGGAATGTGCACCCTGGCTCAACGGCAAACAGCACAGAGTTGAGGCGGAATGGTGGGTGCTTTGACACGCAGCTTGACTTTGCCGCGCCAGGCTAACCGCAAAAAAGCACTGGTTGGTGAATAAAGGTTTGCTGAAATCTAAAAACTGACCGTCTGTTTTTACGTGTTTGTGTTTGCCACACCAGTTTGGGGCAAAGCCCACGCGCAATCGGTTACCGGTTACGCTCGTTTGCAGTTTGCTTACGACGGCGTAAAAAAACCACGCCACGGAGGGTGGCGCGACTGACACAGGCCCAAGCCGTTTCAATCATCGCAGTGGCCCGGTTTGCCCGCTGCACAATCTGGTGGGTGTCATCCAAGGTCAGTTCCACTTCTTGCAGGCTGTCCCGTGTCTTTTGGACCACGCGCACAAACTCGGGCAGCAAGGCCGCGCGAACATCGCGCAGAATCAACCACAACTGAATCGTGATACCAACGAGACACAATAAAACACCGACTACCACGATGCCAATGACAGCGTAAAGGGTTGTTATAGACAAGGGCATACTCCACTAAAATCAGCTTCGGTCACCACGTGTGGCCCACTCTGGCAGCGCACGGCCCGAGCGATCGCCTGACAAATCCCGGACGGTCAAATCAGCCGCTGCGTCATTGACTCTCCGATTCTGGAAAACAAAAAAGTGAACGTGCAAACGGGGCGAACGCCAGGAATTGACCGTCTCTTTTCAATCGTTCCCAAATCATTTGGGGGAATGACGCATGGGCTGTTACGATGCCCGCGATCGCAGGTTATACATTATATCCGGCCCTAATGTTCTGAACTGACGTGTCCGCCATAAAATTCGTCACAATGTCGCGATTGTGCAATCAGGGCACGTGCCGATACCGTAACCAAAGGTACAGGCGCCGGGAGCCGGCCCATAATGCCAGCACGGCGCTAGGGCCGAAAACAAGTAACTCATCCACAGGCAGGTGGTTCACCGATGCTCTCCGATCTCGTGCGGTTCAAAACAGGTGGCGTCGCAGCGACTCCTCATTGTCTTCGGCTCACGCGCGACGCGCAAACACTTACCCTGGGGGAATTAACCAGTGGGCGTGAACGCGCGCTTGCTTCGAAACATGACTGCCCGTATCGACTCCCATTGATTTTACCCTCCCACTGACGCTGTTCGTGTCACACTCAAAAAAACTGCGCAATCGAATCACGGCCATCTGGACTCAGATTCCTTGTTGCCATGCACCCGCCAAAGGGATACCACCTTGGGTCACAAGTTTCAGGAATTCGGATTCATCGATGGTTCGAATGCCCAATTTGCGGGCCTTTTCAAGTTTGCTGCCCGCTTCCGTACCGACAACCACCAGGGTCGTTTGCTTGGTGACGGCGCTCACGACGTGCCCACCAAGGTCGCGGACCTTTTGTTCGGCTGCTGGCCGGCTGAGGTGCTCCAGGCGACCGGTGAAGATGACATATTCCGAGTGAAGAATGCCTGTGGGTGGTGCCGCGTCCTGGTGCACCCGAAACTGCAGGCCCGCGGCTTGCAAACGCTGGATGACAGCCAGGTTTCGTGGTTCGTCGAAAAAGTCACGGATACTGGTGGCAACCACCGAACCGAGGCCAGGGATGGCAGCGATCGCCTCAACGCTTGCTTGTTGCAGGACATCGAGTGAGCCGAAGTGCTGCGCGAGTTGTCGGGCGGTTTGCTCTCCCACGTCGTGGATGCCCAGTGCAAACAAGACGCGTTCAAAGGACTGCGACTTGCTTTTTTGGATGGCGCTCAGCACATTGTTGGCACTTTTGGTCGCCATCCGCGCCAGGGTTGACAGATGATCAGACTGCAGGGTGTAGAGATCCGCGAGGTCCTTGACCAGTCCTGACTGTACCAGTGTGGCCGCAAGTTTCGCGCCTAAGTGCTCAACATCCATTGCCCGACGGCTTGCGAAGTGTTTGAGTGCCTCAATGAGTTGTGCCTGACAGACCAATCCGCCCGTGCAATAACGCATCGCGTAACCCGCGGGTCGGATGGTATGCGAGCCACAAACGGGACACTCGGCAGGCATGACAAACGGCTGTTCAAGTCCTGTGCGGCGCTCCGGTATGGACTTCACGATTTGTGGGATGACGTCTCCGGCGCGTTGAACGATGACGACATCACCCAACATCAAGTCTTTGCGCTTGATTTCATCTTCGTTGTGCAAGGTGGCGCGGCTGACGGTGACGCCGCCAAGCTCAACAGGTTGCAATACCGCGACGGGATTGATTGAGCCAGTGCGACCAACATTTAGCTCAATCGCAATCAGTGTGGTTGTGGTTTGGATAGCCGGAAACTTGTAGGCCACCGCCCACCGGGGTTCGCGTCCGACACTTCCCAAATCTTCCTGGATTCGCAGGCTGTCAATTTTGATCACGACACCATCAATTTCAAACGGTAATGTCGGGCGGTCCCGTTCAAAGGCTTCACACCAAGACCAAACCTCTGGCAGCGTGTCAGCAATCAGGATGTTTTCCCAGATCGGAAACCCCAATTCACGCAGGCTTTCCATGGTCGCGTGGTGCGTGTTCTTGTCATCGACGCCAAGGGCACCATACGCCAAAAAGCTCAATGGTCGCTCGCGTGTGACGGTTGGATCAAGCTGTCTCAGTGAACCGGCGGCGGCGTTGCGCGGGTTGGCAAACAGGCTGTCACCGGCGTCGGCACGCTGGTTGTTGAGTGTTTGGAAGTCATCGATTGCCATGTAAACCTCGCCACGCACCTCAATGTCGACTGGTTTTGGCAACACGCGCGGGATACGGGCGATTGTCGCCAAATTGGCGGTCACATCTTCACCGCTTACGCCATCGCCGCGCGTCGCACCGCGAATCAGACACCCTGCCTCATAAATGAGCGAAACGGCCAGACCGTCGACTTTCGGTTCGATCACGTAGTTTAGCGCCAAGCCTTCGAGCAGCCGTTGATTGCGGGATTCCCAAGTCTGAAGCTGCGCGAGATCGAACACATTGGCCAAACTGAGCATCGGCACACGATGCGTGACGGATCGGTAACTGGGTGCGACCGTGCCGCCTGGAACTTGTGTCGGTGACCCCGTGCGATCGCACTCAGGGTTGGCCGCTTCGAGCGCCTGCAACTCCTGAAACAACGTGTCGTATTCTTTATCGCTGATGATCGGCTGGTTTAAGACAAAGTAACGGTGGTTGTGATCGCGGATCTGAGCACGTAATGCTTCGATGCGCGCCAACGGGGTTTCAAGTGTCACGTCTCACTCCAAGTGGTGCCCGGCAATCCGAAAATTTAACACCACGACTCACGGTTCGACACACTCCGAACGCCAGTCGATGGGGGTCAAACAAAAATTATCGCAGACCAAACGAAGATTTGTTGGATTTGCAAGAAAGTTGTCATCAAAATATCGGATAACGCCGTTAGGGTTCCGAATGTAGGCCGGAGCTTGGTTGCTGACGGAGGTTACTTGAAAATGGAAAAGGTTTTTCAAAGTTTGTCAGCCAAAGAGAAGGCCGATCTCGTGGCGAAGTTTTTGCCCCTGGTTCGCAAAATTGCGCGGGGCTTGGCGCGAAGAAGCACGGATCCTGTGGAAGATTTGGTGCAGGTTGGCTCGATTGGCTTGCTCGAGGCGATCAACCGTTACGAGTCCGGGCACAATACAGAATTCAAGACTTACGCCATTCATTTTATTACGGGGCACATTCGGCATTATCTGCGGGATCGGCAAAATTTGCTGCGGGGCCCACGTGTCTTGCAGGAGCTATCTTATCGCCTCAGCCTGGTGTCGAGCCGTTTAACCCAAGAGATGGGTCGCGAACCGACAAACCAGGAGTTGTCTGAAGCCTTGTCGCTGCCGGTGGAGCAGGTCGATCAGGTACGACTCTACGATCGTCGGGTCAACGTGCTTTGGCTCGATCAAGAAGGTTCGGAGTCAGAGGACGATGAACAACGGTCACTTCTTGATCTGTTGACTGATTCGCGCGGCGACCTCGGCGCACAAAACGAACTGGACGATCGCCTGGTTCTCGTGGACGCCATGGAACACCTCCAGGCGCCGCAGCGTGAATTGCTCGAATTGCGTTATTTTCATGATATGACCCAAGCGGAGCTATCCAGAAAGCTGGGCATCTCCCAAATGGAAGTCTGCCGCCGGCTGAAAAAGGCCGAAAAACAGTTACGCGTGTCCTTGCTGCCCGCTCACTGTGCCCCGCATCGCTAACTGTGCTCGTAGGGGAATCGCGTGATGCTCATCAGATCCTTTAGCACTTCAGCGGGCTTTGCCTGCTCGTAAAGCATCCGGTAAACCGCTTCCGTGATTGGCATATCGATGCTCTGGCGTTGCGCATATTCGTAAACGGATAAGGTGGTCTTCACGCCCTCAGCCACTTGGTGCATGCTGTGGGCGATGGTTGTCAGTGACTGTCCCTGCGCCAGTTTCTGACCGACCTGAAAATTGCGGGACAGCGGAGAAAAGCAGGTGGCGACGAGATCACCGATGCCGGATAAACCACTGAACGTGCTGGCATTGGCACCCAAGTGGCTTCCCAATCGGGCGATTTCTGCGATGCCGCGTGTCAAAAGCAGTGCCTTGGTGTTGTCACCAAACCCCAGGCCATAGACGACCCCTGAGGCGATCGCCAGAATGTTTTTGAGCGCGCCGCCGATTTCCACGCCAACCAGGTCCGCATTGCCGTAGACCCGAAACGTCGGTCCCGTCAACGCCACACGCGTCGCTTCGATGACCGCCTCATAGCGAGATGCGACAACGCTTGCGCTGGGTTGGCCCATGGCAACCTCTCGCGCCAGATTGGGCCCCGATAAAACACCCAATTGCCGGCAGGGGGTTTCTTCCCGCAAAATTTCGGACATGCGTTTAAACGTACCGGTTTCCAAACCCTTGACCCCATGAACCAACAAGTGCCCACCATCCAAGTGGGCACCCAGCTCGTATAATACGGAACGCAGGCTTTGTGAGGGGACCACCACCAGGATTAAACGACATTCCTGACCCACCCGTTGCAAATCGGTTATGGCTTCGATTGCAGGCGAGAGGGGAATGTCCGGGAGGTAGGTGCGATTTTCGTGGCAACGGTTCTGCTCATCGGCGCGCTTTGCATCACGCATCCATTGTATGACCCGGAAGCCATTGGTGGCTGCCAGTTGCGCGAGGCTCGTCCCCCAACTGCCACCGCCTAAAACGCCCACCGGGCCAAAATCATCGTTTGGTTGTGCCATGCTCACGTTCCTTTTACCGTGTGTGATCGATCAGCCGGAAACAAGTTTTCAAGTCCGTAACCGCTCAGACGGTTATGGTAGTAGAACAGCAGTTTGACGTCTTGAAGGTGCACGGCTTCGCCCACCAGCGCCACAAGATGACGGGTATGATAGGCCCGAAAGTATTCAAATGCGGTGTTGAGGATTTCTGTGACATCGGCTGTCTGGACTGTCGGGGATAGCAGCAAACGACCTTGATGGTGCAGCTTGAGCAATTGGTCACGTACCCGTTCAACGAGCCTTGTCAACTCACCGCGCAAGATGGCTGTGTCTCCGGGCAGTCGAATTAAATGGTAAACATCCAGGTTGGGATGGGTGGCAACCAGCCACCGGAACATTACGAAGGCGACCAGGTTGGTGCACAAAACCACATTGTTGCGCGCGAATCCGTCCAAGACCGACACACCCAACTCGCGGGCGTACTCTTCATCGCGGCGTCTGTCATGGGTAGGCACCCCACGCACCCGCACGTAGCTTCGCGGATCCACCAGACGGCCCCTTGGATCCAGCGATCGCCCCTCGTCATCAACAGGGTTGCCGAAGATGTCAAGCGGTGCCCCAACTTGGAGGAACACTTTCCCTTCGAAATTCAACACCGCCTGGAAATACTTCCAGATCACAGCTAAACGCGAGAATTCGTCATCTTCGATAATATACCGGCTGCGACCCACCGCTTTGAGATAATCATCAATCTGACTGGCCCCTTCGAGCACCAAAGGGTAGTTGATGGTCACGGGAAACACGTAGAGATTGGGCTTTGCTGAACCCGCGATCAAGTTATTGACGTAGGCCGTGACGCCAGTGCCCGCGAGCCCAAGTTTAAGTTTTTTTTCCACGCTGCCGGAACGGGACCGGGTTCCACCCGGAAAAAACAGGCTGTGGTAACCCGATTCCAGCAGCAAGGTCGAGTAGGCTTTTAAAGTATCTTTGTAAAGGTCGTGGCGCAAACGGCGATCGACCTTGTAAGCGCCAAGGTTGTGCATGAAATATCCAATGAAGCGGTTCCCAAACAGATTTTTACCGGCCCCGTAGGTAAACGGGGGCAAACCCAAGCGGTCCAATGCATAACCAACAAGGATTGAATCCAGGTTGCTGGAGTGTGTGGGCATTAAAATCACGGTGCCTTGTTCACACAGTTTTCGCAGGGTGTCGATATGCCCCTGGATCGTGATGCGATGGTCGAGCCCACCTGCCACTTGCAGCGCCTGGCGTCGATACAGCAGCGACAAACCCTTCGGAATCAGGCGTGAAGCGAGGCGATAGACCTGTGGATTGAAATTGCCCACGATATCCCGGGCATAGCCAGTCACCACGGAGCGCAGCAACGCCGCTTTTTCGGTATCCTGTTTACGGCCCAATGTGCGGTATAAATCCAGCCAGTCGCGCAACTGCGAGCTGGCGGAACCGTCCGCTTCCAAGCGGGCGATTTCCCAAAATGCCGTATCATTCAGCCAAAACTCAACGTCGGCCGCGCTGCGGGTTTTGGTTGCCAAGATGCGCTGAACAACCGTGTCGACCAAACGCGTACGGTCTGCATTCAAGCGAAAAATCGGTGAGTCCATCTTGTCGCGTCCTTGCCTTGATGGTTTGTGACTCCCGCATCTATACCCCAAGGTTCGAGAAAAATAAAAAAAACTGCTAGCATGAAAACAGGTTTACTGATGAGGAGGCGCACGACTGATGGACGCCCGCGGCGGTCTGACCGGGGTAACCGGACGGTACCATGACCACACCAAGTACCATCCGGCAACCATTCACACCTTGCAACGTCCCTTGGCTACTGGCCGGATGCCCTCGCCTTTTAATGAGCCGGATAACGTGCCGTTGCTGGATTTGACCCCTTGGCTGCCTGCAGGGGACGAATGGCGGTCCGATGCGGCCCTGGTCGATCACCGCATGGCCCTGGAAGCGGCTTGGCGAGACTTTGGGCGCCTGTCGCAGATGCTTTATCTGTCTTATGGGATTACGGGCGTGATCCGCACACCGCAACAACAGTTTCTGATGCGTGCCGCGCCATCTGCCGGTGCCCTGTATCCCGCTGATCTTTATCTGGTTGTTACCAGGGATGGTTGCCTTGAGGCGGGGGTGTATTTGTATCAACCGAGGCAACACGTTCTGGCCCGTGTGGCCGGACCACCTGCTGTGGATGCTTGGGCCGCGGCGCACCTGGATGATGCCGTCACTTCACATGATGGGTTGTGGGTGGTGCTGGCTGGGCATTTTCCACGGAGCAGCTGGCGTTATCAAGCGCGGGCGTACCGGCGTGTGTTGCTCGATACCGGGCATTTGTGGGCCAATTTGATGGAAGTTGCATCCTTGGTGGGGTACCAAGCGGTGCCGTGTGCGGCCTTCCGTGACCACGACCTGAACCAGATGCTCGGATTGCATCCGGGATTCGAGGGCGCCTTGATGGTTGTTGCCTTGGTGGATCACCCGGAACGCGCAGCTTGGTCCAAAGGCTTTCCGCCTTTGCGCAATGCGGTGACACAAGATTCGGTGGAATACCTGCCTGATGACCCGGATGCGTGTATCTGGGTGACGCATGAGGCGTGCAACCTGGAGCAGGCCACGATACCAGGCACGGAGGAGCCAAGCGCGGAGCCGATATGGCGCAGCTTGGGCGAGTTGGTGCGTCTGCCCCATTCGGATGAAGGGTGGCAGGACAGACTCGGTGCAACCCTCCTGAAACGCCGCTCAACGCGTGCGTTTGAGCACGTCGCCTGGTCTTTGGAAACGCTTGGCGGAATTTTAAAAAATGCCTATGGTCCGTTGTTGGCGAATGGATTGCGCGATCACATCAAGACCTACGTTGTGGCCCATGCCATCGTTGGGCTGGATGAGGGGGCTTATCACTATGATCCCGTCGCCCACACCTTAAGACAAACACGGTTCAGAAACCTCAAGGTGGCCTGTGGGCACTTGGCACTGGGGCAGGCGCTGGCGGAGGATGCCACAGCCATCGTGTTTCATACCGCCAACTTGGGTGTGGCCCAGCGTCGCTTTGATGAACGGGCATATCGTTACTTGCATCTGATGTGTGGCGCCATTGGTCAATTGTTAAATCTCAATGCCGTTGCGCGCGGAATGGGTGCCAGCGGTATCGGTGGCTTTTTCGATGACGATGTCAATGAAACACTCGGAATTCCGGATGGCGAAGCGGTGCTATACATCACCACGCTTGGCGTGCCCCGCAACCCGGACTGAGTGGTTGCGCGCAAAGCACCAGGCGGGACGGCGACGCATCAGTTTGTGTCGCGAGTGTGTGCCCAATGCAAAAGCAAGCGATGGCCCGTTGCCCAACAATGTCATGACCAATCTGCTCACCAATCAATGTTGCGTTGCCAGGCGCGACCTCGTCAGCAGTCATTGTCGGATTTATCCAGATAATCGAAACTGGGTCAATTCACAAAGGCTAACAACCCGATCAAGGATTCTGCCGGTTTTGGCTTTGGCTTCGTTTCAGAATATGCGGTTGCGGAATAATGGTTGGGTGAGTGTAGAGGGAGGAATGGCTTGAAGGAAATCGAGGCATACGTGTTGTTGCAAGCGCAGCGTTATGTCGGATGTTTGCGTCTGGGGGCCCGTATCGAACTTCCGGAGGCTGAGCGGGCCGTGTGGGAGGCGAGCGGTGGTGATTTGGCGACGTTTCGATCCTTGTTGGGCGCGTCGTATGAACTGGTATCGTTCTCGGCCCTCGATCAGCGTGTGCCGACGGGCATGTTGGCGCAACGCTACGATGACGCGCGTCGCTACTTTTTTTTGCATCGGGGGATGGTCGAAGGCTATTTTGATGCCGCTTTTGATGTCGGAGAGTTTTCCGGACTGGTTGGTGGTGACGATGTGATCAACCAATGGCCTGACCCGTTGCAGCAGTTATGGCGTGAGGCCGGGGGGGAGTTGGCGGATTTTTTGTTGGCGATCGAAGCGAGCGGCAAGGGTTATTACTATGTTGAAGCATTGATTGAAGACACCGTTGACGCGTTACAGCAGGAACTGGCGCTGGATCGCCAGGAATTGCAGCGGCACTGGGATCTGGCACTGGCCGCGCGGGATCGGCATCTGTTTTTGCGGGCATTGGAAGAATTGCAGATCGCATCGGCGATCGCCAACAAACACGGCCTATCCGATATCATGACCGAACTTTTTAACGAGATGGGCAATCTGTACATCACATTCGAAGACTACCCGTCAGCCATTGAAGCCTTCGAGGAAGGCTTGGCCTGTGAGCCCGAAGACGTCGTGCGTCGTGTGCGACTGCTGACGAACCTGTCACAAGCCTACGATCTGTCGGATCAGCCTTCGCGAGCCATCGAAGCGGTCGAGACGGCATTGAAACTGATTCCAGCCGACATCTATGACGGTCTGCTGGCCGGTGTTTACAGTCAAGCAGCCACCCTCTACGGCGAGCAAGGTGACCACGAACGCGCCGTTCAGTTGTATCAATTGGCTGCTTATCTCGCGGATAACGTGCCAGATATGAGCGACGCCGAACGCGCCATGTTTCACAACAACCTGGCCATGGCGCACCTGGATCGTGGCAATCACGACGCCGCGTTGCTGCAGATGCAACGTTGCCTG
>Ga0079301_1000520_pt1 | contig 18633 bp, 22 predicted proteins | sample Wag4_2014_7_11_3_FD_74797 | JGI IMG/M metagenome (GOLD analysis project Ga0079301, IMG submission 74797) | Fresh water mixed with fracking chemicals microbial communities from Ohio, USA - Utica-2 Time Series FC 2014_7_11 | ecosystem: Engineered > Industrial production > Chemical products > Input... | reverse complement strand
GATAGTGGCAACCACGCCATTCGGAAAATTACGCCCGCAGGCGTGGTCAGCACGTTGGCAGGGGGATCGCGCGGTTTCGTTAATGGCACTGGCAACCAAGCCAGATTCGACGCGCCAAACGGTATCGCCATTGATTCCACGGGCAATCTGTATGTCGCTGATTCAGGCAATCACGCGATTCGCAAGGTGACGCCGGCCGGGGTAGTGAGTACATTTTCAGGTAACACCGCAGGCAATTCAGGCACAAGCCTCGGACAATACAACAGTCCAGACAGCATTGTCATCGATGGCAGCAACAACCTTTATGTCACCGATACGAACAATCGCCGCATCGTGAAGCTCAGCAACACCGGCACTGCCACCTTGTTCGCCGGCAGTGGCACGTTGGGCCAAGACGACGGGACAGGCGCAGCCGCAAGTTTCTTCAGTCCAAAGAGTATTACCCGCGACGGGACGGGTACGATGTGGGTAGCAGACTCCTTTGTAATCCGTAAAATCTCGTCAGCCGGTGCGGTCACAACACCCAACCTGACGGGCGCCAATTTCACCACGCCAATTCTGGCAGGTGGAAGTGCGGGTGGAAGCGAGTTCATCTATGCTGCAGATGCGGGAAAACATACGGTTTATCGGGTCGATATCACGGCAACGGGGTTGGAGGCCACGGCAATCGCAGGTGGTGTCAACCTGACCGGAACGGCAAACGGCACAGGAACGAACGCGCGCTTCAATCAACCGGAAGGATTAGTCTTGACGCCGTCGGGCAAGTTGTATATCTCAGATACTGCAAACCACCGTATCCGACAGATACAGTAAAGCCATTATTGAATAAGTGATGGTTGAACGATGATGCGTCGATGAATTCCGAGTCATTGCTCCTGCATCAAAAAGGAGCTGGTTTACAGAAGTCGGGTGATCTCCCAGCAGCCCGCGACGCTTACATCGCGGCGCTGGCTCTAGATCCCAGACTTGAGCTCACGCGCGCAAACCTGGCAGGTATCTGTTACCAGTTGGGTGAAATCGATCATGCCATCACGAATTATCAACTGTTGCTTGAAGCGCATCCGTTGAATATCAAGGCTCGCTTCAACCTTGCGATGGTCTATGCCGCCATTGGTCGTTACGAACAGGCTGGGCAAGCCTTTCGTGGGGTCTTGCAGCTCGCACCCGATCACGCCTTGGCCCTGACCAATCTCGCACGAATTCTTATCCAACAATCGCGCCACGGTGAAGCGATTGCCGCCTTGGAGCAACTGTTGCGCATTAACCCTCAAGACCCTGGTATTTACTATCAACTGGGAAGGTTACAACTGACGATCGGTGATGCAACTACTGCCGAAAAGACCTGGCTGCTCGGCATGTCCATTCAGGACGATTACCAGCCCATTCTTCTCGCATTGGCACATCTCGGCAATCAACGCAGCCAGTGGCATCTCTGCCAGCAGTACGCCCAAAAAGTATTGCGCGCGCACCCCGATCACGCACAAGCCCTGTTATTATGCGCTGAATCCCATACACGGCTGCTGGAGCACAATCAAGCCCGCATTATCCTTCAACAGTTGCTCCACTATTACCCAGAGCAGGTTGAAGGGCTGTTTCAACTCGGCGTTCTCCAACACACATCGGGAGACCTGAATAACGCAAAAAAACTGTTAATCTCCGCACTGACAATTAATGAACAGCACGCCGGGTGTCATAACGAACTGGGAACGATTTTCTATCGCGAAGGTAATTGGTCACTGGCGCTTCATCATTATCGCGAAGCAGTCAGCATCAATCCAGAAAATCCAATCATCCAGGCAAATATCGGCTTCACGCATCTGGCTCTCGGCGAGCGTGAAGCGGCCGCACAGTCCTTCGAAACTTATTTAAACAAACCGGATGTATCCGATGCTATCACACACTCCGTTCAGTGTGCCCTTTCTCTTTTATAACAAAACTGCTCCGCAAAAGCGGAGCAGCCAGCTAAATTAAAAAACACACCGCTCGAACCGAGCGACCGATTACTTGATCGAAACCTTGGCGCCTTCGGCTTCCAGCTTTTCCTTAATCGCTTGTGCTTCTTCCTTCTTGATCTTTTCCTTAACCGGCTTGGGTGCATTGTCCACCAAGTCTTTGGCTTCTTTCAAACCAAGACCGGTCGCTTCGCGAACAACCTTCAGAACCTGAATCTTCTTCTCACCTGCTGACTCGAGGATGACATCAAACTCAGTCTGCTCTTCAACAGCAGGGGCAGCGGCTGCAGCAGGAGCAGCAGCAAAGGCCATTGGAGCCGCAGCGGAAACACCGAACTTCTCTTCCAGAGCCTTGACTAGTTCAGACAGCTCCAAAACGGTCATCGACTCGATCGCACCGATCAATTCACCTTGAGACAAAGATGACATTATACTTCTCCTTGTAAAATACCAGGGATACAACCCCTGCAACAAACCCTACACTAACCGGTTCAGGCGGACTGCTCTTCTTTCTGTTTACGGATCGCATCAAGCGCATACACCAAACTGCGATTCGTACCCGAAAGCACGGTGACCAGACCACGAACAGGCCCATTGAGCACACCCAAAAGCTGTGCCACCAAGACCTCGCGACTTGGCAGCTCGGCCAAACCTTCGACACCCTTCGCAGAGATCGCCTTCCCCTGCAACACACCCCCACGAACAGTCACCTTGACTGCCCGTTTCTCCTTGGCGAAGTCGTTCAGCGCCTTGGCAGGTCCGACGACATCATCGAACCCGAACACGATCGCTGTCGGTCCCGCCAAAAGTGTTTCAAGCGACGACCAGGATTCATGACCAGACGTAGCGACTTTGACCAATGTGTTCTTCGACACAACCACGTCACCACCAGCTTTCTGCACGCGACGACGCAGATCTGTCAGCTGAGCAACCGTTAACCCACGATAATCAGCAATAATCGCAATCTGCGCCCTTTCAAAATTCGAACGCAAGGCATCGACTGAACTCCCTTTTTGTTGTTTAGTTGGCATGTTTATCACCTCCTCATACTAAAATGAACGGGGCCCTCGCGAGACTGCAAGGGCCCAATCAAACTGCCTTTTCAGACAGCCAATGAGACTTACAACCTCGGCAGGCGGGGTCACCCCCATTACCTTAAAAGACCTGCTATCTTCAGTTGAACCAATTACTTGTTCACACCAGTTAACTCAGGAAGTCGCGCCAAATCTAACCGAACGCCAGGCCCCATCGTCGACGAAACGAAAACGCTCTTGATGTACGTACCTTTGGCCGCAGCCGGCTTAACCTTGTTAAGGGCATCATACAAAGCCGCCAAATTGGTGTGCAACCGCTCGGCATCAAAGGAAGCCCTGCCAACAGGTACGTGAACAATACCCTGCTTGTCAGCGCGAAACTCAACCTTACCAGCCTTGAACTCCTTGACAGCTTTACCGATTTCGGTCGTTACAGTGCCAGCCTTGGGCGACGGCATCAAACCCCGCGGGCCAAGAACCTTACCCAACTTGCCCAAAGCACCCATGATATCCGGTGACGCTATCAACAGATCGAAATCCATCCAGCCGCTTTCGATTTTTTGAATAAGTTCTTCAGAACCGACGACATCCGCGCCGGCAGCCTCGGCTTCCTTCACCCGTTCACCCTTTGTGATAACCGCCACCCGAACATCCTTGCCCGTGCCGGCCGGCAACACAACAGTGGACCGAACTTGTTGATCCGCATGCCGAGTATTGATACCCAATCGGAAATGAGCCTCAATCGTCTCATCAAATTTGGCCGTTGCCGCCTTCCGCGACAACTCCAAAGCCTCGCCAGGACCATAACTCTTGGCGCGATCAACCAACTCAACCGCAGCCTTCTGCCTTTTTGAAAGCTTAGCCATAAATACCTCCCCGCGGTGCAAACGGCAAAAGCCTCCCGCAATCGTCAAGTGTTAACGCAAAACCTACTCAAGATTCAATCAAAACGCCCATGCTGCGAGCAGTTCCGCGAATCATTTGCTCTGCCGCTTCCAAACTCGTGGCATTCAAATCTGGCATCTTGAGTGTCGCAATCTCAGTGACCTGCGCTTTCGACAAAGTACCAACCTTATTCTTATTTGGAACGCCCGACCCCTTATCGATACCAAGTGCTTTCGTGATCAACACCGCAGCAGGCGGCGTCTTCAGAACAAACGTGAACGAGCGATCCTCATAAACCGTAATCTCGACCGGAATGACCGTGCCGACTTTGTCAGCTGTCTGCGCATTGTAGGCTTTGCAAAACTCCATAATGTTAACACCATGCTGACCCAAAGCCGGGCCAACAGGTGGCGCCGGATTTGCCTTGCCAGCCGGCAATTGTAACTTGATAAAGCCTGTCGCTTTCTTAGCCATTTCTCATCCCCTTTTTAAACCTTTGCCACTTGAGCGAACTCAAGCTCAACAGGAGTTGCTCGACCAAAAATCGAAACCGAGACCTTGAGCTTGCCGCGCTCTGGATTGACTTCGATAATCTCCCCGCTGAAATCCGCGAAAGGCCCAGATATCACTTTCACATGTTCCCCGATGTGCAAATCGATCTGAACCTTCTGCTTACTGGCGGCCCGCCTGAATATCTTTCGCACCTCACGCTCGAGCAAAGGAGTCGGCTTGGTCGCAGAACCGACGAAGGAGGTCACACCTGGCGTGCTGCGCACGACGTGCCAAGACTCCTCATCTAAATCCATCTCAACCAGAACGTAGCCTGGAAAAACCTTGCGAGGTTTCTCAACACGCTTGCCATCCTTTATCTCAACGACGGTCTCTTCGGGAACCTCTACGTGAAAGACCCGATCAGACATATTCATCGACTCAATACGACGCAACAGGTTATTCTTAACCTTGTCTTCGTATCCAGAATACGTGTTGATCACATACCACTTCTTAGCCATGTCACCCTCGCAGGACTTAAGCCCGCTCCAAACCCAACAAAATCAAGTCAACAGAACCGTTAACCACCAAACAGAACCCGATTGAACACCAACGCAAAAAAACGATCCAATCCTGTTATCAAGGCGGTAAAGAAAAAGACGACTACCAGAACAACAAAAGTTTCAATCACAACCATCTTGCGCGTCGGCCAAGTTACCTTGGACAACTCATCTCGAACCCCGCTTAAAAAACCTACGTACTTCGAAAAGAATCCAGGCCCAATGCCTGCGCCACCTAACTGGAGCGACCGTTCACGCGCATGAACATCGTCGACTGGGGCATCAGAGCCACTGGCTGGCGTTGAGTCATCTAATTGCTTCACGGCCTTTACTTGGTTTCCTTGTGCGAATGGTAACCTCGACACGTGCGACAAAACTTGTTTAACTCTAAACGATCTGGATGTGTCTTCTTGTTTTTGGTCGTGACATAATTGCGCCGCTTGCACTCACCACAGGCGAGCGTGATGATGATCCGCATAAAAAATCCTTTCCCGAACGCACAAGCACTGCAACAAACGCAACCAAATTGTGCGCGCATCACAGAACGGCGTTCCCGTAAGATGCATACCATAGCAATCGTCTAATGCCGTGTCAAAACGGCCTTAACAAAGTTATCATAATCAATAGATGGTGTCAATATAATGCTTAATCTGGAAACTTAATTCAAGCTTAATACTTGCGCAAGATCAGAGGGGCATGCCTCGGACGGGCCAACAATCCAAGAAGTCAAAGCTACAGCGGAGTTACCGATTTCGCCGAAGCAGACCCACTTTGATTGCTGGCAATAAAACCCGTGACACTGAACGTTTGCTGCCTTGCCGCGGCAGAGCCAGGAAAGCCATACCCCGCATATGTGCACCAGTCAGACGGGTGGCAACGGCCGCAGGCAAGGACGCCCGCACCGTTCGTGAAAACACTCCAACATTCTCGGTACGTCAAGCACGCTGAAATAACTGAGAAAAACGGATGAGAACCCTCCCGGTCTCACGCGTGACCCCGGTTACGCTCCGAACACCTTGACGCAGGGAACCCCAACACGCAAAACAACCAACAGAAGAAAGCATCTGGATAGTGCCGAATTCCTGATCCACGCTACGAAATCAAGTCAAAGACCGCACGCCTCCAAACTTAACCTCCAAGAAGCAGGCGCCGACCCTTTAGGGCCGGCGCCTGCGAGCAAAAGCAGACTTCTCAGCTGCGTCGTGACAAACCACCAAGGAGGTTCACTGCCTTCAAACGCACAATGGCCTTTTGCAAGGCAATCTCCGAGGACGTTTCATTGAACTTGGACAAAGCTGCCTCCGCACGCCCCTTGGCCTGCTGCGCACGCAACTCATCAATTTCCTCACCAAGTTCCGCCGCATCCGTCAAAACGGTAGCCTTCCGGGCCTGAACGTTTAAAAAACCACCCATCACCGTCATAACGCGATCCTCACCAGAAACCCGATAATGAAGCAAACCTGGCTTTAACGACGTCAACAAAGGCGCATGACCCGGCAGGACTCCCAAATCACCGTCAACTCCAGAAAGCCAAAAACGATCGACCAAACCCGAGAAAACCAACCGGTCGGGCGCAACCACTTCAAGTGCGATGGTATGTGCCATGCCAACTAACCCTGCATCTTCTTGGCCTTCTCAATGGCCTCATCGATACCACCAACCATATAAAAAGCCTGCTCAGGCAGCGAATCATGCTTACCCTCGCAAACTTCCTTAAACGAACGAATGGTATCAGCAAGCTTGACGTACTTGCCTGGATTACCAGTGAAGACCTCAGCGACGTGAAAAGGTTGAGACAGGAAGCGCTGAATCTTTCTCGCACGCGACACGGTGGCCCTGTCTTCCTCAGAAAGCTCATCCATCCCAAGAATCGCAATAATGTCCTGAAGCTCCTTGTATTTCTGCAAAATACGCTGAACCTCCCGCGCCACCTGATAGTGTTCATCGCCGACAATCTCGCGAGAGAGCATCCGTGAAGTCGAACCCAATGGATCGACAGCAGGATAGATGCCAATTTCAGTCAACTTGCGATCAAGAACGGTGGTCGCGTCAAGATGAGCGAACGCTGTTGCAGGCGCAGGATCAGTCAAGTCATCAGCAGGAACGTAGATCGCCTGTACGGATGTGATTGAACCATCCTTCGTTGATGTGATCCGTTCTTGCAACTGACCCATCTCCGTCGCCAAAGTCGGTTGATAACCCACGGCAGAAGGCATCCGTCCGAGCAAGGCCGAAACCTCAGAACCCGCCTGTGTGAACCGAAAAATATTGTCAATAAAAAGCAAGACGTCCATCTTCGCGCGATCCCGGAAATATTCTGCCATTGTCAGTGCCGATAACCCTACCCGCATACGCGCCCCGGGCGGTTCATTCATCTGACCATAGACCAACGCAACCTTATCGATCACGTTTGAGTCAATAAATTCATGGTAAAGGTCGTTGCCCTCGCGTGTACGTTCACCAACTCCCCCGAAGACTGAAACGCCGCCGTGTTGCTTCGCAAGGTTATGAATGAGTTCCTGAATCAGAACCGTCTTGCCGACGCCAGCTCCACCAAAAAGACCGACCTTGCCACCCTTGGAGTAAGGCGCGAGCAAATCAATGACCTTAATGCCTGTCTCAAACACCTGGGGAGTCACTTCCAGGTTCACCAAGGCCGGCGCGCTGCGATGGATCGGCCACCGCTCCTCAATTGCAGGCTCAGGCTTCTGATCAATGGCCTCCCCAAGCACATTCCAGATCCGACCCAAGGTGCAGTCACCAACTGGGACAGACACAGGCGCCCCAGTGTCAACCACCGCCATGCCGCGTTGAACGCCGTCGGTTGAACTCATCGCAACCGCCTTGACCCGATTGTCGCCTAAATGCTGTTGCACCTCAGCGGTCAAATCAACGACACGCCCACTTTCAGTGGTGCATTTGACGGTTAACGCGTTATAAATCGAAGGCAGTTGCCCACCTGCAAAGTTAACAACGATAACGGGCCCAATAACCTGCGTAATCGTTCCAGTATTGTGCGCGGTGGCGACAGTCATAACGGTCTCTCCTTTTTTAGTTCCAACAAATCCAGCTACACTTACAGTGCCGCAGCACCACCAACGACCTCTAGAATCTCCTGAGTAATCGCCGCCTGCCGCGCCTTGTTGTAAACCAAGGTCAACGCCGTCGCCAATTCCTTGGCATTTTTAGACGCCGCACTCATCGCAGTCATCCTCGCAGCAAGTTCAGAAGCGGCCGCCTCCAAAAGCGCCTGATAAACAACTGACTCCAAATATTTAGGGATAATCGCATCCATCACCGCCTCGGCTGACGGCTCAAACGCGTACTGCGAACGAACCGTCGACGGCGAAGCAACGTCACCCACTGCGACCGAAACGACTGGTAACAAGGTGAGCGATACCGGCACCAACGACACCATGCTTTTAAAGTTGGTGTAAATGAACTCAACGTGGTCAACCTCACCTGACGCATAGAGCGAGCAGGACTCCTTGACGATTTCGGCAGCCTCCGAAAAATCCGGTATCGCCGAGAAGTTCTGATACTTGGCAGCAACCGCGTATAAACCGGGTCTGAAAAACTGTACCGCTTTCGTACCCACCAATACCAACTGCGGCGCCACGCCCGACTCCGTCCAATGACGATGCCGACTCATCGCGAAACGAATGACGTTACTGTTATAACCCCCACACAGACCTCGATCTGAAGTGATAATGACCAACGCAACCTTCTTGACAGGTCTGCTCACCAAGAACGGGGACCGATACTCGCCGGGAGGTATCTGCGCCACAACCTGGGCGAAAACCTCCGTTACCGCGTCAGCGAAGGGCTTGGAAGCGACAACCCGCTCCCTCGCACGCCGGACCTTCGCGGCAGCGACCATTTGCATGGCGCGTGTGATTTGCTGAGTGTTTTTGACAGAACGTATGCGAGTGCGTATCTCTCGTCTGTTACTGGGCATATCGAATTCCTAACCGCGTACAAAGAACAAATTGTTCTTGAATGCGGCCACTGCCTCACGAATGTGATCCGCAGTCTGATCATCCAAAACACCCGTCCCTGTGATGGTTTGTTCAATTTCAGGACGGTTGGACTTCAGGTAGGCCAACAGCTCTGCCTTAAAGCGACCGACCTCCGAAACAGGTACGTCATCCACCAAGCCATTGGTACCCGAAAAGATCAAAACGACCTGCTCACCAACGGATAACGGTGAGTACTGTGGCTGTTTCAAAATCTCCTGCAGGCGTTGCCCCCTCGCGATCTGAGCCTGTGTGGCCTTGTCAAGATCAGAAGCGAATTGGGCAAAAGCCGCTAACTCACGAAACTGCGCCAACTCAAGCCTGAGTCCACCCATTTTTTTCATTGCCTTCGTTTGCGCGGCCCCACCAACACGAGACACCGAAATGCCAGCGTTGACGGCCGGCCTGAAGCCCGCGTTGAAAAGGTCTGTCTCCAGAAAAATCTGCCCGTCGGTAATTGAGATGACATTCGTCGGAATATAGGCAGACACATCACCGCCTTGGGTCTCAATGATCGGCAAAGCAGTCATTGAGCCGCCGCCCTCGGCATCAGACAGCTTGGCGGCGCGTTCAAGCAAACGGCTGTGTAGATAAAAGACATCACCGGGATAAGCCTCACGGCCCGGTGGCCGACGTAGCAGCAAAGACATTTCACGATACGCCCACGCCTGACGCGTCAAGTCATCATAGACGATCAACACGTGCTTGCCCTCGTACATGAACGCTTCACCCATCGCACAGCCGGCATACGGGGCTAAGTAATTTAACGGAGCGGGTTCATCAGCACCAGCTGAAACGACGATTGAGTAATCCATTGCACCGTGATCCTCAAGGGCTTTGATCACCCGCGCGACTGTCGACGTTTTTTGACCGATGGCCACGTAAATGCAGACAACATCTTTTCCCTTTTGATTGATGATCGTATCAACAGCAACCGCAGTTTTGCCGGTCTGCCGATCGCCAATAATCAACTCACGTTGACCCCGACCAATCGGTATCAACGCATCAACGATTGTCAAACCAGTCGCCAACGGCTCGTGCACGGACTTGCGGGAAACAATCCCCGGTGCAGGGCTCTCCACCGCACGTTTTTTCTGGGCATTCAACGGGCCCTTGCCATCAATCGGAAGACCCAATGGGTTGACCACGCGGCCCAACAACTCAGGTCCGACAGGAACCTCGACAATGCGTCCGGTCGTTTTTACCTGAGCCCCTTCCTTCACCTTACGATAATCACCCAGAATAACCGCACCAACAACATCCTCATCCAGGTTGAGTGCCATCCCCATCACGTCATTCCCGAAATCCAACATCTCACCAGCCATCGCTTTTTGCAATCCGTGGACGCGTGCGATGCCATCGCCAACCTCCAAAACCACACCGGTGTTGGTAACCGCCAACTCCGACTGGTACTTTTCAAGTTGCTGCTTCAATACAGCACTAATTTCTTCTGGACGAATGCCTAACATCGGAACTTCCTTCCTTAAAAGGGAACGCACGACCTCACGCGTGAAAACCGATTACTTCAACGCCAACTTCAAATCTTGCAAACGACCCCTGAGGCTCGCATCGACAACCTGATCGCCTACCTGAACAATTATTCCGCCGATCAAACTTGGATCGATCTCAACCTCGATGGCAACATCGCTTCCCAGCTGCGCTCCAAGCAGCGCCTGAAGATCCGCGAGCTGAGCCTCTTCAACTGGACAGGGGCTTATCACCCTTGCACACGACCGTTTGCGCGTCACGTCACACCGTTCGCGGTACGCGACCTGAACATCACCAATCAAATCGTGTCGCTTCTTTTCAAGTAGCAACAACAGCAAATTCAACAAGTAGGGATGCAGCCTTTCAGCAAACAAGGCTCTAACAATATGTTGTTTGTCAGCAAGCTTTAGAACGGGATGACGCCAAGCCTCAGCCAAAGACTGATTTGTCTCCAACATATCGATCAATTGTCCAAACTCGAGGTCGATGCGCCCCAATACATCGCTTTGGGCGGATGACGCTAATTCAAAAAGCGCGGCCGCATAGCGGTCCGCAATCACCTGAGTACTAATGTTCCATCCCCCACTTTCTGCACCACACCGCTCACCAGTTCCCGCTGACGCTCTGCATTCATTTGCTGCTGCAACTCAAGCGTCGCCCGCTCGAAGGCCTGGGCCAACACTGCCTGCCGCAATGCCTCCACCGCTGATTGACGCTCACGCGCAATCTCAGCCTGAGCCTGAAGCTTGAGCCGCTCACATTCGATTCTCGCACCTTCGACAACTACCACCGCTTGGTTACGTGCAGCCACCGCTGCATCCTCCAACATCACGGCTATCTCACCATCCAACTGACTCAAACGGTGTTCGACGTGAGCCAATGAGGCGATAGCCTGACGCTCCGCGGTGTCCGCCTCGTCCAGCGCCCGCTGCGTGGCCGCCTGCTTCTCAGCGACCATCCGCGCAAACAACGGCATGCCAAACTTGCCAACGACGATCGCAAACAGTACAAAGTTAATCAACGCACCAATCGCATGTACTGTACCAAATCCCATTATTCACGCCCCCCAGAAACACCCGCCCCAACCAATGCAGGGGACGCGCCCAAGGCTTTGAGCCTGATTTCATCTGACAAAGCCGAAACCTCATCCTGCAAGCCCGCGAGCAAACGCTCTTTTTCAGCACCGATACCGCGCAAGGCCTCTTCAACCTCGGCTGATACCTGCAAACCGGTCTCCGCCACCAACGCCTGCCTTTGCGCTTCTGCCGACTTCAGGGCTTCTACCAAGGTCGCGGACGCACGATGCTTCGCCGACGCCAAACCAGCCTCTAGCTGCACTTCGAGTGCCTGAGCGCGCGATACCGCTTCCTGCGCGCGAAACTTCCGACCATCGATCAACTCGCGTCGCGCATCTAAAACACGAACAACCGGCCCAAAAAAGACGATATTCATCAATACTGCAAAAACCAGAAACATCAGAAGCACAATCGGAAGGGTGAGGTTAATGTCCAGCATATCCGTTTCTCCTCAGCGAGAAAAGCCAACACCCGGCGGCAACGGCCGCCGGGCAATCAACCGACCCTAGCCCAACACAACCGTGTGAGCAGCCGGCGCGACAATCGCTGCCGGAGCCTGCGCAGTCATCAACTTGTCGACAATCGGCTTACCGAACAAGAACAACAGAATCATCGCAACAACAAACCCGAACAGGGCCAACACCTCAATCATGGCGAAAAACGTAAACGCCTTCCCCATCAAACTCCCTTCAAGCTCGGGCTGCCGCGCAATGCCATCCAACGTTTTGCCAAACAACGTTCCCTCCCCGATACCAGGACCGAAGGTCGCCAGACCCATCGTCAAGCCAGCACCAATCATGCACATTCCGGCCACATTGCCCAACGCCTGAGCAACCGCTGCGTCCATTGCCATTTGTGAACTCCTTTCAAGCTCTGACCACGATCAAATTCAACAACTAGTGAGCGTGCGAATGGTCGGCAACAGCCGTACCAATGTACGACGCTGACAACACCGCAAAAACGAAAGCCTGAATTGCGCCGACGAATAGCTCAAGGGGGAGCAGAATTGACGGTACAACAAAATATGTCAACATCAGAAGAACCAAACCGATCACATGTCCGGCCGTCATGTTGGCAAAGAGTCTCAGCGCCAAAGACAACGGCCGTGTAACATCTTCGAGCATACGCAAAGGGGCGAGCAAAGCTGGCTTCGCAAACCAGTGATGCGCCAAGAACCCAGTCGCGCCGTTGTGTAAGACACCAAAATACCAATATAAAACCAAGGTGACGATCGCCATTGCAAGCGTCACGTTCAGGTCGGCCGTGGGCGCCTCATACACCAGAGGATGCGGCGCACCCAGCACCGCCCCCAACGGACGACCGACCCAAATTTCCCAAGCCTTCCAAGGCAACAATGCCAACCAGTTGGACGCTAAGATAAACATAAAGACCGAACCAATGTACCAAAGGTAGGGCTTGGCATCAACGCCAATAAAGTCACGCACGATCTTAAGGCAAAACTCAACCAACAATTCGATCACTGACCCAGTGCCATTTGGGTCTTCATGCGGTTCCGGGCTTAAGGTGCGCGCAAGCAACCCGAACACCGCCAGCAACGCTAACATCACAAGGCCGGCATATACGACAGTATCGACATGAAAAGAACCGACACCCGGAACACTCTGAACCCAATGCTGACCCAAGGTAATGCCAGACTCCCCGCCGTGATGAGCAGCACCGTGCGCCGTCATACCGGCCGTCGCCCCATGCCCTTCTCCCTGTGCGATCATAAAGCTAGTCAATCAAGACCTCCCACTGAACTGGCGTAAGCGGGTGTAGACCTGGATTCGCGCGGCCACGCCACAAAAAAAATCCAATGACGTGCCACCAACAACGCAAGCAGGCTAACCAAACCTGGCGAACCCCACATTATGAAACACAAAGCCGGTATCGCCGCACAAATCACTTGCCGAAACACCACTCCACCCATCGCCGACACAAAGGACAACGACTTGCGCTTCTCACCGCGACTGCGCAGGTCCCAAGCCAGCAGCCGGTAGTAGGCTGACGCCACCCCCGTGCCCATCCCTACAGCCACCATCGAACGCCAACCGCCCCACCAAAAAGCCAAGAGGCCGAAAACGGCCGCAAAAAGCACCAATTGTGGGTACAACCGCGCCTCGATTGTCGCAATGTCGTCAAAATTTGAAACCATACTGAACTCTGTGCATCATCGCTCGACCAATTTCACACAACCTGGATAACGCTCCTTGGGGCAGCAGGCTCATCACTTACGCAACAAGGGTGCTCATCATCCAAATGTCAAAACACGAGCTTAAAAAATACCTGGAGTCGACATTCGTAAACGACCAACGTCTCATTCCCGCCGATCACCAGTCGGTGTACGCGTCTATCGAAAATAGGTCGTCGCACCAAGTCTCCCTTGAGTGTCAACGGTACCACAACCCTTCACCATGCCGCAACAAAACCATACTCCGCACCAGGCGTGACCCAACTGCAAAAACCGTTTTCTTGACCGCAATCTAACGCGCGAAGCGCCTGGCTTACTCACAGAAGCCGGGCGCTTCGCAGCGTTAGAATGACCGCATCGAAGTCTTAAAAACCAAGCCGTAGGATCAGCATTGGTGCAAACCCTTAACCAGGGTTCCCACCAAAAGCCTGAGCGCACTCTCCCGCACCAAGCAACGCGACGCGCAAGCGATGAACCAAGGACAAGGCACACTGGCCGACCGATGCCAAGCCTAAACGCCGAACCCAAACAAAATAAAGCTAAAAACAAATGGCGGATGAATATTCCCTTGGCGGCCCATTCAAGGCAGGGGATCGGGCGCGCTACCCATCAAGGCTTGAAGCTCATTGGTCAACAGTTTCGCTGCCTGTTCAATGTGTACCTTCACTAAACCGGTTTTCGCAGGGTCGACAAAAACAACCACCAACACATCGCGTGTATCAAGCGCACTCATATAAATGCTCGTACGCTCGCCCTGCTGAAACATAGACACAAAATCGTTCTCGCCAATCAGTTTGGCAACAGCACGGGACGATGAGAAACTTCCGCTAACCAAAGAGGCGACCGCAACGGTGTCTATGCCCTTGGTGTCACCCTCCAAAGCCAGCAACTGTCCACTTTTTTCAACAAGGACGACCGCGGTGGCGTCGACATCACGAAGCAAGGTGGCTAAAATCCGCTGCATCTTCGCCATACTCGCTTCCGTCAGCACGACATTGGTCAACAACTTGTTAAGCACCGCCATTCCTCTCTCGACACGCGCGTACCCAAGCTATATATACCACGTAGCCCGGTCACATAAGCACCTTACTTAAATTGATACGACCGAATCCCCATCGCGCATCGCGCCCGGGCGGGCCTTTGTCGTCCACACTTTGTCTAAGCCGCATGCGAACTTGTGCAGCAGACCACTCCGGGTGCTGGCCGATGATCAAGGCTGCCGCACCTGACACAAATGGCGTGGCTTGGCTGGTGCCGCTCAGTTTACCGTAATCACGGCCCAGGACACTGCCTTTTGAAGGCAAGGTACTTACAATGCCGCCACCTGGTGCCGCAATTTCGATTTTCTCACCGTAGTTCGAAAAGAACGACGACCACTCAAACGGTCCAAAACCGCTTGATGAGGAGACCGCAATCGCGATTGGGTCATTCGCAGGTGATCCCACCTGCCCGCGATTGTTGCCTGCGGCGGAGACGACAAGAACCCCTTTGTCTCGCGCATAAACCAACGCTTGATGCAGAACGGGATCGATTACCGGATCATTCGTCCCCAAAGACATATTAATGACACTCGCACCGTGGTCGACCGCATATTTGATCCCAGCTACCACGTTGCCAGTGTTACCCTTTCCACGATCACCCAAAACCTGCACGGCAAGAATACGAGACGCCCACGCCACGCCCGCCACACCCAAGCCATTGTTGCCTGAGGCCGCGATGATACCGGCCACGTGCGTACCGTGACCGAAACGATCCATCGGATCCGCATCCTGATTCGCCAAATCAGGCCCCAAAACAACCCGTCCTTTTAACTCCGGATGCTCGTAATCAACACCCGTGTCCAAAACCGCTACCAGCACGCCGCGTCCATTGCCCCCCTTGGCCCACGCAGCCTGAGCATACAAACGCGTTTGATGCATCCCCCACTGATCCTTCCAAAACGGATCATTCACCACGGTTCCCACCTGATACACCCGATTGACGTGAACGGCATCAACCCCGGCACGCGATGCGAAGTAACGCACCGCATCATCCCGAGACATCCCGGGCGGTACCTTGACAACCTGATAACGCCTGCCAACATCGATATCACCACGTCTCGTGTCATGATTCGACGTCATCAACCGACGGCCCGGCTTCACGGCCACAATCAACTCGTCCGGCACAACCTCTGGGACCGCCGAATCAAACGACGCCAAATCCGGTTCTGCCTCCGCAGGACGCGTCTCATACTGTTGGGTGGTTACCATAAACGGCCCCGCAAGACGCGACTCAATCCGAGCCGGCAGGGTCTGCTTCATCATCGGAACTGCAACGTTTCCACCGCCGCACGCACCCAACGATATGAGGACACCCATCACGCCAGCCAAACGCACAGACCGACGACTCAACCGATAAAACACGCGCTGAACGTTTTGCATAAGCCCAACCTTTGCTGTCGCCCAACCTGGCTGCAAAACATATCAGCGACGCCTACAGAATACTGACGCTAAACTTTATTTAACTTATGATTAATCAAGCTCACCGTCGAACAGGCACGAGTGGCGCAGCAAGTGCAAACGACGGGGCGAAAGCGACTTCTTCCCATCGTGTCTGTGCTGGGCAGGAGTCACGCCGATCTCTCATGCATTGCCGTCTTTTTCGATGCGGCGAGAAAGCGGACGAAATTAAAGGAAAAACGACATGGGTGGGGGACGTTCGAGGAATTATGACAGACGATACGAGGCAGAACGTCTGCTAGGTGTCACGTGTTGGGTAACCAGGATATTGTTGGTTACCCTTTGCCGCGTCAATTGCGATCAAAATGGCGAATGAAGCCGCCAGGCAACCGTCGCGTCTCCTGCGCGGTGTTGAAAACACAAGCGTGCCCATCGAACATCACCGCCAAGGAGTGGTCTGCGGTGATTAAATTCACGAAACGGAAACCAAACACGAACCTGCCCCCGCCAAAAACCATCAACCGATAGCCGGCTCGCGCTCAACACACTCACGGCCAGTGGCATCACTGCATCACCCTTGTCATTTTTCAGGGTAAATTGCCACGTTGTTGGATCCAAGACACGTCCACTGGCCTGAAACTGCTGATCAAAACGCCACGTCACATCGAAAGGAATGCGATCACAAGCACCAAAATACGCTTGCCACCGACTCCGTATCAATTGGCGATCATCACCGCCCTCTGACAAGGACAAAGCCTCGTCACCTTGGGTTAGCATGCCGTACACCAAAATCGGCGCGAGCAAAGTGACTTCCAACTCACCCCCCAGTCCCAACTTGGTACGACGGACCAAACGTGATCGCAAAACATTGTGATCATCAACCTGATGACGCACCGCTGCTTCCGGTGGCTCCAACGACACCAACGGTGCGATTGTGGGACCATCATCCGCATACAACGAACCGCACCCACCAACAACGAAAACCGTCAGACACCAGCGCGCCCAAACGGGCAAACCACCCCTAACAGGAAACAAGGGGATGCCCAAAAGAATCGGTTGGCCGGCTCTCCCGTAGACCCAGAAAATAGCGAACAGCCTCAACAATCCTCACGCATGCCCGGCCATCGCCGTAAGGATTCAAAGCGCGCGCCATCTGCAAGTAGGCATCTTGATCCTGCAACAAACGCGATGTACGCGCCACAATCAAATCTTCGTCGACACCGACCAACTCCACCGTTCCAGCTTGCACAGCTTCCGGACGCTCAGTCGTTGTCCGCAACACCAAGACAGGCTTTCCAAGTGAAGGGGCTTCCTCCTGAACACCACCACTGTCGGTCAGTATGACAGTCGCATCACGCATGGCGGCAACAAACGGCGCATAATCCAACGGTTCGATCAACGAAACACGTGGATGTGAGCCCAAGATGCCTTCCACCGTGTCACGAACCACCGGGTTGCGATGCACCGGAAACAACACGCTTAGGTCCGGATCCGCAGCAACCAGTCTTAGCACCGCACGACAAATGTTCGCCATCGGCTCTCCCCAGTTCTCCCGCCGATGCGCCGTTACCAACAAGCGCCGTGTTGGTTGTGACGACGTCAGCTCAATACCTTGAGCGGTAGCAAGCAACGCATCGATAACCGTGTTGCCAGTGCAATAAACAGCCTCGGATGACACCCCTTCCCTGAGTAAATTGGCAACCGATGTTGCAGTCGGCGCAAAGTGAAGCGTGCTCAACTGCGTCGCCAGACGACGGTTCATTTCTTCTGGATAAGGATTGTAGCGATCAGGCGTACGCAGTCCAGCCTCAACATGCCCGACCGGTATCTGTTGATAAAACGCCGCTAGCGAGGCAGCAAACGTCGTGGTTGTATCCCCATGCACCAAGACGAGTGCAGGCTTGCGTTGGTCCAAAACCGGCTTCAAGCCAGCAATCACACGGGTGGTGATGTCAGTCAACGTCTGGCCAGACTTCATCAGGTCCAAATCATGGTCAGGGACAAGGTTGAACAAATCCAACACCTGGTCCAGCATCTCGCGATGTTGCGCCGTAACGGCCAAGGCGGTGTCCAACTCCGGGCAAGCCTGCAATGCCCTCACCAACGGCGCCATCTTGATCGCCTCTGGTCGCGTGCCAAAAATTGTCATCACCAGTGGTTTCATGTTCACAACTCACCCACTTTGACCGCTGATAAAAACCTTACCCAAGACAATCCATAAAAGCAGACCAATCGCGGTCAGCAAAACCACACCACCCTCAGGTATGCCGAAGAGTGTTAAGGCCGTTCCCCCCAACAACAGGCAGATGCCATAGATAATGACCACGGCGCGTCTTTGCGAAAATCCCAGTCCCAGCAAGCGATGATGCAGATGCCCACGATCGGGAGAAAAAATCGGCTGCCGCCGCAAAGCCCGACGAACAATCGCGAAGGTTGTATCAAATATCGGGACACCCAGTATCAACACCGGAACCAAAACAGCCGCCGCAGCGGCCACCTTGAGC
>Ga0079301_1000519_pt1 | contig 18633 bp, 21 predicted proteins | sample Wag4_2014_7_11_3_FD_74797 | JGI IMG/M metagenome (GOLD analysis project Ga0079301, IMG submission 74797) | Fresh water mixed with fracking chemicals microbial communities from Ohio, USA - Utica-2 Time Series FC 2014_7_11 | ecosystem: Engineered > Industrial production > Chemical products > Input... | reverse complement strand
ATTAAATAACCAAGCACAAATTTTGAAGGAAATACATTCAGATCAGGATTTACTAACAGCAGCCGCAATTGTAAAAGGCTTACTAAATGATTTGACTATAGAAGAACTCCCAGCTGTATTGAGTAGCTTTATATATCAGCCCAGAAGAGACGAATACGAAATTCCTGGAAATATATCGTCAAAGATAAGAGAAAGAGCTAAAGAAATATCGACCTTGGCTAACGAATTGATAAATCTTGAAATGAAATACAAACTCGAATATGTCCGACTTCCACATTTTGGAGTAGCGGAGCAGGTTAGAAAATGGGCTCAAGGAGAAAGTTTGCAGAAAGTTCTAAAGAATTCTGACCTAGCTCCCGGAGATTTTGTGAGAGTGGCTAAGCAGGTAACAGATTTGCTAAGACAAATTGCCAAGCTGAAGATAGAACCAATTTCTCAAATAGCTCGCGAATCAGTTCATCGAGTCAATAGGGGAGTTGTTGCGTACGAACCAAAGGTGTTTGATGATCAAGATCTTGATTTAGATGAATCCTTAAATGTGTCTAATTGATTACCTATTTTAAGACTTTGATACTTTGATCTTTGTTCAGCAATTGTTATCCCATGATTTCTTCGTGATAAATCAACGTCTAAATCATCTTTTAAGGTCACAACCTTAATTGCATTAACGATGTAATCGTTGGATTCATTTATTGATGCTGCAATCCGCTTAGAGATACTTGCATTACCTTTTGAGGCTTCCACAATCAGTTTGTCTACATTATCGAATTCATATATTAATTTTGCTGCTGTTTTTTCACCAATGCCTTTTACCCCTGGCAACCCATCTGATGCATCCCCTCTGAGGGCCGAAAAATCAATATATTGATTTGCTCTAACACCATATTTATCCATTACTTCTTTTTCGGTGAATAATGTTCCACCATCTTTTCCCAACATATGCACAGCATTAGATCTTTTATCATCGATTAATTGCAACAGATCACGATCTCCAGTAATGACAACGACATTACTTTTCTGTTTACAAATCACAGCTAGAAGATCATCAGCTTCAGCTTTTGCCGAACCAACTACTTTCATTCCCATATCTTGCAGAATTTGGGGGAGGAGTTCTAATTGATACTCTAAATCATCTGGAACTAATTCCTCATCACTTTCTTCCACACGATGAGCTTTATATTGGGGCAGTAGATCAACACGCCATTGTGGTCGCCAGTCTTCATCAACTGCGTGAATAATTTCTTTTGGTTTGTAGATTGTGATAAATCTATTTAATGCATCAAGATATCCCTTTATCGCGTTGACAGGTTTGCCCTCAGTACTTTTTATAGAGTCAGGAAGTCCATAAAAGGATCTATAAGCCAATGATGAAAGATCCACTGCAATAGTGGTGTATTTATTCATCATTTGAATAGTCTCCGAAAGTTATAGTCCAGATTCAGGATACGTTAGGCACATGAATCTCGTTCTTGAGCATAAAGAAAGACTCAATAAAACCGCACAATTGATGAACGATAACGATGTGTCAACATTATTGATCACTCCTGGTCCAAATCTTCGTTACTTAACCGGTTACAAAGCAAAAAACCTTGAACGACTAACTTGTCTTGTCTTACAGAAGGATGAATTACCCGCAATTATCGTTCCGAAACTAGAGAAGTTAGCCACAATTGATTCCGGTATCGAGGAACTTGGAATTGAAATCATTACTTGGGAAGAGACAGAATCTTCTTACTCAAAAATAAAAAGACTTGAATCGAAAGGTCTTGTAGCCGTGGATTCGCAAATGAATGCTTCAAAGATGCTGAATTTTCAAAATCATTTTAACGATAGAAAGTTTGTAGACGCTAAAGTCATCATGGAAAAAATGAGAAGCATTAAATCTCAATATGAAATTGATCAGTTGGCACTAGCTGGAAGATATATTGATGATGTTCATAAGCAGATTCCTAAAATTTTACAACAAGGCGATACTGAGAAGAAACTTGCCAAAAAAATCTCCAATCTGATAATTGAATCAGGTCATGAAAGTGTGGATTTCACAATTGTGGCAACTGGGCAAAACTCTGCTAGTCCACATCATGAACCGGGAGAAACATTAATTGCTAAAGGTGATGTTTTAGTCATAGATATTGGAGGAACCACTCCTAGTGGATATTGTAGTGACTCCACGAGAACCTATGTTGTTGGAAGTTGTCCACCAGATTTTCAAGAGAAGTATGAAATTTTGAAACAAGCTCAAGAACTTGCAATTGAATCAGTAAAGCAAAATATCTCTGCCGAGGATTTAGATTTAGTAGCAAGAGAATATCTCCTAAAACATGACTTAGGTGAGTATTTTATTCACAGAACAGGTCACGGAATAGGGATGGAAACTCATGAAGAGCCTTACATTGTTCAGGGAAATTCGAAAATGCTTGTAGATGGGAATGCTTTCAGTATAGAACCAGGTTTTTACATTGAAGGAAAATATGGTGCGCGAATTGAAGACATCGTTATAAAAAATGGTTTAGAAACGATTGTTTGTAATAATTCCAAGAAGGATTTAGTCTTTATATAGACTGTCATCGATGAACAAACTTCAACTCCAAACAAAAATATTTCTAGGCAGTGTAGCTGGTGTTCTCATGGCCAGAAGTTTTGCTTACACAGATACTTGGATATTGCTCCCAATGGGTATTGCTGTTTGGTGGGCTGGAACACATAAACGTCAACTGAGTGACTATTTATTCTTTTCATTTTCATTGGCCATTGCATTTTGGTTTGCACGACTTAGTTGGCTGACTCTGGTTGGACTTGATGCCTACATCATCTTGGCTTTATTAATGGCTTTGATTTATGGTTCATCTGGTTTTTTGATGTATAAAGTGAAAGATCTACCTTTACCTTTTGTTTGGTATGGATTGATATTCATTTCTATGGAAACAATCACAGATTACATTCCGTTTGGGGGATTTCCATGGGGAAAAATTGCTTACGATTCAGCTGATGCACCATGGGCCAATTTGATGCCTTACGGATCTAGTCCTTTAGTCACAGCAGCGATTCTGTTGATGTCTGCGTTAATGATTCCAAGTCTAGGTTTTGTTCTTCAAAGAGCTTTTGCAGCTTCAATAGTTTTTGTTGTGACTATTGCTGCTTTTACTTTGTTTTTGCAGGATTTAGACAATCGCGATATAATAAGTTCAGGCAATATTGACTTGGCTGTAATACAGGGGAGTGTTCCTCGGGTTGGTTTATCGTTCAACGAGCAGAAAATGGAAGTTCTTAACTACCACATCAAAGAAACAAATAATTTACTTGACAATACAAATCAAAATTATGATGCCATTCTGTGGCCAGAGAATTCGATTGACGTAGATCCATTCATAAATAAGGACGCAGGAAACTTAGTTAAAGATCTTGTAAAAAAGTATAATAAACCATTAGTAAGCGGTGCTGTTCTTCAAAAAGATGATGGTTTATCAAATTCAGTTATTCAATGGGATCCGGTTAATGCAGACGTAATTGATAGCTATGAAAAATTACAACTAGTACCTTTTGGTGAATATCTTCCATTTAGAGATTTCTTATCTAGATACATTAAACGATTTAGTCTAATTCCACAGGATTTCATCGCGGGAAAGCAACCAAATAATCTTTATGTAAATAATGCTGTGATTAGTCCAGTTATATGTTTTGAAGTGGCTTGGAACAAGAATATTTTCGAACAAATCAATAATGGGGGAGAACTCATTTCTGTTCACACCAATAACGCAACTTATGCCTTTTCAAATCAGTTAGAGCAGCAATTCATGATCACACGAATTCGCGCCATGGAAACAGGAAGAGATATTGTGGTGACGGCAACAACAGGTATATCAGCCCACATTAATAGATATGGGGAAGTTATCTGGTCTTCAAAGGAATTTGTGCCTCAATCAAAAATTGTGAGCCCTTCCTTATATTTCGACATAACTCCAGCTGTCAAATATGGCAATTTAATTGAGCGTATATCCCTTTTGGGATTTGCTTTACCACTTATACTTTTGTTTATTAGATTTTTAAGAAGGAAATAATGAAAACAAGAGTTTTAGTTCCCACATACCAGGAACTGCATACTTTGGCATCCATTGTTCATCGAATTTTTGAGCATAATCCAGAAGTTCATGTTTTAGTAATTGATGACAATAGTCCAGACGGAACAGGTAAATTGGCAGATCAACTTAAAGGTAAATACTCGAATTTGGATGTGCTGCATAGAAATAGCAAGAATGGTTTAGGAGCGGCTTATATCGATGGATTCAATAATTCAATTAATGATTTCGATGTTCTCGTTGAAATGGATGCTGATGGGTCACATGATCCCCAAGATTTGATAACAATTCTTAAGGAAATTCCAAATTATGATTGTGTTCTCGGATCTAGATGGGTTCCTGGTGGAAAGGTAATTAACTGGCCTAAGAGCCGAGAAATACTTTCCCGTGGTGGAAATTCTTATGCAAGATTGATGCTAGGAATAGATATTGGTGATGCAACAGGTGGATTTAGAGCTTATAAAACAACAGCTTTAAAACAATTAGATTTATCCGAGATTGACAGTCAAGGTTATTGCTTTCAAGTTGACATGGTTCGAAGATTACTTAAAAAAGGTTTAACAATAAAAGAAGTGCCCATAACATTTACTGAAAGAACTATTGGCACTTCAAAGATGAGCAGAAATATCGTCCTAGAAGCCTTCTTAAAGATAGGTATTTGGGGTTTACAGAGGATTTTTAGTAGATAATCTCCTCATGGAATATGTCCGATAAGATATGTTATGTAAAGAAGATAATTGCTTCTACACCTAATTCACTCGCTTAGGAATTAGCCATCTCTCTTGGCGATGGACATGAACAAATCAGATTTCTATCACCATATGCACCATCAATTCTGTTGACTGGTGGCCAATATTTACCAGTTCTTAAACCACTTACTGGAAATACAGCCGTTTCTCTGGAGTATTTTCTGTTCCATTCCCCTGCAATATCTTCAGCGGTATGAGGACTATTTCTTAATGCTGAGTCTTCAATAGTTATCTTTCCTGATTCAATTTCACTAATTTCTGTCCTAATGTGCACCATTGCTTGAATAAAACGATCCATTTCAAACAAATCTTCTGATTCTGTTGGTTCAATCATTAAAGTTCCTGCTACTGGAAATGACATTGTAGGAGCATGAAAGCCATAATCCATTAATCTTTTGGCAATATCGTCAACTGAAACTCCAGTATTTTTAGTTATTTCTCGAATATCAAGAATGCATTCATGAGCTATCGTTCCGTTAACTCCTGTGTAAAGAATTGGAAAATGATTCTTAAGTTTTGTGGCAATATAATTAGCAGACAAAATAGCTGTTGCTGTTGCATCAAATAGTCCTTGGGCACCCATCATCTTTATGTACATCCAAGAAATTGGAAGAATTCCTGCTGAACCATATGGAGCTCCACTTACTGGGCCAGTAATTGCTTTTGTTGGACCTGCTTGATCATTTAATGGATGCGTTGGCAGAAAGGCTGCTAAATGAGATTTAACTGCTACTGGACCTACTCCTGGTCCTCCACCACCGTGAGGAATACAAAATGTTTTATGTAGATTTAAATGTGAAACATCTGCTCCAAATTTTCCAGGTTTAGCAACAGCCACTAAGGCATTTAGATTTGCACCATCAATGTATACCTGTCCCCCAGCTTCGTGAATCATTTCGCAAAGAGAAGTAATTTGTTCCTCAAAGACACCATGTGTTGAAGGATAAGTAACCATTACTGCCGCTAAATTATTTTTGTGCTTTTCTATTTTGTTCTTTAAATCTTCAAGATCTACGTCGCCATTTTCTGTGCATTCAACAACTTCAATATTCATTCCAGCCATAACTGCACTCGCAGCATTAGTTCCATGAGCATTCAAAGGAATTAAGCAAACATTTCTTTGAGTATCACCTCTTGACAAGTGATATCCCCTAATTGCAAGAAGTCCTGCGAATTCACCTTGAGAACCAGCATTAGGTTGCAAGCTGATGGCGTCATAACCTGTTATCTCGCACAACCAACCCTGTAATTGACTAATTATTTGTTTCCATCCGTTTGATTGATTAATTGGTGCAAAAGGATGAATGTTTGCCAGATTTGGCCAGGTAATTGGTTCCATCTCTGAGGCTGAGTTTAATTTCATGGTGCAAGAACCAAGTGGAATCATTGATCTATCCAATGCCACATCTTTGTCACTTAGAGAACGCAACCACCTAAGCATTGCAGTTTCATTATGGTATTTATTGAAATGAATATGAGTTAGGAATTTGGAAGATCTATTGTTGATTGCTGCATCATTATCCATGATGTTTACAAGTTCTGTGTTAAAGGATTTTGAAACCCTTTCCATTACATCATTATTTGTTGTTTCGTCAACTGTAATAGATACTTCGGTGTCATTAATCCTTCTTATATTTAAATCATTCTTAAGAAAATTTCCAATTAATGCGTCAGCATCTTTTACAATGAAAGTAACAGTGTCAAAATATCTTTCATGCTTAACTTTAAATCCACTGTTTTCAGCCATTTTTGCAATGGATACTGCTTGATTATGAATTCTATTTGCCATCGCTTTTAACCTATGTGGACCGTGGTAAGCGGCATAAGAAGCTGCAATTACAGCTAATAAGACTTGTGCAGTACAAATATTACTTGTTGCTTTACCTCTACGAATATGTTGTTCTCTAGTTTGTAAAGCTAAACGAAACGCAGCTCTTCCAGTTGAATCAATACTTACACCAATTAATCGACCAGGTAGAGATCTGGAGAGATCTTCATTAACTGCAATAAAACCGGCATGTGGTCCCCCAAAACCAAGAGGCACACCAAATCTTTGTGCACTACCAACTGCAATATCAACACCAAAAGATCCTGGTTCTTCAATTAAAGTTAATGCCAATAAATCAGTTGTAGTTATTACAACCAATCCATTTTCTTTAGATTGAGTTACAAATTCTTTTATTTCCTTAATTAGCCCTTCACTTGATGGATATGAAATAAGCACACCAAATGCATCTTTATCAATTTGATTTGTTTCAATATCAATTAACTTAATTTCAATGTTCACAGGAGTTGCTCTGGTTTGTAGCACCGCAATTGTTTGAGGGTGAGTGTCTTTATCAACTAAAAAAACATTTGAATCATTTTTAGATGCTCTTTGTGCCATTCGCATTGCTTCTGCAGCAGCAGTTGGTTCATCTAATAAAGATGCGTTAGATACTGCTAGTCCTGTTAAATCTTGAATCATGGTTTGAAACAACAGCAATGCTTCAAGTCTTCCCTGAGCAATCTCTGCCTGATAAGGCGTGTAGGCGGTGTACCAAGCTGGATTTTCTAGAATATTTCTTCTAATAACTGCTGGGGTATAACAATTTGTGTAACCTAATCCAATAAGACTTGTCTTTAATTCATTTAAATTTGCCAAATTTCTTAATTCAGCTTGAGCAGCTTCCTCAGAAAGAGCAGGTTGCAAATCCAGTTTGTCTCTAAAATGAATAGATCCAGGAATTGTTTTGTCTAATAACTGATCAAGGGAGGAAAACCCTGTCTCTTTCAACATGGTTTGAATATGTTCAGGAGTTGGCCCAATATGGCGATCCTGGAATACGGCTTCCCTATTTACCATTTAAATTAAATGCCACCCTGACTTGTTTTTGGGAAGAAGAAATACTTCCCTAAGTCAATCCTACTTTGCCTTGAGATTTAGGCAATTGCGTTGCGGGCTGCTCTTCTTGTTGCTAAATCATCGATTACTTTGTCGGTCATGACAATGTTTCCTTCTGGAGTCTCAGCTGGGAATTGAGCCAAACTTCCTTCAACTTCTCGCCAAACACTGCCCACAGCAATTCCAAATACTCCTTGACCGCCACGAACCAAATCGATAACCTCATCATCACTTGTACATTCATAGACTGAAGCGCCATCACTGATTAGAGTTAGATTTGATAAATCATCTGTGCCACGATTTCTTAGTAATTCCACAGCGGTTCTAATATTTTGTAAGGATACTCCAGTATCAAGAAGTCTCTTAATTACTTTGAGAACTAATACGTCGGTGAATGAATAAAGTCTTTGAGTTCCAGATCCTTGAGCAGGTCTAACAGTTGGTTCGATTAATCCTGTGCGAGCCCAATAATCAAGTTGACGGTAACTAATTCCCGCAGCTGAACAAGCAACTGCACCGCGATAACCAACACCTTCAGGAAGACGATTTAATTCTCTAGGTTCGAATAATGATTCTTGGTGACCGTTGGATGGAAGCATCAGATAATCACCGATCTGTGTGGGTATGTGTTACAAGAGTAAACCAAAGGTAAAGAGTTGCCTCGCATTAGAGACATGACACGCCGTAACTCTCAAGTATAGATTGAGGTTGAGAATTCCTCACAGATTGAAATCTTCGGGCTTTACCTGGTCTAGGAACTCACGAAATTTGTCTAACTCGTCTTCTTCCTCTGCAGGTATATCAATTCCAGCAGCAGCTAAGACTTGCTCTGCAACAAATATCGAAGACTCGTTTCTCAGAGCCAAGGCAATCGCATCGGATGGTCTAGATGACAAAACCTGCCCTCCCCCAAATTCAATCTCGGCATAGAAGACGCCATCTTTTAATGAGGTAATACGAACCTCTATCAAATTTGCTTGCAAAGTTTTTAAAACGTCGGTGAAAAGATCATGTGTCAATGGTCTAGGAGGTTTAATTCCCTGTTGCGCAAAGGCTATGGCGGTGGCTTCAACTGCCCCTACCCAAATTGGCAAATATCGATCTCCTGCTTGGTCTTGCAACAGAATTATTGGTTGGTTTGTTGGCATTTCAACTCTCACACCAACTACGTTTACTTTCACAAAACCAGGTTTTGCTTCACTCACAAGATTTCCTCATCTAAGGTTGATGAAACCAAAATGAAATGTAATTGATTAGTTAAGTTAGAGATTTCTCGCATCATTTCCAGTGCTTGCTCGCCAGCATCAGGTCTTTTTGAACGAGACATTGGTGATGCAACTTGTTTGATTAGAGAAGACTCTCTGTCACTTCCTGATTTCAAAAACTTCAAATGTCTAGGTTCTAATCCAAATCCAGATAAGGCGGCAATAACTCGAGCTGTTCTTACGGCAATATCGTCATAATGACGTTTATCAGCTAAAACCTTTATCAGACCATAATCTTCAGATTCTTTTAAGTCTTGGTCAGATATTGAGGTATTAGCAATCAATTCTTCTCGTGTTACTCGGATATTAGACTTCTTTATCCCTAATTGATTTAGATCAACTAGCGCTGAAGGAACTTTTGGTTTATCAATTTCTTCCAACTCAGGCTTAAGGCCCCTATCTATTGCCTCAATATGTTCCTTAATCACTTTCAATGGTAAGTAATGATCGCGTTGCATTCTTAAAATGTAACGTAACTTATCAACGTCAGAATTAGAAAATTTGCGATAACCACTTTTTGTTCGCGATGGAACAATTAAGCCTTCAGCTTCTAAGAATCGAATTTTCGAAATGGAAATATCGTCAAATTCTGATCGGACTTGGTTTAGAACCTCACCAATTGTGAGAAGATCGGATCTTTTTGAAACAATTGCCATTTATATTTGCTGCTCTGGAAGAAGAAAAGTAAATCTATATTTTCCTATTTGCACATCGTCGCCTGCTGAAAGTTTTGCATCTTCAATACGAATAAAGTTTACATAAATTCCGTTGAGACTTCCTGAATCTTTAATCGTCCAGGATGAACTGTCTTTGACAATGAGAGCATGATTTCGAGAAACTGTTACATCATCAAGCACGATATTGGCTTCATCTGATCGACCTAGAGTAATTTTTGGTCCAGTCAAAATAAATCTTTGATTTCGTTGCGGCCCACTTCTTACTAAAAGTGCAGCACTGCCCTTTTCTAAACCTTCTAAGTGACCATCTTCAATGGCAGGTAATGGGCTGGTGTCAGAAGAAACCGCAGGGATTGCTCCAGTATTTTCCATATTCATAATTAACCTCGCCTCTACTGCTAACCCTAAGTCAATGCAGCCCAAGGGTCAACCTGAGGTGGAGGTTATTAGTTAAGCGTTTTCAGAGATTTTTTGATAGCCAGCTGCGTCTAAAAGGGAGCTTAATTCATTAACGTCGACATCAGAAAGTTTTATCATCCATCCAGCACCATATGGATCGGTGTTCAAAATCTCTGGATTATTCGCAAGTTTCTCATTAACTTCTTTGACAACTCCTGTCACAGGAGAATAAATATCACTCACAGACTTTGTCGATTCAACTTCACCACATGTTTGACCAGCAGATAATTTATCGCCAACTTTTGGCAAACTTGCAAAAACAATGTCTCCTAAGGCTGATTGAGCAAAATCAGTAATACCAAAAACAACTACTCCTGCTGATTCTTCTTTTACCCACTCATGTTCTTTGGTGTATTTCAAATCTGAAGGTGTGTTCATTTCAAGTCCTATCTATTTTTCAGTGACTGGAACAGCATATTGCGGAGTGGTGAGCGGTACACTTGCCTGTATCTCAACAGACTGATATTCGTTAATAACTACCTGTCCACCAGAAGTCGTAATCGACTCAGACATTCCACCAGGAATTTTAAGTGCTGTTGATAAAGTTTCTGGATCTCCAAGAGCCAATATCTTGTATGGGCTTCTAATTGGTGACAAGTTAATACTTATACCACTGCTTGTATCGTTAAAAAAAGTACTATTTATTACTCGAACACCGTTTATTTCAATAGCTACTGCTCCTGCATCTCGCAATTCTTGAACAGTATCAAGAATGGTGAAAGAATTCACTGAGTAAAGATCTCCCGTAACTAAAACTTGTATTCCGCGACCCGTCACTGGTGCAGTTCCCGATAGCAAAATCAGCTGATCAATCCGATCTTGCGCTGCCTTCCTAGCATCTTCGTTAGAACCATTTTTTAAAGATTCTAAAACCTGATTTTGCTTTATTAATTCGTCTTCCAAAAGATCTTTTTGCTTAGTCAAATCATCTAGGATCAATACTAATTCACCCTCACGAGCAGAGGTTAGAAGTTCAGGCTGATCGTTTTGCTTTATCGCAATTGTAATGAAAATTCCTAATAAAAAAGTAAGAATAACGGTGAGATATCTTCTACCCTGTGGAGTCTTAAGTTTCTCGGGAGTTTTGAGTGACAATTTCTTTTTCATTTACGATTGAAAAGATTTCTTCTAATAGCTGCAGCATTGGCAAATATTCGCATTGCTAATACAACAACCACACCTGTTGAAAGTTGAGTTCCAACTCCTAATTGATCTCCCAAAAATACAATTACTGCTGCAATCAAAACATTACTTGCGAAAGAAGAAATAAATATTTTGTCATCAAAAACATCTTCAAGATTTGCTCGAATTGCGCCGAATACTGCATCAAGTGCAGCAATCACAGCAATTGGTAAATAGGGTTGCATCCAAAGTGGCACTGTTGGATCCAGAATTACTCCAACAAGCACACCAATTAACAAGCCGACGACAGGAATCATGATCTGTTCCCAACTGTAATGCCTTGCAGGCTTGGAAGCGCAACTCCGGTTGCAATCATCTCAATATCTTTAATTTCAGAGACATTGAATCCTAAACCGTAAGTTTTTACGACGAATTCTAGATCAACGTAATCTGGATGTTTGATTAGTCGATTTCTAAGGTCTTCATCCCCTATTGCCGAAATTACAAATGGCGGCAGCAATGGACGATAGTTAACCAATATGGCATCTCCAGCAGATCTGATAGCACTGGTTGAAGTTAAACGACTCTTATTTATTGCTATTGATTCGGCACCACTTGCCCATAGTGCATTTACTAGTAGTTGAATGTCTGAATCATAAACTCGGGCCAACTCAATGTCTGCACTTTCCAGAGAGTCAGTTTTAACCGCATCATTAATAACTATTTCAATACCCTCGCCCATTACAGAACTTAAGCCAGAAAAAACCTGGAGATTAGATTCATTACTTTGACTTATCCCATGAAAATTTAAACCTGGAGTATTTGTTTGGATTTGTGCAATCTCGTTATTAATTGAGCTTAGATCTTCTGAAGTTTTATTGAGGTTATCAATATTTTTGGTGATAGTTGTTCTTAAATCTTCTCTGTTTTTTTCAAGTATTGGCTGTTGACGTTGCGTATTAGCCACTGCTATTCCAAAAAGCAGTCCTGAAAAGGACAAAACAACAGCTATCCACCACTTTGGATCTTTCTTCCCAACCGGTGGACGATTGGGATTTGTGTATTCATCTGTTTCAATTTCGCTATTAAGCATTGCTAAAAGACCCATAGATTTAGAGTCATCATCTTTGAAAAATGAATCTTTAGACATATTTTGACAATACTAGTCGTGCATGAACAAAATATTTATAGCCTGAAAAAGCGTAGAGGAACAATCCCCAAATTAAGAACGACCAACCTATGGTGAACCAAATGTAGTCTTGTTCAGGGAAAGCTTCTGCAAAGATTAATCCTGGTAGCCCAATGAGTAAGCAAAAAGCTCCCATTTTACCTAAATAATGAACTGGTAAACCAGTTAGACCTCTAAATTTCAGATAAAGCATTAGAACAGAAAGAACAAATTCTCTTAGAACGATAAAACCTAGAATATAGATATTTGCAAGCTCCAAATAATAGACCACAATCAACAAAGCAATTATGTATAACCGATCTGAGATTGGATCTAGCAATTGACCAATTCTTGTAAACTGATTTAACCTTCTGGCGGCAAATCCGTCTAACCAATCGGTAAATGAAGCGACAAATATGATCAAACAACTAATGACTAATTGATCAGTAAAGGAAGTCCATAAGAAAACTGGAATTAGGAGTAATCGAAGGAAGCTAATTGAGTTTGGAACATTAAACATTATCTTTTTCTTCGTTCTCTAATCTTGACTTTTATGTGTATAGGAGATCCGATAAAACCATATTCTTCTCTTAATCGTCGTTCTATAAATCTTGTGTAACTTTCATCGATCAATCCTGTAGTGAATAACGCAAAAGCTGGAGGTTTTTGACCGATTTGTGTGGCGAAAAGAATTTTAGATTGTTTTCCACCTCGAACTGGATGAGGATTTGCGGCAACAAACTCCTTGATGAATTGATTCAATTTAGAAGTTGCAATTCTAGTTGACCATCCCTCGTAGGCCGCATGTAGCGAATAGGATAATCGATCCACATGCCATCCTGTTAGTGCTGAGAGATTTACTCTTGGTGCCCACTTAACATTATGAAGATCCATTTCAATTTCTCTTTCCAGCATTAAACGTCTATCTTCATCAAGCAGATCCCACTTATTAAATACTAAAACTAGAGCTCTACCTGCCTCTGTTACTAGATTAATTAATTTACGATCTTGATCTGTGATTGTTTCACTGGATTCCAAAATCAATAAAGCAATCTCAGCTCTTTCTAAAGCAGCCTGTGTTCGAAGGCTTGCATAGTATTCGTAACCGGAAGATTCTCTGACTCTTCTTCTGATTCCTGCAGTGTCAATGAAATTCCAAGCCTCATCATTGATCATCACAATTTCATCAACTGGATCAACTGTTGTTCCAGCAATCTCAGAGACAACGGATCTATTGGTTTTGGTTAGTTTGTTAAGAAGACTACTTTTTCCAACATTGGGTCTACCAATCAGAGCAACTTTTGTTGGTCCTTTTAATTGATCAACTATTCGAGATTCTGCAGGCATTTTGTTAATAACTAATTCAAGTAAATCGCCAGATCCTCTTCCATGAAGAGCACTTACTGGAAATGGTTCGCCTAAACCTAGAGACCAGAGATTGCCAATTTGTGCTTCGGCTTCGATCCCGTCAACTTTATTTGCTACCAAAATAACTGGTACTTTATTTCGTCTAATTAATTTGACAACTGCTTCATCATCCTCAGTTAAACCAACATTGGCATCGACAATAAAAAGAATTAAATCTGCTTGATCTATAGCTATTTGTACTTGTTCACTTATCTTGGGAATCAATCCGGTCTTTTCACTGGACCACCCCCCTGTATCCACCAGGATGAATTCTTTTCCGTTCCATTCAGCGTCATATTGAATTCGATCTCGGGTAACCCCGGGAATATCTTGAACTACAGCTTCACGTCTTCCAATCAATCGATTAACTAAAGTTGATTTACCAACATTTGGTCGACCTATGACCACAACTCGAGGACGATTCTTACGAGGTTCTACAACATCATCTTCTAAGAAATCTTCGTCCAGACCATATTGTTTCTCAAGTTCTTGAACAACTTCATCTTCGTCAACATCATCAGTAAGCCAAATCTGACTCTCAATCATTAAGGATTTAGTTATTTCTTCTTCTGTAGACATTATTTATTGCTCACAATTTCAAGGAATTTCAATACAGATTGTTCGAAATCTAAATCTGAATTATCAAGAACTACTGCACCCTCGGGTATAACTAGAGGTGAAACCTTTCGACTTGAGTCCAATAAATCTCTTTTGCGTTGGGCAACTAAAACATCATTTTCATCAGAATCAATCTGCATAGCTCGCCTTTTAGCTCTAACATCGTCATTTGCGGTGATAAATATTTTGAAATTTGCATTAGGTAATACGACACTGCCGATATCTCTACCTTCAACAATTATTCCACTGTCACTAGTGTTTACAAGTTCTCTTTGTTTAGCTACTAACAATCTTCGTACTCCTGGCATGGCAGCATAAAAACTGACTTGTGAGGTGATTTCATCCTCACGAATGATATTGGTTACGTCGTTTCCGTTTACTCGTACTTGGTCCTTATTGGGATCAATCGAGATCTCTAACTGAAAATCTTGCTTTTCGATTCTGTTTATGATTATGTGTTCTTCTTTCAAATTTTCGGTAACGCAGAACCACGTAACCGATCTATACATTGCGCCAGTATCAAGAAAGTTGAAACCTAGTCTGTTGGCTGATTCTTTACTTATACTCGATTTTCCAGAACCACTGGGACCATCTACGGCTATAACCATATTTGGGCGAGTTAAATTACTCGCATTCATTATTGCGCCAAATCTTGTCTGAGAATTTCTGCTCCGCGTAGGTACACGTGAGTGACTTTCTTTCTTTCTAATTCAGAGTAGGTGTGAATAAGAATTCTTACCACGAGTTTTGGGGCTCCTGGAACATCAATTTCTTTTGAACAAAGCAGAGGAACATCACCTAAACCAATCTCCCGGGCTGATGCAGCAGGAAATGCACAATTAAGGTCCTCGGTTGTTGTAAAAATAATGCTTACTAAATCATCCTTCTTAACATTATTTTTATCTAATGTTTCATTAAGTAACTCGATAACAGCAGATTTCATTTCGACTGCATCATTCTTTTGAAGCATTGTTGCTCCACGAATACCGATTAATCTCATATTGCTGCCTCATCTTTTACTAATTGCGCAGCTCTATACAAACTTCCCACTTCAGTGTGGTTGAGAACTCTTGTTTTGCCTAACTTCATATCTCCTAGTTTGATTGGTCCGAATTGAACTCGAACCAGTTGAATTACTTCATGACCAATATGTTCACACATTCTTCGAATGATTCTGTTTCTTCCTTCGTGTAACGAAATTTCTATCGCTGTCTCTCCAGGTGTTGATCCAACTATTGAGACTGTGTCTGCTTTTGCAAAACCATCAGAAAGTTCAATGCCAGTGGTGAGTGCTGATAATTCTGTTTTTGTAACCGCTCCTTTAATTCGAGCTAAATATATTTTGTTTACTTCAGAAGAAGGATGAGTCAAACCATGAGCTAAATTACCATCGTTGGTTAATAAAATTAACCCTTCTGTATCAGCATCAAGTCTTCCCACGTGAAATAAGCGATCACTTCGGTTCATAACATAATCTGCCACGGTTGCACGATCGTCTTCCCGTTTCATCGTTGTGACAACACCACTTGGCTTATTTAAAGCAATTACGATGAAACCAGCAGCTGCTGCAATTGGATCTCCATCGACTGTTATCAAATCAATTGCAGGATTTACTCTTCTACCTTGTTCATTAACCTTAATTCCATTAACCGCTACACGTCCTTGTTCAATTAACTCTTCACAAGATCTTCGACTGCCCACACCTGCTGCAGCTAGCACTTTTTGTAGACGAATTCCTTCTTGGTTTTGCATAATTAAATAATCGATTCATCAATAATTGAATCAAGGGCAGCCATATTTGGTAAGTAATCGGCAACTGGTGGCAATTCCTCTAGATTTGCAATACCAACTCGTTCTAAGAAATAAGGAGTTGTCTTGTACAAAACTGCTTGAGATTCGTTATCTGAACCTGCTTCTTCAATCAATCCTCTATTGAGAAGAGTTCGTACAACTCCATCAACGTTAACTCCTCTAATTGCTGCAACTCGTCCTCTTGAAACAGGTTGTTTATAAGCAATTACTGCCAAAGTCTCTAAAGAAGCTTGAGTTAATCTCGCAGTCTGGCCATCTTTTAGGAATCTTTCAACGACTTCACCACTGTGTTCATTGGTGTAGAAACGCCATCCCCCAGCAATTTCTCTAAGAGTTATTCCACCTTCACGGGAATCAAATTCTTTTTGAATACTTTTCAGAGTTTTAAGAACTTCAACTTCGGGTGAATTAGTTATTTGTGCAAGTGTAATTGCATTAACAGGTTCATCGACTACTAATAAAATTGCCTCAATGCCAGCTTTTAACGAAGGTGCACCAATTGATGGAACTTCATCGATTATTGGTTCACTTACCTGTGTTTCATTCTCCATCTTGCACCTCCTCATTGTTTGTATCTGCAACAAGACTTAATTTTGTATCAGAATCAAATTCATCAGTTAATTCGATTTCACCTTGCTCAGAGCCAACCCATCGAATATACAGATCAGCTAATGGACTTTCTTGTTCTAAAGTAATTTGTGATTCTCTGAACAATTCCAAAACTGCCAGAAATCTTGCAACCACAACGGGAACTTCAACTCCACTTATAAGGGATCTAAAAGTTGTAGCACCGACTCTTCTTAATCTCTCCACGATTATTCCTGCTTGTTCTCTCACACTTACTGCCGGTGCGTGAAGATGAGAAAGAGAAATAGATGGAATTGTTTTTACTTCCATAGCCTTAGCGGCTAATCTTGCTAATTCATTAGGACCAAGACCTAAAAGAACTTCGGGCAATAAGTTAGCAAATTGAGGTTCCAAAGACACAGATCTTGCAAATCTTTTCGATTCGATGGATAGTTGATCATTCAACCAAATTGATACATCTTTAAATGCCTTGTATTGCATTAATCGTGCAAACAACAAGTCTCTTGCTTCCAGTCTTGCGATATCTTCTTCGTCTTCAACTTCTCCTGAAGGAAGTAGTCGAGCAGTCTTTAAATCCAGAAGTGTTGCAGCAATTACCAAGAATTCTGTTGCTTCATCAAGATCCCATTGGCTTCCCTGGTTCTTGATGTATTGCAAAAAATCATCAGTAACAATATGAAGCGCAAGAGCTGTTACTTCTAGTTCATGTTTTGCGATAAGCGAAAGTAGAAGATCAAAGGGACCTTCAAATTGATTCAATTTTACATTGAACTTATCTACCGAGTTCTCACGAATAATCGGTTGTGTCGTTGTCATTGTCATGAAAGTTTTGCGATCACTTCTCGAGCTAAGCGTTTATAAGCTTTTGAGGCAGATGAATTAGGTGCATATTCTGTAATTGGAGAACCTGCAGCGGTAGTTTCAGGAAATTTAACGGTTCGGGCAATAACAGTTTCAAAAACTTTATCTCCGAAAGCTTCTTCAACTCTTTCGAGAACTTCCCGACCATGAACTGTTCTTGGGTCATACATCGTTGGCAAAATACCTATAATTTTCAAATCAGGATTGATTCTTCCTTTTATCTTTTCAATTGTCTGAGTTAGTAAGGCAAGACCTCTTAGGGCAAAGTATTCGGTTTCTAATGGCACGACGCAACCCTCAGATGCCGCTAACGCATTAACAGTTAGCAATCCAAGAGATGGTTGGCAATCAATGATGATGTAATCGTATTCGTCAACTAATGGACGAAGTGCACTTTTTAATACATGTTCACGACCAACTTCGCTAACTAATTCCAATTCCGCAGCAGATAATTCGATATTTGATGGCAATAAATCAAGATTTGCCACTTGAGTTTTAACTAAAACATCACGGGCAGGAATTTGCTCTCCTACTAAAACATGTCTTAGAGTTTTTTCTAATTGGTAAACCGGAATACCTAGACCAACTGATAATGCACCTTGTGGATCAAAATCGACTAGGAGAACTTTTCTTCCATAACCAGCTAGCGCAGAGCCCAAATTAATGGTGCTAGTTGTTTTACCAACTCCACCTTTTTGGTTTACCATCGAAATTATTCGAGCGGGACCGTGCTTTGATAAAGGTTGTGGGATAGGAAAATCTGTGGCAACTTTTTGACCCTTAGGAATTCGGGAACCATCATCTTTAACTGAGGTGCTTGCCACTTGGAAACCTTGCTTTCTGCACAGCCGACCCGGCTGGGCTTATTGGTTTAAGCCTACGCGAGAACTCTATTACCTAAAGCGTCAACTCCAATTGATTAATTGCGTGCTCGAGGATGTGTTTCG
>Ga0079301_1000517_pt1 | contig 18662 bp, 14 predicted proteins | sample Wag4_2014_7_11_3_FD_74797 | JGI IMG/M metagenome (GOLD analysis project Ga0079301, IMG submission 74797) | Fresh water mixed with fracking chemicals microbial communities from Ohio, USA - Utica-2 Time Series FC 2014_7_11 | ecosystem: Engineered > Industrial production > Chemical products > Input... | reverse complement strand
GGGTACGGTGGCTTCTACGAGGCCGGTGAACATGAGGGGCGCATACTAGCTCAGGTGGATACTGGCATGGGTGGTTGTGCACGAGCTCGCAGCGGCAGTGTTGTTTGCATGTCAAAGAACCCGTTTTTTGTCCCGTCGTGAGAGCAGCTGTCGTCTGGCTACATTTGGCCCATTAACAAGCAAGTCCTGAGGCGAACATTCGGGGCATCCCCAACGCCCGGGCTGGCCCTGGAGGAGCGAAACGCCCAGTGGCTCCAGACGGAAACCATGTGCGCCCGGCCACGGGCTGGGTGCAGTTTTTCGACATGTTTCTCGCGCGCGCCCCCCCGTAAGGCGGCCCTAACACCCTAAGGCACCGAGCCCCGTCTAACTCGTGCACACTCGTCTGGACCAGTATCATCCTTGCTGGCGCCCCTTGACCGTTGCCCCCCAATCGCGTACTGTGTTTCCCCCAAATCCCTGCCACCGGCGGGGACCGGCACGGCCCCCTCCACCACGAGTCCCGTGAAGCTCTTTGTTGTCCTGACCCTGTTCCCCGAGGCTATGGAAGCCTACGCGTCTACGTCGATCCTCGGCGTGGCCCGCGCCAAGGGCTTGGTACGGACTGAATTCATCGACTTCCGCGACTTTGCGCGCGACCGTCATCGCACGGTGGATGACCGCCCCTTCGGCGGTGGCCCCGGCATGGTGTTGAAGCCTGAACCGATTGCTGAGGCAGTCGAATGGGTGGAAGCACGCCACGGAGCCTGCCGAAAGATTGCGCTGTGTCCGTCGGGACGCACCTTCCGCCAAACCGTGGCGGAGGAGTTCCTCGGCCCAGAGCGCATCCTTTTTCTGTGTGGGCGCTACGAGGGCTTTGACGAGCGCATCTTCAGCGTTTTGGGCTTTGAAAAGCTGTCTCTGGGCGAGTTTGTGCTCGCTGGAGGCGAGCTGCCGGCCCTGTGCGCGATTGAGGCTGTAGCGCGCTTGGTGCCCGGGGTGCTTGGAGACGAGCGCTCAGCGATCGAGGACAGCTTTGCCGATCCGTCGGCGCGCGGCCTCGACCACCCCCACTGGACGCGCCCGCGCGTCTGGCGCGGTGCCGAGGTGCCTGAGGTGCTGATGAGTGGCGACCACGCCGCCATCGCCCGCTGGCGCGCCCGCCAGGCGGACCAAGCACTGCAAGCGCGCCTAAAGAGCATGCCCTAAAGAACATGCAGCGGACAGTCGATTGAGTACCTCCCTCGCGGCAGGCACTCCCCCACACACCTGTGTGGTCCTTCGGGACTGAACAGGAACAACTAGGCAGGTAGACAACCTGAAAGCACAGGAGACGGTCGCCTTTAGCGGCCGGACCACGAAGATGGACTTGATCGGACAGCTCGAACGCGAAAACGGCAAGAAGACCCTCCCCCCGGTGCACATTGGTGACACCGTCGAGGTGCACTACCTCATCAAGGAAGGCGATAAGGAGCGCGTGCAGCTCTTCATCGGCACCGTGATCGCGCTGAAGAACCGCGGCATCCGCCGCAATGTCGTCGTGCGCCGCATTGTGCAGGGCGAAGGTGTCGAACGCACCTTCCCGATGCACTCGCCGCGCGTGAAGGACATCGTCGTCACGCGCCGTGGCGAAACCCGCCGCGCCAAGCTGTACTTCCTGCGCGATCGCGTCGGTAAGCAGACCCGCCTCAAGGAGCTGCTCGGCGAGAAAGCCCGCAAGGAACGCGAGCTCAACAAGGCCATGCGCGCTGCTGACGGTGGCGCGACCGAAGGCTCCTGAATGGTGCTGCTCCCCCCTCCTACAGGGAGCGCACAGCACGCGAGGCGGTGTCCGGTGTGACCGGGCTCCGTTTCGTCGTTTCCAGACCTACTGATTCCAGACCACCTCGCCGTCCACTACGATCTGCGCCTTATGACCGAGAACCTCGGCAAGATCACTGCCCTTACCATCGCCGTCCTCCTCGCTGCTGTTGCGAGCATGGTCGGCCCGATCCTCTTTGGCGAAGCGCCCTTCCGCTTGGGCCTCGACCTGCAAGGAGGAACGCGCCTCGTCTACCAGTTGCCGTTTGAGAAGGCCGTCGAAACCGGCCAGATCACGGCAGACGAACTCGCGGACAAGCCGGCCTTGTTGCAGGCGACCGCCACGATCATGCGTGGCCGCATCGACCCGCAAGGCGTGCTGGAAATGTCGATTCGCCCCGAGGGCACCGATCGCATCGTGATCGAGTTGCCTGGAGCTGCCGAGCTCGCGACTACGGAGACCACTGGCAAGTTGCGCACGGCGCTGGATGCGACGGCACAGTCGCTCGAGCTCGATGGCAGTGATGTGGCCCTCGTCAAGCTCTTCCCGCAGTCGGGTGGCTTGGTGCGCATCGGTGGTGAGCGCATCCTCTACGCCACGCGTACCGGCACCACGCTCGCGGGCCTAAAGCGCGGTGCAGAGAAGACCGCTCCGTCGCCGCATGAAGTGAATGCAGCGGTCGAGTTGCTGTCGTCCGATGACTTGCAGAAGCGCATCGAGAACGTCGGCGACATGCAGTTCCTCGTGCAAGCCAACGCCGCGGACTTCAGCCGCGCTGGCAGCGACGAAGCGAGCGAACTCTCGCGCATGCAGACTTGGCGTGCGGCCAATCCGACGGCGCCCATCGAAGACTTCAACCGTCTTACGCGCGACCAAAGCGGTCCGATCGAGGGTTTGCGTTGGCACCCGATGCGCTTGGGCCGCGAGGAGCTCGAAGTCCCGCTCGCACAACGCCCGATGATTCCGCTTGTGGTGCCGCGCCCGACCACGGGTGGTGATGCCAACACGTGGAGCTTCAGTGGCTCGGATCTCGAGAGTGTGACCTACTCGCAGGACGAGTACGGCTATCCCGCGGTCGCGTTCGAAATGACGCCGGAAAAGCGCGTTGCGTTCGGTGACTTCACGCAAGCGTCGATCGGTCGCGGCATGGCGATCGTGCTGAACGGCGAGATCGCCACGCTCGCCACCATCCGCAGCAAGCTGCCGGGTGGCGGACAGATCTCTGGTGGCGCGGGCGGTTTCACGCAAAAGGAAGTGCAAGACCTCATCACGGTGCTGCGCTCCGGTTCGTTGAAGATCAAGCCGGTGCTGTTGGACAAGAGCCGCGTGGGCGCCAGCCTCGGCGACGACTATGTGAACAAGGGCATGATCAGCGCGCTGTTTGCGCTAGTGGTCGTGATCGTGTTCATGGTCTACACCTACAAGCGTCTGGGCATGTTCGCAGTGCTCGGACTGTTGGTGAACTTGGTGTTGTTGATGGGTGCGTTGGCGTTCTTGCGCGCCACCCTCACGCTGCCGGGTATCGCAGGCATCGTGTTGACCGTCGGTATGGCCGTTGACGGCAACATCCTGATCTTCGAGCGCTTGCGTGAAGAACTCGCGCGCGGCTTGAAGCTGAAGGACGCCGCGCGCGCGGGCTTCGAGCGCGCCGCCGTCACGATCTTGGATGCCAACCTGACCACCTTGATCGCCGGCGCGATCTTGTACTGGGCTGGTACGGGTCCGATTCGCGGCTTCGCGACGACCTTGTGCATCGGCATCTTGACCACGCTCTTCACGGTCATCGTCGTGTCGAAGTTGCTGTTGTTCCGCGACCTCAACGCGGGCCGCAGCGGCTACGAAATGCGCGAGCTCATCAAGGGCCAGGGCATCGACTTCTTGGGCAAGACGCGCGCGGCCCTGACGGTGTCGACGATCCTGATCGTGGGCACGGTGGGCTTGTTCTTGTGGCAGCCGGAGAAGGAGAAGCTCGGCATCGACTTCCTGGGTGGCTACTCGATCTCGGCGCGCACGCAAGAGCCGCAGTCGGTCCAGTCCATCAACGATGCCTTGCGCGCCGCCGGCGGCAGCGTGGCCAGCGCGACGGTGCAGGCCATCACGGATTCGTCGCAGGGCTCGGGCTACACCGAGTTCCGCATCACCGCCAAGCTCGGCGAGCAGAACAGCGAAGAAAGCGCGAAGTCGGCCGAAGTCGAAGTGCGCCGCGCACTGGCCACCATGCTGCAGCGTGGTCCGGTTGACTTGAAGCTCGCCGATGGCGCGGTCAGCGGCGAGATCTACTTTGAATCGCCGCATGCGATCGAAGACATCTCGGCCTCGTTGACCAAGGACGGCTTGACCGCGGTGACTGTGCAAGCGATGGCCACGCCGGCCAACGCCTACTCGTTCACAGCGAAGGCCGGTGCGAGCGCAACGCAGGCCGAGTTGAGCACCTTGGTCACGCGTCGCTTCACCGCGACGCTCGACACGAAGGGTGTCCCCTACACACTCATGTCGCCGATCCCGGAATCGACGGTGGTTGGTCCGCAGGTGGGCGGCGAGCTGCGCGACAAGGCCATCCGTGCCATGTTGCTGGCTCTCTTCGCCACGATCCTCTACTTGCGCTTCCGCTTCGATCAATGGAGCTACGGCATCGCGGTCGTCGCGGCCTTGGCGCACGACGTCTTGATCACCTTGGGTGCGCTGGCCGTCGCGAACCAGTTCGGCTTCGTCCAAAGCGAAATCGACCTCTCGATGGTCGCCGCGTTCTTGACGATCATCGGTTACTCGCAGAACGACACGATTGTCATCTTTGACCGCGTGCGCGAGAACATTGGCAAGAGCAAGAAGCCCCTGCGTGACATCCTCAACGACTCGGTCAACGAGACGCTGGGACGCACGATCCTCACCTCGGTGACGGTGTTCTTGACCATCGTGGTGTTGTTCGTGGCGAACTACGGCTCACGCAATGTGCTCGAAGGCTTCTCCTTCGCCATGCTCATCGGTGTGATCTCTGGTACGTACAGCACGATCTACATCGCGAGCCCGGTGCTGTTGTGGTTGGAGAAGCGCGCCGGTCGCGCCGAAGCCAGCACGGCGGCGGAAGTCGCAGCCAAGGCCTGAGTACTCCCGCACTGCACTAGGCATCTGAGGCATAGAAGGACCCCTAGGAACGAAGCACATGCGCATCGTCCTCGGGGTTCTTATCTTGATCGGGCTATTCATCGGGGCTTCGTGGCTGCGTCATCGTTTCACGACCGATGCTCGCTCGGCCTCGGAACGCGCCTGGGGTTCGGGTGAGCTGAAGCTCGCCCCGATTGAAGAAGGCTGGGGCCGAGCTCTGGTGGGAGTGCAGAGCGGAGTTGCTCCCGCCGCGCTGGAAGAGGTGCGCGCTGCACAGCAGGCGCCTAACGCGCCTACCCCACCGGCTCCGCAACCGCAACGGCAGCCGAAACCGGTGCAGGCTACGCATGTCGTTCAAGCGGGCGAGAACTTGGGCCGCATCTGTGCCCAGGTGTACGGCACCAGCGACAAACGCTTGGTGGAAGCCGTTGCCAAAGCAAATGGCTTGACTAGCCCCAATGCCATCCGTGCAGGCCAAACGCTGGTCCTACCGGACCGTGCGCAACTGCCCTAGTCGAGCGGCGCGCCTTCGAGTGCTCGCTGCACCACAGCGAAGCTGACTTCAGGAGGCGCTCCGCGGCGCAAGTTGCCGAACGCGCCATCCGTCAAGCGCACACGCAGCGTGCGCATGGATTGCTCCTCGTCAAATGTTTCGGACAAAGGCTTGCAGAGCTTGCGCACCGCCGCGTCCAAACGACCTTCGCTGGCCGGCATGGTGATGTCGACCGTGACACTGCGCCGATCCAAGCGCGCGGCGACGGCGGCATCCAAACGCTCGAGTCCTTCACCGGTTGCCGCACTCACCCACACGCTTTCGGTGCTACGCTCGGCGACCAACCAGTGCAACGCGAGTGGCTCTGGTACACGGTCAATCTTGTTCAGCACAATCAAGTCCGCACGCGTGTGTGCGGACAAGGTGCGCAGCACCTTGTCGACGGCCTGCATCTGCAACGCGGCCTCATGGTGCGAGGCATCCACCACATGCAAAAGCAGGTCAGCCTCTAGCGTCTCCTCCAGAGTGGCGTGAAACGAGGCTACCAAGTGGTGCGGCAAACGACGCAAGAAGCCCACGGTGTCCGATAGCAGCACGGTGCGCCCATCTTTGAGGCGCCACTGACGCGTGCGTGTATCCAGCGTCGCGAACAACATATCCGCTACGAACTCATCAGCACCGGTAAGCGCATTCAGCAGAGTCGACTTACCTGCGTTGGTGTACCCCACCAACCCCACGGTGTAGACATCGGTGCGAGAACGCACCTGACGCTGCTTGCGGCGCTCGATCTCGGCGAGCTCCGCGCGCAGGTCTTGCAGGCGGCGCTTCATCAAGCGCTTGTCGGTTTCCAACTGGGTCTCGCCCGGACCGCGCGTACCAATCGCCCCCTCCATGCGTTCCAAGTGAGTCCACATGCGCCGCAAGCGCGGCGCGAGGTACTCGGTCTGCGCCAACTCGACTTGCAAGCGCGCCTGACGCGTGCGGGCACGGCGCGCGAAGATGTCGAGAATCAACTCGGAGCGATCGATGATGCGTACGCCCCAAGCCTTCTCAAGGTTGCGGCCCTGCGCCGGTGAGAGGTCATTGTCGATGACCACGGCGCTGGGCTGGAAGAGGTCGATCTCGTGCTTGATCTCGTCGACCTTGCCGCGACCAAACAGCGTGGCAGGGTCGGGCCACTGCTTCTTCTGCAGAATGCGCGGCCCCACAACTTCGGCCTCTGCTGCTGCGACCAGGCCCTCGGCTTCGGAGAGGTCTTCATCGAGGTCACCGGCTTCTGCGTGGCGTAGACCGACGATGAGCACGCGTTCCTTCGGCGGCGAAGTCGGCTGGGGAAGACGAGTCATGCGAGGCTGGATGCGGGATCGCGCACAGGTTCATGCGTGAGGTACACGCGTGCAAGTTTGCTGCCCTCGACCGCGGGCAAGAAGAGTGTGTGGTACGGCGCAGTTTGCTGCGGGAAATCACGCCGGTAGTGCGTGCCGCGCGACTCTTGGCGCTGGAGAGCTCCGAGCACAATCAAACGCGCAACCGACAGCATGTTCTGCAGCTCCAACGACAGGATGCTGCCATCGCTGGCGCGCGCAGCCGCGTGCGTCCAAAAGCGGATCTTCTGCAGCGCATCCGTCAGGTTCGCAGCCTCGCGTTCTACGCCAGCGGCACGCCACATCAGTGATTTGAGCGAATACACCACATCCTGCACATTGAACTGCACGCCCGGCGGAACCTCGCGTGTGCCTGCGTCCGAAGTCATCAACGCGCGAGGATCCACATCGCGCGCATCGCTACCGGCAGCCCGACCTGCGTGCATGCCCAGCACCAATCCTTCGAGCAACGAGTTCGAGCCCATGCGGTTGGCGCCATGCAAGCCGGTCGACGCGCACTCACCCACAGCCCAAAGGCCTCGCACATGCGTACGGCCATCGAGATCCACTGCAAGCCCGCCCACCATGTAGTGACAGCCAGGACGCACGGGCACAGGATCACGCGCGATGTCGATGCCAAAGTACTTGCAGATACGCGAGATGCCGGGGAACAGCACATGCGGGTCGCCATCGACCTGCTTGAGATCGAGATAGACGCTCGTGTCGCCAGTCTCGGCCATGCGCGTTGCCACGCCACGCGACACCACGTCGCGCGGCGCAAGCTCCGCATCTGGGTGGAAATCCGGCATGAAACGCCGACCGTAGCGGTCGACGAGCACTCCACCGTGCCCGCGGACAATCTCGCTAATCAGCACGCGTGCAGCACCCGCGATGTACAGACAGGTAGGGTGAAACTGCACGAATTCCATATCGCGCACAGAGGCTCCGGCGCGCAGACCAAGCGCGACTCCATCACCGGTAGCGATGTCCGGATTGGTCGTCTCGCGGTACAACTGCCCCGCGCCACCGGTCGCAAGAATCGTTTGCGCGGCACTGAAGGCCAAGCGCGTGCCGCTTGCATCGAGCGCGAGCACTCCACCTGCGCGCCCATCGCGCTCGGTAAGCACATCCACCGCGTACATGCGCGGGAAGACCTCGATCAAGGGGTGGGCCGCTAGAGCTGTCGCCACGGCGCGCTGGATCTCCATGCCGGTGGCATCACCGTTGGCATGCACGATACGCGGGTGGCTGTGGCCACCTTCGCGCGCCACGGCGAGAGCTCCGTCCGCGCGGCGATCGAAGCGCGCGCCTAGGTCCATCAACCACTGGATCGCAGCCGGGCCACCGCGCACCACACGTTCGACGACTTCACGTTCTGACAGACCGCAACCGACGGTAAGAGTGTCCTGCTCGTGTGCCTCAAAGGTATCGGGCTGCTCGAGTACAGAGGCGATTCCGCCCTGAGCCCAATGGGTGTTGCTGTCGCGCGTGTTGCCTTTCAACAGGACCGCAACAGTGGCGCCTGCGTTAGCTGCGGCCAGTGCTGCTGCGCCTCCAGCAATGCCGCCTCCGACCACGACCACATCGAAGCGATAGAGAGGAACTTGCCGCAAGCCAAAGGGCAGCAAGGAGCGCGGCTGATCAAAAAGTTCGACGGTTCCTGACACGATGTCGCCTAGTGCAAGGCGTCCAGCATCTTAGTCGATGGGACGGTGAGGGGATGGTCGGAAGTGGTGGCTAGGGCGAGTTCCGGCAGCGAATGGGGTTTCTGCCGAAGAAGGCGTGTGGGGTGGGGAGACGGCATTTGTTTGGGTTCCGGGGCGACCGGCAACCTTGGAGCGGGCTAGGCAAGCCTAGGTCTCACTGTCCCACAATGGACCTAAAGTACTGTCTAGCAGCCTTTTCCATAATTCAATGCGCCGCCTGGCCTGCCCCTAGCCTCTGACCCCTTGACACCTAACAACACTAGCCCTATGTTAGGCATTCATTCGGGTGCAACCCAAAACGGCTGCACGCGAACGCTTGCTCTCTGACACCGCCGCCTGATGGGCAACCCTTCCATTCTGGAGAGTGCCATTCAGGACGAGAGTTGTGTCCCGAACCTCCAACAGGCAAGGGACCAACGGCCTCGGTTACCCCGGGGCAGAACAAGCAAGACAGTTCCAAACAAGACCAACACGAAGGCCAACCGCGAAGGCCAATCACGAGGATCTCCCATGACCAAACTCATCGATGACGTGCGCTCCGATTCCTACGGCTACCTGGTTGTCGCCGTGTTGCTCGCGTCGACCTTCCTGTTCTGAGCGTGGAGGGCATACGGCCTGAGTTGTAACACATGGGTTGCAACACACTCGCCACAGCACCCCCTCTCTGCAGCACCACTCGAACCAAGACGACAATTGCCGTAGCCTGAGGACACGACCAGCATGAGCACGATCCCGCTTACCAAGCGCCAGCGCGAAATCCTCGACTTCTACGAGCAGTACACCCGCGCCCATAGTGTGTCCCCCACGCTTGAGGAAACGGCCAGTCACTTCGGCATCAACAAGGTCACTGTGTTTGGCCACGTAGAGGAGCTGCGCAAAAAGGGCGCACTCGAACGCTTCGCCAAGAACAAGAGCCGCTCGATGGTGATTAGTGCACCGGTGGGACAGCCCAGCAGCTCGCCACAAGGTAACGCTGGGCGCTTGGCACCTAGGCTCCCTCTCGTAGGGAGCATTGCCGCCGGCTCGCCCATTGAGGCGGTGGAGTACCCTGAAGAGCTCGATCTTTCGGACTTGGTACCTCCGGGCCGCGACTGCTACGCGCTGCGCGTCAAAGGCACCTCGATGATCGAAGACGGCATCCGCGACGGAGACATCGTGCTGGTGGAACGCCGGGACACGGCCCGCAACGGCGAGACAGTGGTGGCCATTCTCGAGGGAGAAGAGGCCACCTTGAAGCGCTACTACCGCGAGGGCAACCGCGTACGTCTACAGCCAGCCAACGCCATGCTTCAACCTATCTATGTCGACAAGCTAGACATCCGCGGCGTTGTTGTCGGTGTCGTGCGTCGTTACTGAGCTCACCGGTCCAACAACAGGATCAAGTCACCGGATGAACTGCCCTGGACGTCGGTCCGGGGCAGTTGTCATTTGGGATAGAAGGGCACGCGCGCAGGTGCAGGAACCAGCCGAGCTGTGCTCGGCTGAACTGGGATCGGCCGAGCTGGAAAAGCAAGTCTGGAAATGAGAGCAGCCCGCGCCTTGGAAGGCGCGGGCTGCATGTGAGGACCGGGCGATGACCTACTTTCTCGCGTAGCAATATCATCGGCGGTTCCTGCTTGACGACCGTGTTCGGAATGGGAACGGGTATGGCCAGGAACCTATGATCACCCGGAATACGGGACTCGCCATCGCGGAGCCGCGAAGGCGAGTTAGGTTCAGGTGAATGGCTAGAGAACATTGTCGAGGATCAGAAGAACCCTCTCCCGATCCACGGCCGCATCTGCGATGCGCCGAAGATTGGAGGAAGGTGATCAAGCCGATGGTCCGATTAGTACCGGTAAGCTAAACGTGTTGCCACGCTTACACCGCCGGCCTATCAACCTGGTGGTCTACCAGGGGACTCGTTGGGATGACTAGTTTTGGAGAAGGCTTCGCGCTTAGATGCATTCAGCGCTTATCCGTTCCGGTCTTAGCTACCCAGCGCTGCAACTAGCGTTACAACTGGAACACCAGAGGACCGTCCACCCCAATCCTCTCGTACTAGGGGCAAACCTCCGCAATCATCCTACACCCACATCAGATAGGGACCGACCTGTCTCACGACGGTCTAAACCCAGCTCGCGTACCGCTTTAATTGGCGAACAGCCAAACCCTTGGGACCTCCTTCAGCCCCAGGATGCGATGAGCCGACATCGAGGTGCCAAACCTCCCCGTCGATATGAACTCTTGGGGGAGATCAGCCTGTTATCCCCGGAGTACCTTTTATCTGATGAGCGACGGCCCTTCCACTCGGAATCCGCCGGATCACTAGGACCTACTTTCGTACCTGCTTGTGCTATATCACTTGCAGTCAGGCGCACTTATACCCTTACGCTCTACGTGCGATTGCTAACCGCACTGAGTGCACCATCGTGCTCCTCCGTTACCTTTTTGGAGGAGACCGCCCCAGCCAAACTACCCACCTGACACTGTCTACGACCAGGATTACTGCGTCGTGTTAGAGACCTATCCAGCAGAGAGTGGTATTTCACTGATGACTCCACCTGACCCGAGAGCCAGGCATCGACGTCTCCCACCTATGCTACGCACTACAGAACAAGCCTCAATATCAGGCTATAGTAAAGGTTCACGGGGTCTTTCCGTCTTGATGCGGGAACGTGGCATCTTCACCACAGCTACAAGTTCGCCGAGCATGCTGTTGAGACAGTGCCCATATCATTACGCCTTTCGTGCGGGTCGGAACTTACCCGACAAGGAATTTCGCTACCTTAGGACCGTCATAGTTACGGCCGCCATTCACTGGGGCTTCAACTCGGAGCTTCGCTTGCGCTAACCCCTCCTCTTAACCTTCCAGCATTGGGCAGGCGTCAGTCTGTATACGTCCTCGTTTAGAGTTAGCACAGACCTGTGTTTTTAATAAACAGTTGCATGGGCCATTTCTCTGCGGCCCCCAGCAGCTTGTGACCACCAGGGGCGTCCCTTATCCCGAAGTTACGGGACTAATTTGCCGAGTTCCTTAACAGCATTTCTCTCGAGCGCCTTAGGATATTCACCTCACCCACCTGTGTCGGTTTTGGTACGGACACTAGAACCACTCTCATAGAAGATTTTCGCGGCGGTCAGTCCTGCGACTTCGGCTTGCGCCTCGACATCACGATCGGCGTTACGCTGGTGGATTTCCCTGCCAGCCGGCCTCACGCTTATACGCACACTGTCAGTGCGATCGCATTTCCTCCCGCGTCCCTCCATAGATGATAACGCGGCCTAGTGGTACGGGAATATTAACCCGTCTTCCATCGACTACGCCTTTCGGCCTCGTCTTAGGGTCCGACTAACCCTGGGCGGATTTACCGTGCCCAGGAACCCTTGGGTTTACGGCGAGCGGGATTCTCACCCGCTTTCTCGCTACTTATTCCTGCATAATCACTTCCAAGTCGTCCAGTGGTCGTCACCGTCCACCTTCACTCGACCGGAACGCTCCCCTACCAGACAAGAGTTCACAGAACTCTTGAATCCGCGGCCTCGGTTATAAGCTTAGCCCCGTTCATTTTCGGCGCAGAACCTCTCGACCAGTGAGCTATTACGCACTCTTTAAATGATGGCTGCTTCTAAGCCAACATCCTGGCTGTCTTAGAGATTCCACTTCCTTTTCTGCACTTAGCTTATATTGGGGACCTTAGCCGGCGGTCTGGGTTGTTTCCCTCTCGACCACGAACCTTATCGCTCGTAGACTGATTCCCTGGATACGGTCAACGGTATTCGGAGTTTGATTAGGTAGGGTACCCCGAAAGGCCCCTATCCCATTCAGTAGCTCTACCCCCGTCGACTAATGACCAGAGACTAGCCCGAAAGCTATTTCGGGGAGAACCAGCTATTTGCCAGCTTGATTAGCCTTTCACTCCTATCCACAAGTCATCGAAACGGTTTTCAACCCATACTCGTTCGGCCCTCCACGGACTGTTACATCCGCTTCAGCCTGCTCATGGATAGATCGCTGGCTTTCGGGTCTACTCCACCTGACTTATATCGCGCTATTCACACTCGCTTTCGCTTCGGCTCCGGGCCTTAGACCCTTAACCTTGCCAGATAGAGTAACTCGCAGGATCATTATGCAAAAGGCACGCCGTCAGCCGTTACTCCGAAGAGTCATAGGCCTCCGACAGCTTGTATGCGTACGGTTTCAGGTTCTATTTCACTCCCCTAACCGGGGTTCTTTTCGCCTTTCGCTCGCGCTACTATTGCACTATCGGTCGTCCAGGAGTAATTAGCCTTAGGGGGTGGTCCCCCCAGATTCACGCCAGGTTTCACGTGTCTGGCGATACTTGGGATGACTGCGGTAGGTGCATCGATTTCGCTTACGGGGCTGTCACCCTCTGCGGCCGGCTTTCCCACGCCGTTCTGCTATCGATACACTTTGTAACTACCTGAACCCTTGCGGAGGGTCCTGCAGGTCCCACGACACCGGTGCCGCAACGGCCGCGACCTTGGCACGGCACCGGTTTAGGCTGCTCCCCGTTCGCTCGCCGCTACTAGGAGATTCGAGTTTTCTTTCTTTTCCTGTGGGTACTGAGATGTTTCAGTTCTCCACGTTCCCGTCATTGCTGACTCACAGGTATGAACCTGTGACCGTTTCCGGATCTCGGAGATCCCCGGATCAAAGCCTGCTAGCGGCTCCCCGAGGCTTATCGCAGCTGTGCTACGTCCTTCAAAGGCTCTGGACGCCAAGGCATCCACCATACGCACTTCATAGCTTGAACACATTCTTGATCATATCTACCACGTTCTCAGCCATTCACCTGGTTGTCAAAGATCGCATCCTTCTGGCCGGCGGCGCGTCCCTTGAAAGTGTTCAAGGATCGCGGCCGCAGCCGTCATCAGGATGTGTTTCTGGGTGACCCAACTTGATACTACAGACAGACTGCTCAGGCGGTCAGATGGTGGAGGCGATGGGACTCGAACCCACGACCCCCTGCTTGCAAAGCAGGTGCTCTACCAATTGAGCTACGCCCCCTTTGATGACCGCCGCAGCGATCTAGGCGTGTCGCAGATCCGATCCCTCAGAGGCATCAAAACTCCTCGGGCATCAAACCTCCTCGGCAGCTCCGAGCGACGTCCCGCCATGCTGGTGGGCCTGAGTGGAATTGAACCACTGACCTCCCGCTTATCAGGCGGACGCTCTAACCCCTGAGCTACAGGCCCGAAGACTGGATGTCGCGCTGCCGGCCTCAACATGCGACTACTAGGCAACAGCAAGCCTACGCTTACTGAGTGCCTAGCACTCGCAGTCGACAACCGGAGCCGCATAGCTCCCAGCCTGTCTTCTGCTGTACCAATGTTTGGTCAGGGTGACCCTCGTCTCCGTGCAAGTCCTGTGCTCGTTACCACACATCACCAGATTGGCCGAGGCCAGTCCTGGATCTGCGGAGCATCTAACTTATCCGTTAGAAAGGAGGTGATCCAGCCGCAGGTTCCCCTACGGCTACCTTGTTACGACTTAGTCCCAATCACGAGTCTTGCTTTAGGTATCGCCCTCCTTGCGGTTGGGCAAATAACTTCGAGCACTCCCCGCTTTCGTGGCTTGACGGGCGGTGTGTACAAGGCTCAGGAACATATTCACCGCGGCATGGCTGATCCGCGATTACTAGCGATTCCAGCTTCATGAAGGCGAATTGCAGCCTTCAATCCGAACTGAGGCGTACTTTAAGGGATTGCCACCACCTCGCGGTTTAGGAACCCTCTGTATACGCCATTGTAGCACGTGTGTCGCCCTGGGCATAAGGGCCATGATGACTTGACGTCGTCCCCACCCTCCTCCGTTTTAACAACGGCAGTCTCCCTAGAGTTCCCGGCATTACCCGATGGCAACTAAGGATAGGGGTTTCGCTCGTTACGGGACTTAACCCAACATCTCACGACACGAGCTGACGACAGCCATGCAACACCTGTGCAGGTTCCGATCCCGAAGGACTGTTGCCACCATCTCTGGCAGCTAATCCCTGCATGTCAAACCCAGGTAAGGTTCTTCGCGTTGCTTCGAATTAAACCACATGCTCCACCGCTTGTGTGAGCCCCCGTCAATTTCTTTGAGTTTTACCCTTGCGAGCGTACTCCCCAGGCGGGGCACTTAACACATTTGCTCCAGCAAAGAAGGCACAGGTCCTCCCCTGCTCAGTGCCCATCGTTTACGGCTAGGACTACCGGGGTATCTAATCCCGTTTGCTACCCTAGCTTTCGCACCTCAGCGTCAGTGTCGGTCCAGTGAGTCGCTTTCGCCACCGGTGTTCCTCCAGATATCTACGCATTTCACCGCTCCACCTAGAGTTCCACTCACCCCTACCGATCTCTAGCCAACCAGTATCGAATGCAGTTCTCGGGTTGAGCCCGAGCATTTCACATCCGACTTAGTCGACCGCCTACGTGCTCTTTATGCCCAGTAATTCCGAACAACGTTTGCAACCTCTGTCTTACCGCGGCTGCTGGCACAGAGTTAGCCGTTGCTTCCTTTGGTCTTGGTCAATCCTCATGCTGTTCACATGAGGCCGTTCCTAGAACCTGACAGCAGTTTACAACCCGAAGGCCTTCATCCTGCACGCGGTGTCGCTCCGTCAGACTTTCGTCCATTGCGGAAGATTCACGACTGCAGCCTCCCGTAGGAGTCTGGGCAGTGTCTCAGTCCCAGTGTGCCGGTCCGTCCTCTCAGACCCGGTAGCCGTCATCGCCTTGGTAGGCCGTTACCCCACCAACTAGCTGATAGCCCGCAACCTCCTCCCTGGGCAGCAGCTTTCGCCACCGTTTACCGACCAGAAGATGCCTTCCGGGCGGACCATTCGGTCTTACCAGCCGTTTCCAGCTGTTATCCCGATCCTAGGGGTAGATTGGTTACGTGTTACGCACCCTTTCGCCACTTTACTCGTCTTGCGACTTTCACGTACGACTTGCATGCCTAAGTCACACCGCTAACGTTCGTTCTGAGCCAGAATCAAACCCTTCATTGAGTTTTTTCTGTCTTCATTTGGAGTCGGGTTGCGCCGCACCCTCAAGTGCTGGTCGCCAACCCTATTATTGCTCGCACGGTTTCAAGGGCCACCCTTGTTTTCAAAGAGCACGCGTCACTGCGGTCGCTGTCGCGCCCGCCGGCCTCGCGTCCGGCCGTCAACCCCGCTTGTTCGCTGCGTCTTGCTTGCTTCGAGCCTCGTCACCTTTCGGTTTTCGGCGCTCGTCGCTCACTTCGTCGCTGTCGCTCTCGCGTTGTTGGGAGGCGAGATATTAGTGGCGGGCGGCAGGACTTCAATGCCCTGCTTGGGTTTTTCCGCTCAACTTCCGGCGCTCTTCCATAAGTGACTCCCAAGCAAGCACTTAGAGCTTTGATGCTGCGAGTCCTCTAGCCCCCAGAAGACCGTAGGAGGCCTTCGTGATGGGTAGCAGCCGAGGCATTTTCATCGTGAGGCCCCTTTGTCGGCCCTTTACCGGCCCTGCTGTAGCCCTTTTTGGACTTGCGCGACTTTGCGGAGCCAGCAGGCAGACGCCCCAGCCGCCAAGGTCGACAGACATCCCCCACCCGCGCCACGCGGCTCCTCAACCATGAATCAATGATCATCCGTGATCATGATTCTCCACAACACTCATTCCAAGCAGTCAAGCAAACACGACACCAATGCAGCGCGGGGCCGATTTTCCGCAGAAAACCGACCCCGCGCACCACACATAGCGACAGACTCAGCGGCGCACTTCGATCTTCGCGCCCTTCGGCGCAATCTCGAAAAGTTCCTCCACATCCGCATCACGCATGCGAATGCAGCCCTGCGAACCGTCGCGCCCGATGCTCTGCGGCTCGTTCGTGCCGTGGAATCCAAAGCCCGAGGACCGGCCTTGCTCATCAATCCATTCGATCCAGCGCGTACCCAGCGGGTTTTGCGGATCCCCGTACGGAACCGGAGCCGCCCCAGGGCGGAACCACATCGGCTCGCGGGTCTTCTCCCCCACTGTGTACCCACCCGCCTTCGTAGGCGAGTTCTGGGCTCCTACGCCACAGGGCCAGAAGGCAGTCAGCTCCTCGCCCATGTAGTACAGAACCAAGTGCGCGCTCAGATCCACGACCAGACGCGCGCGGTCTTTGGGCACACGCAGCTTCTGCCCCGGATGGATACGCTCGTTCTTGAGCCCATTAGCCCGTGCAATTTGTCCCGTGCACACCAGGAGCTGGGGATCGGTCTCTAGCGCCTTCTTGCGCATTGAGATCAGGCTGTCACCGGCAGCCACGGTGATGTCTTGGGCCGCCCAACCGCCCTGCGGGTTCCAACGGCGCTTGGCCTGTACTTCCGCCAGCGAACGCGACCAAGCGTCCACTTCGGTTAGGTCCATCTGCCACGGGGCGCGGAGTTGCAGTTCGAGCACCTCGGTCCAAAGCCCCGCTGCCTCGGCCAGTTTGCCCGCACGACCGGCTTCACGCGCTCGGCGTACGGTGGCACCCACGGCGGCCCCCACAACCAGCGGCGGTTCCGCATCCGCTGTGGACGCTGCGACAGCCAGAGCGGTCGGACCTTCACCCAAACGGCGCAGCGCCGTGGCTTCAGCGACTTTGATCTCGGGCCGGCCGTCTACCTGAGTCAGCAGCGCAATCGCACGCTGAGTTTCGCCGCGGACACCTGCGGCCAGCCCTAGAACCAAGTCCCGGCGCGCGCCAGTGGCCGCGTTCGGGTGGGAGGCCAACCAAGACTCGACTCCCTCAGGCCGCAAGGCGAGCTCTTTGGCCAAGGCAACGAGCTCATCATCGGGGTTGGTGGGGGTGGCACTGGTTGGGGTCACACTGCCCTTGGCCGCTGCCACAGCAGGTCCCGTCGCCTCTTCGCACGGGGCCGGCGCCTGCTCTTTGGCCACAGAAGGGCTGGGGGTGGCAGGCTCCTCGGCAGTCGCCATCGAGGGCGACTCCTCCGTGCGCAAGCTGCTCAGCTCTTCAGGCGTCAGCATCGCGCCTGGAGCTGCCTCCGCCGCAGCAGGAGCCGCGCTGCCTGGCCCACTGCCAGCCGCAGCGGCCTCATCAGGGCTGCACCCCGCAGCCGCTAGCGCAACGGCGGACAAGAAGAAGGAGGGCAGAGTTCGTTGCAGGGGGCTGGACTGGTCTCGCATAGAGCGCGTCACGGTGCTCGCATCAGGGTGGCGGTGAAATGGGGGTGCGGGAGCCCCAGCCAGACCGTGCCCGTTCGGATCCCGGAACCTCATAAGGTTCCAGGGGGGCCCGAACACAACGCGGGGTTGCCGCGTCAGCCGTATTGGGCCCGTGGGTATGGTTGTTCGGCTCCGGGGGTCGGAACAGGTACACGAGAAGACCAGTAACTCCCGCAAGCGGAGCCTAGCTTGCGGGAGGAGCCGTAACAATGCGCCACTTGGCGCGTCAGGTCTTCTGCAGAGCCAAGGTCACGCTGCCCTCTGCGCCCAGATCGTGCGTAGCCTGCGCGAAGGTCGACGGCGCGGAACTGCCGAGGACTAGCTGCGCCGCCATCGTCTCGCTGCGCAACAGTTCGGCGTGCTTGGACATGGCGGCGGCTAGGCGCTCGCTGCTGGCTTGCACGTAGAGCGCGATGCGATCTTCCACCTCTAGCCCCGCGTCCTTGCGCAAGGCATTGATGCGCGACACCACCTCGCGTGCCCACCCCTCGGCGAGCAGCTCGTCGTCGAGCTGTGCATCGATCCACACAACGAGACGGCCATCGGTCTCCACATCGAGATCGCCACTCGTTTCGACCTTGATGTCCACATCTTCGGGAGCGAGCTCCACGCGTTGACCGTCGACCTGAAGGCTGTGCGTGTGGCCTGCACGCAACTGCGCCACACTTTCGGGCGCCAGCGTGTCGATGGCTGCCGCCACGGCTTTCATCAAGCCGCCAACCTTCTTGCCGAGCACGCGGAAGTTGGCCTTGGCCTTCAGCCTGCACACGCCACCATCATCCGTGGCCAAGCTGCCGAAGGCTTTGATGTTCAGCTCAGCGAGGATCTGCTCGGACGCAAAGCCTGTGCGCAGCAACGCGAGTGCTGACTCGTCCGACGCGCGCGCATGCACGGCGCGTAGCGGCTGACGGATCCCGCGCTTGGCGCGTTCGCGCAAAGCACGCCCCATCTCGACCAAACGCACCACCAGTTGCATCGAGTCTTCGAGCGCACGATCGATCAAGGCAGGCTGTGCTTGCGGCAACAACTGGGCGTGCACCGAGCCCGTGTTA
>Ga0079301_1000516_pt1 | contig 18685 bp, 15 predicted proteins | sample Wag4_2014_7_11_3_FD_74797 | JGI IMG/M metagenome (GOLD analysis project Ga0079301, IMG submission 74797) | Fresh water mixed with fracking chemicals microbial communities from Ohio, USA - Utica-2 Time Series FC 2014_7_11 | ecosystem: Engineered > Industrial production > Chemical products > Input... | reverse complement strand
TCGTCGCCTTCAAGCACGCTTGAGGGTGCCTCGACCAATTGCAGCACCAGATTCTCTTCTACGCGCGCATCACCCATCACCACGGTATGCACAGGGATGCTGAGTTGCTTGGCGGCGCGCGCCACTTCACTCACGGCTGTGCCACCGTTGGAGCGACCATCTGACAGCACCACGATGTCTGTTACATGCCGACCGCGGTGCGTGCTGAGTGCTTGTTGTACGGCATCACCCAGATGCGTGGCGCGACCACGGCCATCGAGCGCGTCACGATTGGCCAACGGCTCTAGTCCTTCGGCGAAGCGGAACTCACGCAACGCGTAGTCGCCTTGAGCCAAAAGCGGCTGCAGTTCTTGCGTCAGCACTCCGCGTGCCACCGCAGTACGAGTGGTCGCAGTGCCTGCGTACTTGGCCAAGCGCGCACGGCTGGAGCCCTCGCCGCTCACCCCGTCTTCGCGGCGCATGGAGGCTGAGTCATCGACCAACACCAAGACTTCGGCTTGGCGCACATCTTCGCGTCGCTCGACCCACACCGGACGAGCGAGCACGGCGGCCAAAAGCAGCAACGCTGCTGCCCTCAAGGACGCCAGAGTGATGCGCCGCGCACGCGATAGCGGGGCACGCGCATAGCCGATCCACGCGACCAGCACGACCAGTGGCAGGATCACGAGCACGGTGACCCACGCCGGCGGCAAGTCCAACAACTTGAACTCAGCGCGCACCGCTTCCGGTGCTGCTTGTGCGTACAGTGCGAGCCACAGATTCATGTGTCGCACCTCATGCGCTTCTCCTGTGTCCAATCCACGCGGCCCACAACGACTCGACCACCAAGGCCGCCAGCACTGCGAGCGCGAAGGCACGCCACAGCTCACCTTGACGCGTGGTGTCGTCGTCTTGCGCGTCCTCGGCACGCGGGGCTTGGGCCGATTGCAAGACCGGATGCAACGCCGTCAGCGCTGTGCTTTCGATGCGCCGTAGATCGCTTTCGAGCGGATCCATGCCAATCGCGAACGCCAGCGGGGCTTGGCCCTCGATTTCGATGCGGTACGCACCGGCGCGATCCGTCAGCGTCGTGGGCACAGGCGGCAAGCTCCAGCGGCCACCTTGTTGCACTGCTTCGCCATCCAAGGGCTTGCGCGCACCTGTGGGGGTGACCAGCAATGCTTGACGCGGGTACTGCGCCGTAGTGCCTCGCCAGACGCTGTTGGGTGGCAGCGACAAAGCTGCTGGTGCTGGCGAACCTGCATCGCGTAACCATTCCCACGCCAGAGGCACCAGCGTAGCGGGGGATTCGGGCAAGCGCGTCCAGGCCGGCCCGATGGTGGTAGCCCACCACCACACGCGACCTCGCCCATGCTCGCGTTCTACGAATAGGGGTGAGGCGCGCTCGTCATCCAGAGATGCCAGCACGCGAGCACCGTCAAGCGGTTTGGACGCAATCCAACCATAGACCGGGATCTCCGCAAACAAGGGCGCGAAGCGCTCGTCGGCGAAGAACGCGAGAGCCGGATGGCGCACATCAAAGCTACGCGGGCGCGACCAGCGACCTTCACGCGTGCGCAAACCATCGAACTCCAGCAACTCGACAGGCAGCAGCTTGCGACCAGCCTCCCCCATGCGCTGGTTCCAGGTGCGCGGATCCACGCGATCACCGGCCGAGAGGATAAGCGACACGCCGTTGGTGACCGACTTGTCGAGCTTTTCGGCAATGCTGGCTGCCGGTGCATCGCAGTCAGCGAGCCAGATCACATCGTGCTTTGTCAAATCTACTTCACTGGACCCTAGGTCTTGGGGCGTGATTTCCACGACCTCAAAGGGGGCCTGCACCGCGAGTGCACCGTCTTCTACTGCAGGTACTAGCACCGTACGCAAGTAACCGAGTTCATCTTCTTCGATGCGTGTGGCTGGGTTGCCATTGACCAACAGCACACGCACAGCGGCCGGAACATCCACCACGATGGCGCGTTCGTCATCGCGTGGGAGGCGATCGCCAGCCTCTAGTTTGGCTTCGACCACATGCAAACCGCCGGTGCCAAACGACAACACAAAGACAGCCTCGGCACTGCTGCGTGCAGGCACATCGATGCTTTGCAGAGGCCTGCGCTGACCATCAACTGACAAGGCCACACGCACACCGCGTGCATCACGATCACCGTCGTTGCGTACCGTGGCACGCAATTCCACCGGCGCATCGGGCGCAGACGGAGGCTCGAGCGGTTCCAGCGCTGCCAAGCTGACGTTCGGTGGCACGCGCTCCACGCCGGCCATGTCCTCGACAATGACCTTGAGCTTGAGCTCCTTCAGGCCGTCGAGCACTTCATACAAGCTGCGCTCGCCGGGGGCTGCCGGCGCGTTCGCAGAGTTGGCCTCTCTAGCCTCGGCTCCACGCAAGTAGACGCTCTCCTGCAGATCCGTAAGCACATGCACATCCATCTGTGCCCCGGCATTGGAGGCATCGTTGCGGGCGTGCTCCAGTACCTCATACAGCGCTGCAGCCAGATCGACGGCCTCATCCGTCGGTTCGGCGAGGCTGTCGAGCAGGCTGCGTGCTTGCTCTGGAGTAGTGGTCGAAAGCAACCGCGGCGTGGCCCCTGCGGCGATCAAGCGCACGCGATCACCACGCGCTGGGTCCGCTTCACGCGCGAGTGCGCGGGCACGCTCAAGTGCCGCTTCCCACGCGGTGCGCGTCCCAGCTGCTTGGCCCATGGAGGCCGAGCAGTCCACCACAATGACCAGTTCGCGCCGAGCCTCGGTCAAGCCTGCTAGGGGACTTGCGTCGCCGGTGAAAGGACGGGCGAGTGCAAAGGCTAGGAACCCTACAGCCAAGGCCCGTAAGAGCAGCAACAACCACTCTTCGAACTGCACGCGGCGACGCGTCTTGCGCCATGCCGCTTCCACAAAGCGCATCGCGGCCCACGGCAGGGGACGGTGGTTGCGCCGATTCAGTAAGTGGATCGCAATCGGTACTGCTGCTGCTAGCAAGCCAAACAACAGCGCCGGGTTGGCAAAGCCGCCGAAGAGGTTCATCGTCCACGACCTCCGCTGCGGATGCGTGCGGTGCGGGCCGCAAGCCAAGCCGACAAGACCACCTCGACACCACGGTCTGTGCGCAGCTGCACCACCTCGGCGCGCAGCGCTCGGGCCTCGCGTGCCAAGGCCTCTTCATGCTTCTTTACTTCGGTGAGGTACGCATCGCGCAGAGCACGCGGATCGACCTTCACGCGTCCGGCACCTTCCAAGCCATCAAGACGCAACAACCCGTCAAAGTGGAAGTCCAACTCGCGCGGATCGACCACTTGGAACAAGATCAAGTCGTGGCCACCGGCTGCAAGGCGTCGCAAACCAGCGCCAATCTGCGCGGGATCGTCATAGAAGTCGGAGAACACGCACACGACCCCTTTGCCCTTTTGGCGCAGCTTGGGCGCGATCCATTCGAGGACCGTGCCAATCTTGGTGCCACCACCCGCTGCTGAACGCTCTAGCGTGTTCCAGATGGAGGCGCGTTGGCCGGCACCACTCTTGGGCGCGATCTTGTCGTGGGCCGCTTCATCAAACAGCACCAACCCTGCGACATCGCCTTGCAACAAGACCAAGTGCGCTAAGGACGCCGCGCACCAACGCGCGTAGTCGTACTTGGTCCAAGTTTGAGAGCCATAGACCATCGACTCGCTGCGATCGACCAAGATATGACAGGCGAGCTCCGTCTCCTCGACGAACTGCTTGACCACCAAGCGGTCGTTGCGTGCATACACCTTCCAGTCCACACGACGCAGCTCGTCGCCCAGCACATACGGACGGTGCTGTGCGAACTCGACGGAAGAACCCAAGCGCCCCGAGCGGTGGCCACCCGACATGAAGCCGTCCACGACCGAGCGCGCCACGAGCTCAAGGCTCGACAAGCGATCGAGTACTGCGGGATCTAGGCTCTGGAGGCCTTGGGCCATGTGGATGGTGTCAGATTTGCTTGACGCCCGGCACGCCCAGACCGACCTTGCCGCCAGCATCGATCTCTTGCAGCAAGCGATCGATGACAATGTCGGAGGTGATGCCTTCGGCTTGTGCGGAGTAGTTCGTCACGATGCGGTGACGCAGCACGGGGTGTACAACGGCCTTGACATCTTCGATGGCCACATGTGTGCGACCAGCCAGCGCAGCGTGCGCCTTGGCGCCCAAAATCAAAAACTGACTGGCACGAGGTCCTGCACCCCAACTGACCCACTGCTGCACGAAGGGCAGAGGTTGCGTGCCACCGACGCGCGTGCCGCGCGACAGGGCTAGGACATAGTCGTAGACGTGATCCGCAACCGGGATGGCGCGGATCGCATCTTGCAGCTCCTTGAGCTCGGCCGCGCCTACCACCGCACGCGGTGTCTCCATCGCGCCGCCTGTGGTGCGGCGCAGAATCTCGCGTTCCTCGTCCAAGGTGGGATAGCCCACTTGAATCAAGAACATGAAGCGGTCGAGTTGCGCTTCCGGCAGCGGATAGGTGCCCTCTTGCTCGATCGGGTTCTGCGTCGCGAGCACGAAGAACGGATCCGGCAGTTCATGGCGCACTCCTGCGCTGGTGACTTGGCGCTCGACCATCGCCTCGAGCAGCGCCGCCTGTGTCTTCGGCGGCGTGCGGTTGATTTCATCGGCCAGCACCACATTGGCGAACAGCGGGCCCGGCACAAAGCGGAACTCACGCGCGCCGGTGGTGCCATCGATCTGGAGGATCTCGGTGCCCGTGATGTCGGAAGGCATCAGGTCGGGCGTGAACTGAATGCGCGCGAAGCGCAAGTCCAGTGTTTTTGACAGGCTCGAGATGAGCAGCGTCTTCGCCAGACCTGGCACGCCCACCAGCAGGGCATGGCCGCGGGTCAAAATGGCCAGCAGGATCTGATCGATCACTTGGTCCTGACCGACGATGGCACGGTGCAGTTCAGTCTTCATCTGCGCATGGACTTCGCGCAGGCGCTGGAGGGATGCTTCGCTCATGGGCTATCGTTCGGGGACTGTCGTTCGGGGGTAGTCGAGGATCGCACCGGCCGCATTGAACCGTGCTGCTGTATTGAACCCCTTGGGCGGCCGAGGCGGGGGATTTACCGCGCAAACCCGTGCAAGGGTTGTGCGAAGCAGCACGTCTCCCCAATCCTAGTCCCTGAAACGCCTTGCGGAAGCGTCAGCGTGCGATCCGGAGCAGGCTTTGCGAGCGCAACAGCCAGCTGGCGCGGGCTCCATTGGTCCAGCCTAGGTCCAATTGGCTGGGTAGACTTCGACCAGGGCTCGTTTGCAGCTCGAAGACGCTCTGGCGGGCCAAACCTTGCTTGACATCGAGCACGACGATGCGATCCGAACTGGCGCAGAGGATCGACGCACCCACGCGGGTGACCATCGGCTGGCGGCCTACAGCCTTGCCCATGCGGGTCGAGGACACGCTGCCGTTGCGCCATTGGACGCGGAATTCTGTGCTGGACGGGAACTCCAGACGCCATTCGAGGCCATCGTCCGCTGGTTGGAGGCGCCTGCGGAGTACGCTTAGGTCGCACAGCGCCAGCTCCACCACCTCGCTCAAGCCCGTGTCGTAGTAGAGCCGCGTCGCACTTAGGCGCGCGCCAGCAGGCGGAGCGGGTGGAGGTGCGGCCTCGACGGGTTGCACATCATTCGGCAGGCGTGTCTGCGCACGGCTGATGGCTCCGGTCGCAATGCGCCGTGCGGAGCGTAGCCGACCATCGTGCAGCGACAACTCCAACAGCCAAGCTTCGGTGCGCGTTTCGTCCACGCTCCCGCGCCACGCACGCGCCAGATTCCAAACCGTATCCCCGCTGCAGAATGGAGTGGCGCTGTGCTCCAGCACGCTACCTGCCAGCTCGCCGGGCCAAGGGCTCAGTGTGCGCTCGGGCGAGAGCAATCCTGCTGGACCTACGCTCCAGACACAGCGTGGTGTCGTACCGGACAGGTCGAGTGCTACGAGTGCGTTGCCCGTGCTGGCGCGTGCGCGTCCAACCGCTGCGACCAAACGCTTGGCGCTACCCGCGCATTGCGTGAAGGCCGGTGCCGTGCGCGCACCCTGTGCTGGCACAGCCGGTTCGTCTACGCCCAGTCGCGCCAACTCAGCCGCACAGCGGCGTGTCAGCGGGATCTCGGTCAGTGTCCAGTTCTCTTGACGCTCGCTCGCGTGCAATAGCCAATCGCCGTGTTGCACCAGCACCGATCCATCGTCACATTCGACGCCTGCACCGCCTTGCCAGGCAGGGCCCTGCACCGTGCGTTCGAGCACAGTAGTCAGGTGCCAGGGAGTCGTCGCGGATTCAGCAGCCAGAGTCTCGGCAACCAACGCTTGGGTGCGGGTGCGCAGGCGCTCAGGACTGGCGCCATGCAACTGCGCGCGCTCAAGCCAGCTGTGCGCACGCCGTGTCTCGCCGCATTCCCAAGCGACATCCGCCAGCAGCAATGCAGCCCGCACCGCAGCTTCCGTGGCTGGGTATAAGCGCTCGATTTCGCTCCATGCAGCCTCTGCTTGCCCTGCGGTGGCGAGGCGACTCGCTGCAGCCGTTTGCGCACGCTCAGACCACACCGCGCGCGCACCTGCGGGCCATTGGGCCAGCCATTCCGCCGCAACTACATGGGCCGCCGCGGAGTGTCCGCGTGTCCAGTGTACTTCACCACCTTCGGCCACGCGTGCTAACAACAGATCGCAGGCGCTGGTGGAGTCACCGCGCTGTAGCGCAGCTGCGACGCTGGTAAAGCCCAGGGGCGCTGTGTCGAGTGGAGCGGTGTCGCTGGTTGGTGCGCTCACCAACAGGCAGGAGAGCCAGCCAGCCTGCAAGCGCGTTGCGCTGAAGGGCCGCAACCGCGTGCGCTCAACGAGCTGCGTCGGAGCTCGTTGCTTCCGGCGTTGTTGCCTCTTCGCCCGCAGCCACATCCAGATCCTGAGGCCGGTATTGCGCGCGCAAGCGACGCTGCCGCTCCAAGTAGATCTCGTCGTGACGGGCATCGAGATGCGCCTTGACCAGTGCGCTCTCCGAGCGCGCGGCTTCTTCACGCACAGCCAACACCGCGGCTGCATCGTCCAAGCGCTCAGCTTCTGCCAGCGCAGGACGCAAGCCACGCCACGCCACATGCGCAAAGAGCACCATCGGGATCCACACGGGCGCCCAATAGGCCACGCGCTTCCAGCCCTCGCGCATCGGGTGCGCTGGGGTAGAGGTCGTCGCTTCCGCGGGAGCTTCGCTACTGGTCGTCACGTCGTCCATGCCTGCCTGCAAGATGCACATCTGGCGCAGCAGACTCAAGAGTCCACCGCGCCAGATTTGCCGAGTTCCGCCTTGGGGTACTACGCGCCTACTGGGCCACTCTTCGTACGCCCATACACCGCGTGCGCTCCGAGCTCCTCTTCGATGCGCAGGAGCCGGTTGTACTTGGCGACGCGATCGGTGCGGCACGGGGCGCCGGTCTTGATCTGGCCACAGTTCGTGGCCACTGCCAGGTCGGCGATGGTCGTGTCTTCCGTTTCGCCCGAACGGTGCGACGAAACTGCTCGCAAACCGGCGTTGTGCGCCATGGCGATGGCGGCCAGGGTCTCGGTCAAGGTGCCGATCTGGTTGACCTTCACCAGCAGCGCGTTCGCCGCACCTTCACGAATGCCGCGCGCCAAGCGCTCGACATTGGTGACGAAGAGGTCATCGCCCACCAACTGGCACTTGGAGCCGATGGCTTGCGTCAGCGACTTCCAGCCCTGCCAGTCCTCCTGATCGAAGCCGTCTTCGATGGAGCAGATGGGGTAGCGCGCGGCCAAGTCCACCCAGTACTGCACCATCTGGTCGGTGCTCAGGGTCTTGCCTTCGATCGTGTACTTGCCGTTGTGGAAGAACTCAGAAGCGGCAGCATCCAACGCGATGCGCACATCTTTGCCGGCCTTCAAGCCCACCTTGTCCACGGCTTCGAGCAACAGCTCGATGGCCGCGGCGTTCGAGGGCAGGTTCGGCGCGATCCCGCCTTCATCGCCAACCGCGGTTGCCAGGCCCTTCTGCTTGGCGATCTTCTTCAAGGCGTGGAAGATCTCCGCGCCCTGGCGCAAGCCTTCCGAGAAGCTCGACGCGCCAATCGGCATGACCATGAACTCCTGCACATCGACATTGGTGTCGGCGTGCTTGCCACCGTTGAGCACATTCATCATGGGGGCCGGCAACACATGGGCCGCGGCACCACCGAGGTAGCGGTAGAGCGGCAGGCCACTCTCCGCTGCGGCGGCATGCGCGGTCGCTAGCGACACACCTAGAATGGCATTCGCACCCAAGCGCGACTTGTTCGGCGTGCCATCGAGCTCGATGAGTTCGCGGTCAATGGCTGCTTGGTCAGAGGCCTCCAAGCCCACGAGGTGCGTCGCAATCTCGTTGTCTACATGCGAGACCGCCTTGCGCACACCTTTGCCGCCATAGCGCGCATCGCCATCGCGCAACTCGCAGGCTTCGAAGGCACCCGTGGACGCGCCGGACGGCACGCAGGCGCTGCCCGAGGCGCCGGATTCCAGAACGATGTCAACTTCGAGGGTGGGGTTGCCGCGCGAGTCGAGGATCTCGCGGCCGTGGATGTGGACGATGGCGCTCATGATGGGCTCCGATGGTAGGGGTTCCGGACGCGAGATGGAACCGCAAGCCTGAGGCGTTAGACTCGCACGCGGCCGTGAAGAAGATCCACCTCCTGCCGAACCTGCTGACCCTTGCGAATGCCTTCTGCGGCATTTTGGCGATCTGCTATGCCATCGACGCCATCCAAGCGGGGCAGTCGTCGCCCGAGCCGTTCTACAGCTTGCTGTCCAAGGCCGCGTGGTTGGTGTTCTTAGGCATGCTGTTCGATGCACTCGATGGCAAGGTGGCGCGCATGGTGGGTGCTTCCAGTGCCTTCGGCGCCCAGTTGGACAGCTTCAGCGATCTGCTGTCCTTCGGCTTGGCTCCGGCCATCTTGGTCAAGGTGCTGGTCGAGCACGAAAGCGACCTGGTCGGGCTACCCATCCATCATCGCGTGACCTTCGTCTGCGCGGTGCTGTACACGACCATGGCCATTCTCCGCTTGGCGCGCTTCAACTTGGAGAACGATCCTGATCCCGAGGCGCACCGGCACTTCAAAGGACTGCCTTCGCCGGCTGCTGCGGGGGCCGTTGCCGCGTCCATTCTGCTGTACCTGGCCTTGCGCGCCCCGAGTTTGGAGCAGGCCGATGGGATGCGTACGCCGTTTGGGGCGCTGTTGAGCTTGGCTCCGTCCCTGCGCGACAGCGCGGCCTTGGGGTGGATGCTGCCCGTGTTGTTGGCCATGCTCGTGGTGTTCGGTCTCTTGATGGTGTCGCGCGTGCGCTATCGCCACATGATGTCCGCGCTGACTGAGCGGGGGCAGTTCTTCACCTTGGTCGGCGTGGCGATCGTGGCCATTCTGCTGTGGACCATGCCGGTGCCGGCGGTGTTCTGCGTGTTCATCGGCTATGCGGTGTTCGGTTTGGCGGGTGCTGCCAAGCGCAAGGTTGTAGGCGCTGGAGCAGTCAGTCACACGGACCACACAGGCTGAGGCAGTCATGCTGGTGGTGCGCAGGCAAGCGGCGATTGCTCTCGGCTCAAATGTGGGTGACCGTCAAGCGCACTTGACCTACGCCATGGAGCGTTTGCGCGCCTCGGCCGAGGTGCGCGTGCTGGCGGTGTCTACTTGGCTGGAGACGGCACCTGTCGGCGGTCCGTTGGGCCAAGGTGCCTACCTCAATGGGGCTTGTCTCGTGGACACCACTTTGGAGCCGCACGCGTTGCTCGATCTGTTGTTGACGATCGAGCAGGAGCGTGGACGCGACCGCGCGCGTGAAGAGCGCCACGGTCCGCGCACCCTGGATCTAGACTTGATCCTCTGCGGCGATCTGCAGCACGACGACGAGCGCTTGAGCCTGCCGCACCCGCGCTGGACCGAGCGCTTGTTTGTGCTCGAACCGCTGGCGCAGATCGCTCCTGACTTAGTGGATCCGCGAAGCGGCCGCACTGTGGCGCAACTCGCCGCACACGTACATGCACAGGAACAACTGCCATGACGCTCGCTTTCGAAAGCGTGGCCGAGGCTCGTGCTTGGTTGTATGAACAACGCGCCTGCGGCTTGCGCATCGGTTTCGTGCCGACCATGGGCGCGTTGCATGAAGGGCATCTGGATCTCGTGCGGCGCGCGGCACGCGAGAATGATCTAGCCATCGTGTCGGTGTTCGTGAATCCGCTGCAGTTCAATGATCCCAAGGACTATGCGGCCTACCCGCGCACCTTTGCCGAGGATGTGCGCCTGCTGTCCACAGCAGGTTGCGCCATGGCCTTCACCGGGACTCTGGCTCAGTTCTTTCCGCACGAGCTGGATGCAGAGGGCAAGTTGGCTGCTGCGCATCGCGTGTCGCCGGGTGCCGCGGCTCTTGGCCTAGAAGGCGCGATGCGGCCCGGGCACTTTGAAGGTGTAGCGGCCATCGTGGATCGCCTGTTTGAGACGGTCTTGCCCGATGCGGCGTACTTTGGCGCCAAGGACTACCAGCAAGCGCAGGTGGTCTTGGATCTAGCGCGTCGTCGAGGTGGTCCTCGTATGGTGGTGTGCCCCACGGTGCGAGAGGCGAGTGGCTTGGCCTTGAGTTCGCGCAATGCGCGCTTGTCGGCCGAGGATCGCCAGCGTGCGGCACAGATCTATCAAGCTTTGCGTGCAGGGCAGACGGCTTGGGACTCTGGTGTGCGTGATGCAGAGGCGTTGCGCTCGACAGTGCTCGCGGTCTTGCAGCGGACCCCTGAGTTTCGCATCGAGTATGTGGCCCTGCGCGATCCCTCCAAGTGGAGCGCTGATGAACCGCAGGGCAGCCTGGCGCACGCCGTGTGCCTGGTCGCGTTGTGGTTGTCGGGTGTGCGCTTGATTGACAACTTGCGCTGGGATGCACCTGCGTGAAGCCGATCGCGAGCGTGCGCGTGCGGGCTCCGGCCAAGATCAACCCGTGGTTGCAGGTACTCGGCCGGCGCACGGATGGCTTCCACGAGTTGGACCTAGGCTACTTGGCCATCGATGTGTGCGATGTGGTCACGGTGCACCTGGTGCGTCAACAGGACTTGACTGCACTCGCGTCGACCGTCGAGCGCATTCGCACACGCACCCATGGTCCGCTAGCGTCTCCCGACATCGTAGATGGGCCCAGCAATCTTGCTTGGCGCGCGGCGACCCTAGCCTGGGAACAAGCAGCACTGTCTGGTTTGCCTTACACACGCGAGCCTGCAGTTGGCTTGCTGGTCGAACTGGAGAAGCACATTCCCTCGCAAGCGGGCCTGGGGGGAGCTTCGTCGGATGCGGCTGCAGCTTGGCTCGGTGCGCGAGCTGTACTACGGCTAGGCGCACCAACGACCGCAGAGCAAGCCGCCTTCGCCGCGTTGGGAGCCGACTGCGCGTTCTTTGCCAGCGTACCCACCGGCTACGCGCATGGCCGTGGGCGAGGGGACCAGTTGGAAGTCCTGCCCGCGTGCTCTTGGCATGTGGGACTCCTCACTCCAGATGTGGGCTGTCCCACAGCGCAAGTTTACGCGTCTCTGGGGCTAGTGCCGGGTGCGCCACAATGTGCCGCTGTGGTGCCTCCTCGTGCGGGCTTGAACGACCTAGAGGCGCCCGCAATCCATGTGCAGCCGCGGCTCCGTGTGTGGCGCGAAGCGCTGCTCGAGGCCGGTTGCGGTAGTTGGTTTCTCACAGGAAGTGGCTCATCCTTCTGCGGATTGTACGAGGACGCATCTGTGTGCCAGTTCGCGGTGGCGCGCTTGGGACAGGTGATTCGTCAGGCGCAACTGCAACCGCGCCTGCTGCGTAGCACTGTGGCGCGCGCTGGCTTGCAGGTCGAGCCTCTCTAGGCGCCGTACAGCTCTTGAGGTTGATCCTCAGAGGAATCGCGGATTCCTGCACCGTCGGGCAGTTCCGCTTCGGACTCGCAGTTCGAGGCCCGTCCATCCACAGGACGACCGCGGCATGAACCTCACCGAGATCCGCATCAAGTTGCTCCTGTCCACGCGCGATAAGTTGCGCGCCTTCGCCAGCATCACGATCGATGACGCGCTCGTTCTGCGCGATGTCAAGATCATTGAAGGGCAGAAGGGACTCTTCGTCGCCATGCCTTCGCGCAAATTGTGCGATCGTTGCCCCAGTTGCGCTGGCAAGAACCACATTCGCTCGCGCTACTGCAGCGACTGTGGCGCGCGGCTGTACGAAAGCCGCGGCGATCTCGATGAGCGCGGTCGACCGCGTCTCTATGCGGATGTGTGCCATCCGATCAACCAAGAAGCGCGTGACCTTGTGCAGCGCATGGTGCTGCGTGCCTATGAAGAGGAGCATGCCCGTAGTCGAGAGGCGGGCTATGTGGCGCAGAGCTTTGACGACTTGGACTACGACTACTTGGAAGAGAACGCCGAACACGAGGCGCGCTAGTCGAGTTACGATGCGCGCACGGTGATTGTCGTATCCGTGCGTGGCTCAGACTTCGCAGACCTCGCAGCGCGTGCTTGGAACGCGCGCGAGGAAGGGGACATGCTGGAGTTGCGTTGCGACACCGAGCAGACCCCCGATGGCTTGATGGTGCTGCACGCACACGAGTTGCGCGCCCTGCGTGAGCGTGTGCAACGCCCGCTTGTGTTGGCGTTGAACGACGCGACCAGCTTCGGAGCCTTTCGCGGCAGCATGGCCACGCGTCAAGCGTGGATGCAGCTGTGTAGCGAGGCCGGTGTGGATTGGGTGGATGTGCCCTTGGCAGCGCTGCACGAGTTGGGACCACGCGCGCTAGCTGCCACAGGGCACACTCGGCGCATCGTCTCGCTGCACTCAGCGCCCTGGAGCAGCCAAGCTCAGGCTCAGCTGCAGGTGCAGCAACTTGTGACCGCAAGTCAGCCCGGTGATGTGCTGAAGCTGGTGCCTCAAGCAGACGACGGAGTGCAGGCTCTGCGGTCTATGGAATGGGGCGCTGCGGCTGCATGGGAAGGTCGTCGTCATGTGCTGTTTGCTAGCGGTGCTGAGGCGCAGTACACGCGTGTGCTGGCGCCTGTCTATAGCTCGGCTTGGGTGTATGCGCGTGCACAAGCGAGTGCTGCCACTGCTCCCGGCCAACTGACCGCAGCGGCGTTGCGAGCTGCGTGGCCCCGCGCGGGTTGCACACCTGCAACGCGCATGTTGGCAGTGCTCGGTGATCCCATTGCGCACAGCGTGTCACCGCAGGTCCACACGTGTGGGTTGCGCGAGCTCGATCTGGATGCGGTCTATGTGGCAGTGCGCTGTGCGGACCTAGCAGGCTTCGCGCAGCAGCTTGCGCCGCAATGGCGAGGATTGGCGCTGACCGCTCCGTTGAAGCTGCAAGCCGCGCGCTTGGCTAGTGAGTGCAGCACGCTAGTCACTCAAGCTGGCGCCGCGAACACTTGGGTACGCTGTGCGGATGGTGCTTGGCACGCGCACAACACAGATGGCATTGGCTTGGAGCGTGCAGTGCAACGCCTGTGGCCGCGTGGTAGGCACACACGCATCACGGTGCTCGGCACAGGTGGTGCCGCGCGCACGGCTGTGTGGGCCTTGCATGGCATGAGCTTGGAAGAGCCTGTGCGGGTGTGGGGGCGACGAACTGCCGAAGCGCAGGCGTTGGCGGCCGAAGCGGGTACGAGTGCTTGGTCGAGTACGGACATCATCGAGTCCGACCTGTTGATTGACTGCACCAGTGCAGCGTTGCGTGGGGAAGTGCCCTTGTCGCCCGCGCAGTACGCAGGCACACCGCATGTGATGGCGTCTACCTACAGACCCTTGGACACACCGCTGTTGCGTGCAGCGCGTGCGCGTGGCTGCGCTACTAGCGATGGCCGTTGGTGGTTCCTTGAGCAAGCCTGCGCTCAGTTCGAACTACAGCAAGGAGTGCCGGCCCCGCGAGCCGCGATGGAAGCTCAATTGCAGGCTGAGTTGGGGTCTGCTGCGCAGAGCGATGTGGAGGCCTGGTCGTGATTCTGAGGCGAGTCGCTTTGGTTGGGTTACGAGGGAGTGGCAAGACCACGGTAGCTGCTTGCTTAGCCGAACGGTGGGGGTGCGCTTGGGAAGATCTCGACCACACCTTGGCGCAGGCGCAGGGTGCCACGAGCGCGAGTGAGCTGCTGCAACGCGCAGGCGAAGCTCGGTTTCGCGCGTTGGAGTGGGCCCATGTGCAAGCGCAAGCTCAGCTCTCGACCGCCTCCATTTGGGCTACGGGTGGTGGACTTGTGGTGCAGCCGTTGGCGCGTGCGTGGCTAGCGCGCAATGCACTGGTCGTATGGCTCGACGCGCCCGTGGATGTGTTGGGGCAACGCTTGCAGCGCGATCCACACCAGCGTCCTGCACTGACCGCGCTGACGGTGCCTGAGGAAGTGCGTTGGCTCTACCAGCAACGCGAACACGCGTATCGCTCGTGTGCTCATCTCATCCTCGATGCTGCGCGATCGCCGGAGATCGTGGCACAAGAGTTGGCGCAGCGCCTGGCAGCGTATACATCGTCATGAAGGCGCTGGTGCTTTACGACGGTAGTTGCGGGTTGTGCAACCGTTTCGTGCGCTTTGTGGTGAGGCGTGATCCGCAAGGCGTGCATCACTTCGCAGCACTTGATTCGTCCACAGGTCGCAAATTGCTCCAGCACAATCAAGTGCCTGCAGGCGTAGACAGCACGGTGTTGGTGGACGAGAGCGGTCTGCACATCGAAAGCACAGCGGCCTTGCGCATCTTGCGACGCATGCGCTGGCCGTGGCCGCTGCTAGGGCTGTTCCTCTGGGTGCCCCGCAGCTGGCGTGACCATGTTTACCGCATGATTGCGCGGCGTCGTCGGCGTTGGTTTGGTGCCACGGGGTTTGGTGCCACGGGGGCCTGCCCCGTGCTGGATCCGGTGCTGCGTGATCCTGCGCTGCGTTCGCGTTTCCTAGACGACTAGCTAGCGACCCGGTCGGTGTTCATGGGCGGGTGTTCATGGGAACTGCACCGTGAGATCTACGCCCATGGGAATGTCCACGCTACTTGACACGCCGTGCGCGACCCATGGAGCGCCGGGACGCGTGCGAGCACGCAAAGACACCGTCCAAGTGCCTGCAGGCAGGTGCACCAACAGTGCCTCGATCGAGCCATCCTGCCGCAGCTCGCAAGGCGCAGTCACCACTACGTTCGGAGCACTGCCTTGGGCATGGATTTCGACCTCCTGTCCTAGAAGCGTGCTTCCCAGAATAGGGGCCACCGAGACTTGCAGTGCACCCAGATTCGACAGCATGACGGACACCTCGGTATCGCCTTCTGCGAGTGGGAATGATTGCGTAGTGCCGGCCAACTGCACATCTACCGTGCCAAATCCTTGCGGCACATCACTTGCGCGGTGAGTGCCAGGCTCGAAGTCGCGAACCAGACACAGTTCGCCATGGGGCGCAGCAAAGCGTGCGCGCACCGCAGCATGATCGACAACTCTCTGCTGCCCATCGATTAGTCGAACGCGCAAAGGACGTGAGCGTTCGAGCACGAAGTCGTGCTGGTCATCCTGCGGTCCGAAGTTGCGAGCCGGTGTCATCACAGGTGCCCAGCCCAGTTTGGACACAAAGAGCGACTTGTCGACGAGGGGCGCAGATAGCGTTTGGAACTCGTAGTGCCCTTGGGCATCGCTGACGGCAAAGGTGTTGAACTCTGCACGCGTGCGCCCCAGCTCTACAAACGCACCAGCAATGGCAGATCCCGCTTCGTCGCGCACAAATCCGCTGATGCGATAGCCGTTCTCGTCCCACACGAGTTGTACTGTTTGCGTCCACGCATCGTTCGGAATGCTGGTTGTCGCAACGGCGCGCACGCTGCCATCTGAGTTGAGCAGCTCGACTAGCAACGGGATCCCTCGCGCGACACCGTTGATGTGCACGCTGGAGTGGCCTTGGTGCAACACGGCGACACTTCCAAATTTCATTTCGTACTCTGCGTTCCAGCGGCGCTCGCATTCGAGCATTTCCGGATCCAGATCACCTAGATCGCGCCAATCGCGCATAGGATCGCTGGTCAAGGGAGCCCGTACGCGCAGCGCTCCGTGCAACCCGCGCCCACTAGCGTCGACGGCGCGTACTTCCAAAGCTGCACTGCGCTCAAGTTCTACGACGATGGGGTCTGTGGCGGTAGCTGTGCTCCCCGTGCGCAGATAGCGAGGCAAATGGCCCTCGTGGGTGATGCGCACCAGATTGTCTGTTCCAGACGTAGCCAAGAACTCACCTCGGCCGCCCATCGTGGAGTGGTTCCAGATGTTGGTGCTACCCAATGTGTCTTGGACCATGACACGCGCTCCCGCGAGCGGTTTGCGCTCATGATCCAACACAAGCAGCTTCCACAAGGTCGTGTCAGGAACAACCAAGACACCCAAGTCATCCCCATCAGCCAGCTCTCCAGTAGTCAGGCTGTGGGACCAGGCTCGACCAGCGAGAGTTAGCTGCGCCGCACCCTCACCGCAACTGCGCAGGGCTGAGAGGATAGGCAGCCAGAAGATGCCATCTGCGTTGAGCGCCAAGGGCATCTGGCCGGCCGACTGCGGGCAGTTCCATTGCAGCGACAACAAGCCGCACGAGACGGCTGTTTGCTCGGATCCGCTAACCAGTCGGCCTCGCACGCATGGCAGCGACAGCACAGCGAGCCTGAGGTCTACGCGCGGGGCCTGCAACTGCAGGGTGGGCGTACCCCCCATGCTAGGGTTGCTGGCCTCGTAGCTAACTGCAATCTGAGCAGCACTCTCCTCTGTTCCAGTAGGCGCCCAGAGATAGGGCGCACGCACATCTAGCTGCCCGCTCCAGGTGTCGGGCAATCCACGCAAGCAAAAGGACCCATCTGGTGCCAGTCTCAGAAGCTGTCCACTTGCCGTCGGCGGCGCCGTCTCCAGCGAACCGGTGTAGGGGTTCACATAGCCGGTGAATCCCAACTGCGCAACGCGCTCCGAGGGGCGGTCGTGTGTCAAGCGTACATGACAAGGACGCCCGGCTGTGATGCCCGTCACCACGCCGGAAAGGAGTGCCCCCTCCGGCAAGAACGCGACTTGTTCGGCGTCTGTTGCGGGCAAGTCCACACGCTGGAGCACATAGTCGTGACGCCATACGAGCAGTGCTGCGGGGCGCGCGTGTGTAGGCCACGCGATGCGGCCTTCCTCGTCTGTGACTAGCGGCTCTTCAAAGTACCCGTCGCGGTGGCGTAGCACGCTGTAGCCGTTGGCCGGAAGGCCAGAGACTTCGCGTAACCAGAAGCTCGTTGCAGCGGTGGAGGCGTGGCTCGCTCCGCTATCAGCTGCGCCCGAACCTTGGCCAAGGTCTGCTGGAGCGGTGAGGGCCTGTGCGCCGGCTGCGTTCGTTGTTGTCGCACCTGCGACAGGCGTTGTGGGGACCGTAGACGTGGCAGCTCCCCAGCCGAACATCCAAGGCACTAGCCCTGCGATGGCGACCAACAGCGCTGCAGCACCCGCGAGCTGGGGCCAAGGCAGCACCTGCGGCGCGGGGCCATCAACGAAGGCCACCAGCGCGGAGAGCCACTGCTGGCGCTCGTGCCGGTGGCGAGCGTCAAGATGAGAGCGCAATTCGTGCAGCGCGCGCTCGACGCGTTTGCGTGCCGCATCGGCGCTAACACCTAACCTCTTGCCCATCTCCTCGTAGGAAAGGCCGTCGAGAAAGCGCAACAAGATGGCACTCTTGTGCGGCTCGTCCAGCTCGAGCACGGCGTGTGCGAGCTCGGCTTGCAACTGAGCACGAGCAACCAAGTCGTCTGTGGCGGGAGCATGGCGCTGCTCTTCGCTGGCGTAGTGCTCAATCTCCTTGCGGCGAAGCTCTTTCCGCGCGTTGTTGCGCGCCAAGTTCTGCACCACTTTGGCCAACCAAGCTCTCAGGTCGTTCTGAGTCCGCCACGCGCGCGATTCGCGCATGGCAGCCAACCAAGCCTGTTGCGCCAGATCATCTGCAAGGGTTGGATCCTGAACGAGCTTGGCCGCTACTTGGCGCAGCCACTTCATTTGCGCCAGCAATGCTGCGTCGTCGGACGGCTGGGGGGAGGAAGTGGAAGTGGGTGTGGTCGTCATGGGCGTCGCAGGTGAAGGTCGCGCCGCCTTGGGAGTGTGACTGGAAATGCTAAAAAAACCGTGTGGTGCCCAGCGGAAGTGTGATTTTCCACGATTGCGAAGGGGATCCTTGAACTCGGCGGCAGGTGGTGCCTATACTCTTCCCCGACAACGCGTCGCGGGGTGGAGCAGTCTGGCAGCTCGTCGGGCTCATAACCCGGAGGTCGCAGGTTCGAATCCTGCCCCCGCTACCAATCAAGAGGCTGGTGCTTAGGCGCCGGCCTTTTTTTCGGCCTCTAGTGATACTGGCACCGCTGAGTGTGCACGAATTGTGGCCTTAGCGGACTCGGAACCGGCCCTGGTGGCCCTGCGGACGAGGTTTGGGGCTTTGGGCCGGAGTTTTTCATGCTGCTCAGCGTGAGAAAATCACTCGGCATGATTCACGAGTTTCTGGCCCGGCTAGCACTCAAACGAGCGTACGTGAGCTCCTAGGCCCGTTCTGGGCCCTCCGTGCTGGGGTTAGAGCGCCAATGTAAGCTGTCGGCGTCGCTGGTGGCCCCGCAATTCGTGCACAACCGTCTGGGCCAGTATCGAGTGGAGGCCCTCCTGCGGCCTTCGTCCTCCACCTCCCCCCACCTC
>Ga0079301_1000513_pt1 | contig 18753 bp, 13 predicted proteins | sample Wag4_2014_7_11_3_FD_74797 | JGI IMG/M metagenome (GOLD analysis project Ga0079301, IMG submission 74797) | Fresh water mixed with fracking chemicals microbial communities from Ohio, USA - Utica-2 Time Series FC 2014_7_11 | ecosystem: Engineered > Industrial production > Chemical products > Input... | reverse complement strand
GTCAAAATGTTTAACAGCGCACCAGGTTGATTGCGATGCATAAACAAAGACAAAGTCGTTTTGTCATTTCCCGTCGCTGGTTGCGCATGTCCAGGCTTGCTTACCAAAACAAATCGAGTCCAAGCTGAATCACTGTCACCAATTCCTTGTGCCAGAATTTCTAATCCGTAATGTTTGGCGGCAGCAACTGAACAAATTGCTGCATCGTAGTTTGCGCCGATGGATAACTCTTCGGCCGCAGCGGCAGTTGACATTGCTGGCAAGACATGAACACCTGGAATGTTTTTGTGTAACCAATCAACGCATTGCGCGTGCGCGTGCGGATGCGTTGCAATTTTTGTTATGTCCGAAATCGAAACTCCGGGTTTGGCCAAAAGTGCAAACTCCACCGGTATCGCTATTTCATCAATGATCTCCAAGGAGTCACCGTGACCAAGTTCATCCAGAGTTGTGGCAACTGAACCCTCGACTGAGTTCTCTATTGGAACTAGCGCGCCGAATACCTTTCCAGATCGCACCAGGTTCAAGGCCTCGCGAACCGATTCAGCTGGAATTAGATCTGCGTTTTGGGCAAGCGGCATCTGCAAAAAAGCAGCCTCAGTAAAGGTGCCTTTCGGGCCTAAATACGCAAATGAATTTTTCATGGAAACTCAAGATTACGCGGTTTCTATTCCCGCAATTTTCAAAAGTTAAAGGTTCGGTCAAGATTTCCAGTAAATGGGGCATTTAAGTCGCAAGATTTTCGATTTTTTCATAGTTTTGTATGAGTTCAGGCGTTACTGCATCCCCCGTCGGTGACGCCTGGACTTTCTTTATGCCCAATTTGGCTCTCAATGAACAACCTGAATGAACAGCCGGGTTTGGCGCGCCAGAGGACCTTGAAACTCAATAGTTAAGTGAGAATTACAAGGTGGAATCAACGGTTTATCGACGAGGCTCAGATGGCAAAGTCATTGGAACCCCCGAGGCCAATCCAGTTTTTGATCAGCCAGTGGAACCAGTCTTTTCCGTCACCACATTTCGAGCCGGCGAAATTGGTCAAACGGGGGCGCTACCAAAATACGTTGCCGATAAGCCACAAGCCCCACGGACGATGTCTAAACCCAAAATGCCAGTTATTACTTTGCCAAAGTTTTCGTTTGGGAAAAGCAAGTCTCGTTACCCAAAGCCCGTTCGATATATCAGAAACATTGTGCTTGCATATTTAGTCTTCTACATGATACTTGGAGTTCATGCTGCGAGCTCGTTAGACAAATTGCCAGCATCTGCAAACGTTGCAATGGCGGACACCGCAGGAACCAACTGGCTTTTAGTTGGATCGGATAGTCGCGAGGGTTTAACTAAGGAAGAACGTAAAGAGTTATCCACTGGCAAAGATGAAGGCACCCAGCGCACCGACACCATCATGCTGATTCATATAGATGACAGTGGAAAATCAACTTTGGTGAGTTTGCCACGCGATTCATATGTGACTATTCCTGCGCATACTGCGTTAGATGGTTCTTCGATTGAAGATCGTAAGAATAAGATCAACACTGCATATGGCAAGGGCGGTGTACCACTGCTCGTTGAAACTGTAGAAAGAAATACTGGTTTACACATTGATCACTATATGGAAGTTGGGTTTAAGGGCATTCGCGATATAACCAACGCTGTTGGTGGTGTGAACATGTGTATCCCTGCAGATGTTACTGACAAAAATTCTGGCTTGAATTTGTTAGCTGGTTGCCAAGAACTAGATGGAAAAGATGCCTTGGCATATGTTCGAATGCGTTACGCAGATCCAAAGGGAGATCTTGGACGAGTAGAGCGACAGCAACAATACTTAAGTTCAGTGATGAAAAAGGTTGCAACCGCTCCGGTGCTCCTGAACCCAATAAGTATGTGGCAACTAGTTAATGCTGGAAGAGAATCGGTTAATGTCGGTGATTCAGATTCGATCATGGACATTGGCAGACTAGCCAGAGCTATGCGCGGTCTATCTAACGGAAGTGGAACTTTGACCACAGTTCCGGTCTCAGATGCGGATGCAACTACTGCTGCTGGCTCATCAGTTATATGGGATGAAGCTGCAGCCCGAGAACTCTTTATTTCATTGGGCGCAAATTAGCCCTAAGTAATAGCGATTAAGTATTTTCGATATATAGCCGACCACGTACCAGCCAAATCCCACTAATCTCATAAGATTTTCCATTAGAACCCCCAACAAGGAGAACCATGTCTGCATTTGCACATGTCGCCAGCCAGGAAGTAGCCCTGACTGGAACCAATTACACAACGGTGGTCATCGTTGCTCTGATCGCATTAGCTGCACTAGGTGTAGCAGCAGTCTTAGTACGCCAAGTTTTGGCGGCCGATGAAGGCACCGACAGCATGAAGAAGATTGCCTTGGCAATTCAGGAAGGTGCTTCGGCTTACCTAAACCGACAGTTCCGCACCCTTGCAATTTTTGCTGTCCTGGTTTTCTTCCTGCTATTCCTACTTCCGGCCGAAACCCAGAATGAACGCATTGGTCGTTCGCTGTTCTTCTTGGTTGGCGCAGTGTTTTCCGGAATCACTGGCTACATGGGTATGTGGCTTGCTGTGCGTGGAAACGTTCGCGTAGCAAATGCAGCAAACACCAGTGGCGAACAAGAAGCCATGAAGATCGCATTCCGCACCGGTGGCGTGGCTGGCATGTTTACAGTTGGCCTTGGTCTTTTTGGTGCTGCAATCGTCGTGTTGGTTTACAAGGGTGAAGCTCCAAAGGTTCTTGAAGGCTTCGGCTTCGGTGCTGCACTGCTTGCCATGTTCATGCGTGTTGGTGGCGGTATCTTCACCAAGGCTGCTGACGTCGGCGCTGACTTGGTTGGAAAAGTCGAACAAGGTATTCCAGAAGATGATCCTCGTAACGCTGCAACCATCGCCGACAACGTTGGCGACAACGTAGGTGACTGCGCTGGTATGGCTGCTGACTTGTTCGAGTCATACGCAGTAACACTTGTTGCTGCATTGATTTTGGGTAAGGCTGCATTTGGCGAAATCGGTTTGGTATTCCCACTTGTTGTTCCTGCTATCGGTGTTATCACCGCGGTCGTCGGAATCTTTGCCGTAACACCACGCGCAGGCGACCGTTCCGGAATGAGCGCGATCAATCGTGGCTTCTTCTTGTCCGCCGTTATCAGTGCAGTGTTAGTAGCCGCAGCTGCATATCAATTCTTGCCAGCAACACTTGGCGAACTTCAAGCAGTTGCAGATCCAACCTTCGGTTTGGCTGAAGGTGTATCGGTTAATCCACGCCACATGGCAATCGGCGCAGTACTTATCGGTATCGTTTTGGCCGCTGCAATCCAGCAATTAACTGGGTATTTCACAGAAACTAACCGCAAGCCGGTTGATGATGTATCTAAGTCATCGCTAACTGGTCCAGCAACTGTAATTCTTGCTGGTATCTCACTTGGTTTGGAATCTGCGGTTTACTCTGCGCTACTAATCGGTGCAGCACTTTACGGTGCTTACCTACTTGGCGGCGCATCAGTAATTCTTGGTCTATTTGCTATCGCACTCGCAGGTACCGGATTGCTAACAACTGTTGGTGTCATCGTTTCGATGGATACCTTCGGTCCAGTTTCTGACAACGCACAAGGTATTGCAGAAATGTCCGGCGACGTACATGGTGAAGGCGCTCAGGTTCTAACAAACCTAGATGCAGTTGGTAACACAACTAAGGCCATCACAAAGGGCATTGCAATTGCGACCGCAGTATTTGCTGCAACAGCATTGTTCGGAGCATTCCGCGACACAGTAACGAATGCTGCAAAGGAATTCACCACAAGTGATTTGCAGTACACCGGAACTCTCGACATCTCAAACCCAGCAAACCTATTCGGTCTGTTGATTGGTGCTGCTGTTGTATTCATGTTCAGTGGACTTGCTATCAACGCAGTATCACGCGCAGCTGGATCAGTGATCTTCGAAGTTCGCCGCCAGTTCCGCGAGAAGCCAGGCATCATGGCTGGAACTGAACTTCCGGACTACAGCCGCGTTGTTGACATCGTGACCAAGGATTCCTTGCGCGAATTAACAACACCAGGTCTACTTGCAATCTTGACTCCGATTGCTGTTGGTTTCGGTCTAGGTATTGGCGCACTTGGCTCCTTCCTAGCCGGCACGATCGCAACTGGAACTTTGATGGCAGTATTCCTATCCAACTCTGGTGGAGCTTGGGATAACGCGAAGAAGTTTGTTGAAGACGGACACTTTGGTGGCAAGGGCTCCGAAGCCCACGCTGCAACCGTTATCGGTGACACCGTCGGTGACCCATTCAAGGACACCGCTGGTCCTGCGATCAACCCATTGCTAAAGGTTATGAACCTGGTTGCATTGCTTATCGCACCTGCCGTTGTAGTTATGACTCTGGAAGAGAACAATGCGATGCGGATTGGCTTGGCACTTGCTGCTACGGCCGTAATCATCGTTTCCGTGATCATTTCCAAGCGTCGCCCAATCGCGGTTGGCGAAGAGGCAATGGCCAGCTAACAGCAAAATCACTAAAAGAACCCCAGCCTCGTGGTTGGGGTTCTTTTTTGGCTCAAATTCCTTTGCGGCTAAAGGGTTTAACCCGCCATCCACAGGGGGTCGCGACTCGCGGAACAGACTCGCCAGTTTGACAACGCCCCTAGGCGATAAGGCACACTCTCGGGGATAGCGCTTTTGACTCTATATATAGAGTCTTTTGCATTTGCCGAAGGGAATCCTTTTGTCGACACCACACCGTCTGGTTATCGTCGAATCTCCAGCCAAGGCTAAAACCATTCAAAAATATCTTGGCCCAGGTTACGAAGTGACAGCTTCTGTTGGTCACGTTCGCGACCTTCCCGAGCGCGCTGTCGATGTGCCGGCTGAAATCAAGAAGCAACCTTGGGGCCGCATGGCCATCGATGTTGAGGATGACTTCACGCCCTACTACGTTGTTAGTTCCAAGAAAAAGGACAAAGTCGCTGAACTTAAGCGGATGCTGGCAGATGCCGACGAACTATTACTAGCCACTGACGAGGACCGTGAAGGTGAAGCGATTGCCTGGCACCTCATGGAAATCTTGCGACCAAAAGTTCCAGTCCGCCGAATGGTGTTCCACGAAATCACTCCGGAAGCAATTCGGCATGCAGCGGAATCAACTCGCGACCTTGACATGCAACTTGTAGATGCGCAAGAAACTCGTCGCCTAATCGATCGCCTTTACGGCTTCGAAGTGTCTCCAGTTTTGTGGCGCAAGGTACAAGCGGGACTTTCGGCTGGCCGTGTGCAATCGGTTGCAACTCGACTAATCGTTGAAAAAGAACGCGAGCGCATTGCATACAAGCGCGCTTCGTACTGGGACATTGAAGGAACTTTCGATCCACAATCTTTCAGCGCAAACTTAGTTGCCGTCGATGGCAAGAAGATTGCGCAAGGTAAAGACTTTGATTCACTCGCTCAGATAAAAGATGCAAGCCTGGTCCATCTTGATGAAGATACAGCAAAGAGTTTGTGTACATCGCTTAGTGGCGCGAAGTTTGAAGTTCGATCAGTTGATGATCGTCCATACTCAAGTAAGCCAAAAGCACCATTCATGACTTCGACTATGCAACAAGCAGCATCAGGTCGATTGAAGTGGGGAGCACAGCGCACTATGCGTGTTGCGCAAGCTTTGTATGAACGCGGTTACATCACTTATATGCGTACTGACTCAACAACACTTTCTGACACCGCATTGAATGCAGCGCGTAAACAAGCTGCTGAACTTTATGGCAGTGATCATGTTTCTGAAGCGCCACGTCGTTACGATCGCAAAGTTAAGAACGCACAAGAAGCGCACGAAGCAATTCGTCCAGCGGGCGATGTCTTCCGCACACCTGCTGAAGTTGCTGGCGAATTAGTTGGCGATGAATTTGCGCTGTATGACTTGATTTGGAAGCGCACTGTGGCAAGCCAGATGGCAGATGCCAAAGGAACTACCGCAACAATTCGAATTGGTGCAACCAGCGGCGACGGGCGCGATGCAGAATTCTCCGCAAGCGGAACAGTTATTACCTTCCGTGGTCACATGGCTGCCTACGATGATGCCGATGAAGATCAGGATGAAAAGAACGAAGCTCGTCGTCTGCCGGCACTTAAGGTAGGAGATCCGGTAACCGCAGTAGCCCTTGAGCCAAGTGGACACTCAACTAATCCACCGGCTCGTTACACCGAAGCCACTTTGGTGCAAAAGCTTGAAGAACTGGGTATCGGCCGCCCTTCAACTTATGCAGCAATCGTTAGCCGAATTATTGATCAGGGTTATGTTTGGAAACGCGGTAGCGCATTAGTACCGCATTTCTTGGCCTTCACAGTTACTCGTTTGATGGAAGAAAACTTCACCCAACTAGTGGACTATGACTTCACGGCTTCACTTGAAGAAGTTCTTGATGAAGTAGCAAACGGCGAACAAGGACGTTTAGAAGTTCTCAAGCGTTTCTACTTTGGCGAAAAAACTGAAGGTTCAATTTTCCCAGGCCTGGCTCCACTGGTTTCGGTTTATGGCGACATCGATGCGCGTGCAATGGCTTCGCTTCCAATCGCAGGTCATGAAGGCATTATTCGCGTTGGTAAATACGGTCCTTACTTGGAACGTGGCGAGGGTGACACTTTGCAGCGCGCAAACATTCCGCAGGATCTTGCACCGGATGAAATGACAGCTGAGAAGGCCGAAGAACTGTTCAATGCACCATCAGGTGAACGTGAACTTGGTGTAGATCCAGAAACTGAGCGTGTGATCATGGCCAAGACTGGTCGCTACGGCCCGTACTTCACAGAGGTTTTGCCAGAAGGTTCACCAAAGAAAGAAAAGCCTCGCACCGCATCACTGTTCTCCACAATGGATGTCGAACAGGTATCACTTGATGATGCGCTTCGGATGTTTACTTTGCCACGTGAAATCGGTTTGGATCCAACTGAAGGTGAACCAATCACCTCACAGAACGGTCGCTACGGTCCTTACTTGTTAAAGGGCAAAGACTCCCGAACTTTGCCGGACGAAGAATCAATCTTTAGTTGCACGCTAGAAGAAGCACTTGCCCTATTCGCGCAACCAAAACTGCGTCGCGGTCGGGGACAGGCAGCTGGTCCACTAAAGGTTGTTGGCGTTGATCCTTCAACCCAAAAAGAAGTTGTTGTCCGTGAAGGTCGCTTTGGTATCTACATCACTGATGGTGAAACGAATGCATCACTTCGTGGTGGTGATTCGGTTGAAACGATTTCGATCGAACGCGCATCTGACTTACTAGCGGAACGTCGCGCAGCTGGCCCTTCGGTAAAGAAGCCAGCAGCCCGTAAGGCTGCAGCAAAGAAGGCACCAGCCAAGAAGAAGGCGACTGCGAAGAAAAAGGCTGCCAAGAAAACGGTTGGTGGCACAAAAGTGATTAGTGGTGCTGCAGCGAAAAAAGCCGCAGCAAAAACTAAGACAGGTGTTGGTTCAGCGCCAGTTGAATTTGATGTCACACCAGTTGGCTAGAGTTTGAATCGTGACTACAGGATTGTTTATTGCGATTGAAGGCGGTGAAGGCGCTGGAAAATCTACTCATTCAAAGCGCCTTGCTGAATACTTGCAATCCTTTGGACATGAAGTAGTTCTCACTCGAGAACCTGGCGGCACGCCTACGGCCGAAAAGATCCGCAACATCTTGCTGGATCCAGAAATCACCGACATGCCAGATCACACTGAGGCATTGTTATTTGCAGCCTCGCGCGCAGATCATGCGGCCAACTTGATTAGGCCAGCACTGGAACGCGGCGCAACTGTTATCTGTGATCGCTATTTTGACTCATCCGTTGCTTATCAAGGATTCTCACGGGGACTTGGCGCTGATAAAGTTCGCGACTTGAGCCTTTGGGCTACTGGAAACTTAATTCCAGACTTCACGATTTATTTAGATGTTCCGCATGAAGCGGCAGAGCAGCGCATGGATGGCACCGATCGCATGGAAATCCAATCGCGAGATTTTCATGAGGCAGTACATCAAGCATTCCGAGACATCGCCGCCGCCTCACTTTTTCCAAATGTGGTCATCGATGCAACTGCACCAAAAGAAGATGTTGCCGCCGCCGTGCGAGCAGCAATAGACGGAGTACTTGCATCACGATGAATGTTTTTGATTCCTTGATTGGTCAAGAGCATGCAGTTGATGAAATGAAACATGCGGTTGCTGATGCGGCAAAAGTAGCAATCGGTGAACGCGGTGACGCCATGACTCATGCCTGGTTAATCACAGGTCCGCCAGGAAGTGGGCGCAGCACTCTCGCTCTTGCTTTTGCGGCATCTTTACTTTGCTCAAACGGTGGCTGTGGCGAATGTATCGATTGTCGCAATGTGGCAGCTGGTGTTCACCCAGATGTTGAACATGTTGTGCCTGAAGGCATCAACTACAAAGTTGAAGCCACGCGAAACTTGATTGAGCGGGCATCGTTGTTGCCAACTCGATCGCCTTGGCATGTGATTGTGGTCGAAGACGTGGATCGATTCCGAATTGATGCAGCGTCGACTTTGCTTAAGTCACTTGAAGAGCCACCACCAGCAACAGTTTGGCTGCTATGCGCTCCTACAGTTGATGATGTTTTCCCAACAATTCGAAGTCGTTGTCGTCACGTGGCCCTAACTTCTCCAACATTCGCCGCGATTTCCGAACAACTCACTTCTCGATTTGGGATTGACCCCGCTATGGCAGCGTGGGCAACTAGAGCAGCTCAAGGTCACATCGGCCGGGCTCGCGCACTTGCTACCGATGAGAACGTGCGCCTTCGCCGCAAACAAATCTTGGACATCCCAACTAATTTGCGCGTAGTCAGTTCGTGTTTTGATCAAGCCAACAAGATCGTTGCCAGCGCAAACGCCGACGCAGATGCCATCGTTACCCCCCTTGATCAAGAAGATGATCAAGATATTCGTACTGCTTTTGGTGAAGGGGCTGAAGGCAAAGGCTTAAAGACCGTGGAACGACAAATGAAGAGCGCACTAAAGGATTTAGATGATCGAGCTAAGGGACGCCGACGCCGAGTCTTAAGTGATCAGTACGACCGAGTTCTTTTGGACTTAACCGGTTTTTACCGTGATGTATTGGTGGTCCAATCTGGCGCCGATGTTGAACTTGTAAACGAAGAATTACGGGAATCGATTGAGCGCGTGGCAAGCATCGATGACGAATCTTCGACAATACGAAGAATTGCTGCAATCACGGAAGCTCGCGACCAAATCGTGGCAAATGTAAATCCATTAAACGCCTTCGAGTCATTACTCGTGAGTCTGCGAGATCCACGGCTTACCGCGATAGTTGGATAGTTTTATAATCCACTTACTCTGCTTTAAGGTCGATATAGTTACTTTTTGGGAGCCTTCTTGCGGAAATTTTTAGCCATCGTTTTAGTGATCTTTCTTGGCATTTTGGCAACCTTTGGATATTCGGTTCTTCAGTCAGATTCCGCGGATAGCGATTCACCCAAACCAAGCCAAAGTGCATCGGTACCGCAAGGTGATGGACTTGATGGCTACTATGCGCAACAACTGGATTGGTCAGATTGCAAAGATGGTTTTGAATGCGCAATATTCAATGTCCCAATTGATTACGCGAATCCCGCTGATGGCGCAATGGAAATTTCAGCAATTAGAAAACTAGCAACAGGTTCTGCAATAGGTTCCTTGGTATTAAACCCTGGCGGACCAGGTGGTTCTGGAATTGAATACACAACTTATGCCGAATATGTTGTTAGCGATACTTTGCGCGAGAACTTTGACATTGTTGGTTTTGATCCACGCGGCATTGGCGAGAGTACGCCGGTTGAATGTTTAAACGATGAACAAACGGACGAATACATTGCACTGGATGGCTCTCCAGATAATCAAATTGAAATCGACCAGGCAAAAGCGATGGCGGAATTGTTTGCACAGTCTTGTGCCATGAATTCTCCCGATATCTTCAAGTTTTTAGACACTGTAAGTGCAACCCGAGACATCGACATTTTGCGCGCGTTATTGGGTGACGAGAAGTTGAATTGGCTTGGAAAGAGCTACGGAACTTTTCTCGGCGCAACGTATGCAGACTTGTTTCCAGAGCGAGTCGGACGCATGTTGCTTGATGGCGCAATAGATCCAACACTGACTAACGAGCAACTTTCATACGGGCAGTCGCTAGGTTTTGAACTCGCATTGATGCGATTTGTTGATCACTGTGCAACTAAATCGGATTGCCCACTTGATGCAAGTGGTGCAGCTGGAGTCTCTGAGGTTACCGATTTACTTGTTGAGTTAGATGCAAACCCAGTAACACTCGATGATGGGCGTTTGTTTACCCAGGCAATGGGAACTCTTGGAGTTGTTGGCTCACTTTATGACAAGCAATACGGTTGGCCAGAGTTGCGCGAAAATTTAGGACTTGCATTCGACGGCGACTACTCCGGACTAGCTACCAGCGTTGATTTTTATACCGGCAGAAAATCTGATGGATCATTCAAAGACAACTCAAATGATGCAATCGCAGCGGTCAACTGCCTAGATCGCCCAGATCGAGCAACACTTGATCAGACCGTGGCCTTGGCTACGAAATGGAAAGAAGAGGCACCAAACTTTGGCGAGTACTTGGCGTGGAGCAATATGGGCTGCAGTTACTGGCAAGCTCCGGCTACTGGCACTCCAAAGAAAATCACCGCACCTGGAACTCCAACAATTTTGGTTGTTGGCACCGTGAACGATCCAGCAACTCCTTATGCCTGGAGTCAGGCTTTGGCATCTCAGCTATCAAAGGGAGTCTTGCTAACTCTGGATGGTGATGGTCATACGGCCTATTACCAAGGGTCAAATTGCATCGATGAAATAGTCGATAACTACTACTTAACTGGCGAAGCCGATGCAGACATTGTCTGTACCGATGGCATATAACCTGCGTGCATTAGAGTTGAAAAGTGTGTCCAGCAGAATTGGAAGCGAATTGATGGAAACCGAACTAGAGACTAGAAGCTATCGCCAGACTGCTTGGATTCTTGTAGTTGGCGGAATCATTGGCATTTTCGCTTCTATTGAATTGATAATTCAAAAGATTTCTGTTCTAAGCAACCCTGACTTTGTTCCTAACTGCGATATCAATCCAGTACTTTCATGTGGCTCGGTTATAAATACCGAGCAAGCATCGCTCTTCGGATTCCCAAATCCAGTACTAGGTGTCATTGGATTCACGATCGTGATTATGTTTGGCGCGCTGCTGTTTGCTGGCGTTGAACTGCCTAGATCTATGTGGCTGGGATTAAATCTTGGCGCGTTAGCCGGAATGTTTTTCGTTGTGTGGCTAGTTGGCCAAAGCCTTTACGTCATTGGAGCACTCTGCCCCTGGTGCATGGTGGTGTGGGCGGTAACTATTCCAATCTTCTGGCAAGTAACAACGGACAACTTGGCGAGCAATAGATTGAGCCTTGGAAAAAGTCTGTCGGAAATAATCGTTGCTTTGAAGTGGATTCTTATGGGAGCAACTTACTTAATCATCATGGCCTTGATCTTTGTTCGCTGGCAAGATTTCTGGCTGAAGTAAGTTTTCACGGTACCAAGCATGGCCAGCTCGAAGCAATTGGTCTCCACTCTCCGCAAAGAGTTAACAAAACATACCGACCCAAAAGTTAGTAAGGACGCTGCCGCATACATGCGGAATCAGTTTGAATTCCTTGGCATCAAGACCCCTTTGCGACGTGAATTAGCCAAGGACTTAATGGGGCAATCCAAGAATCTTTCAGAACAAGAATTAATTGAACTATGTAAAGAGCTCTGGGCCCAGCGCGAACGTGAGTTTCAATACATTGCATGTGACCTATTGGCTAAGAATGCAAAGCGGCTTTCACCTAGCTATGTAAAGCGTGATGCGCCATGGTTTATTAAGAATAAATCTTGGTGGGACACCGTGGATTCTGTCCGTAAATCAATTGAAGTTGTAGTGTCTACGAATCCAGAACTCAAGTCTGAGATGGAAAAGTGGATAGTGAACAAAAACATTTGGATGGTTCGTTCCGCATTGATTCACCAATTGACCCTTGGTAGCAAAACGGATGCCAAATTGTTGTTCAGATTTTGTGAAATCCAAGCCAAAGAAACAGAATTTTTCATTGCCAAAGCGATTGGTTGGGCATTGCGCAGCTATTCATACGTAGACGCAAAGGCCGTAAAGAAGTTTGTTAAAGAACATCCAGAACTAACTCCCTTGGCAAAGCGTGAAGGCTTAAAGGCTTTAGATCGAAAAGCCAAACTATAAAGTTCCATTAGAATGACAAAGTTGCTTACGCAGCACGCCACCTTAGCTCAGGGGTAGAGCAACGCACTCGTAATGCGTAGGCCGTCAGTTCAAATCTGACAGGTGGCTCTGAAAATTGTTTTCCATTTTCAGAGCCAATCCTCAGATTTGGGAGGAGCGAAGCGACGGTTCCCTGAGGTGGCTCGCCGGTTGATGCGCAGGCATCGACTCGGCGAGCAGAGTAAATACAGTTTTGCTAAAGCCCGAATCAGAGATTCTGCTCGAAGAACTCCACTGAGCGCTGCATTGATAACTCCCATTGTGGTTCAAAGGCATGTTGCTCACCTTCATAAATTTGAAACGTGACGTCTTTGTTTAACGATTCCATTTGGGCAACAGCCCGCTCTGACCAAGCTATTTTGCAGATCTGATCATTCGTTCCATGATGTATCAGTATTGGATCCTCAATCCTCTCGAAATAGTTCTCAGCTGAAATTCCGGCCCAGAACTTCGGGGTATCTTCAGGGCTGCCAAATCTTTCGATTATTGGATTTCCTACCGCGGGCATATTTCGTCCCCATTTGTTGAAGTTATCGACGTAGTCTGCACTCACAGGTGCATACAAGATGATTGCATCAAATTCATTGGGCGCAACGGTTGCAACGTTGTAACCGATGCCACCACCCATTGAACGACCTAGGTAACCAATCTTCGCAGTATCAACTTGTGGCAAACCTGAAGTGCGCAATGCACGAGCCGCAGCGATGACATCAATTGTGTAACCAAGGCGCAGATTTGTATCGTTATTAGGATCGTCATCGCTGCCTGCATGATTTCGGTAGTCAGTATGTAAAACCATGTAACCTCGATTTGCTAGGTAATCCTGTTCGCGCTTCAAACCACGACCAGATGTATAGATATCTGTATCGATGTAACCGTGTCCCAAAACTAAAGTTGGAAATGGTCCTTCACCCTTTGGAATATTCATGATTCCTGAAATTGTGAATTCATTTGCTTTGTATGTGACTGGATGTCTGGTGTATTTCGCTGTGCTTCCAATTGCATCGCCAATAACAAGGTCACTGCCAACTATTTCGGTTTGCATTAAGGCAGGCAGCGAAACTGGATCAAAAGTTTCGGTTGGTGTTGGACTAGCTGAAGGTGATGGAGTTTCACTAGATGAAGCGACGCTACTTGCTGACTCACCTGCGCTAGCGCAGCCGGCTAATAAGAGTGAACCAACAATAAACAGGGGAATCAAGCTTCGCTTCATACTCTTAAAAATAAGCGACTTTCAGGGAATCCGCAGACTTTACTTAAATCCCACGACTAACTCGGGATGCATCCAAAATTGCGGAATGAATTCCTCTGCTCGTGATGGCATCACCAATGCGAAACAACTGAAACTTTCCATCAGGATTTCTAACTGAAGTCTGGGACTGTCCGTTAATTAATGCCTCGATTAGGACCTCGCCACCATTGCTTGAAAGTGAAACCAACTCATCGTAAACATCGGAAACCGCATCTGTGCCAGTTTCTGCAACTACTGCATTAACTATTCGAGGCTCTTCCCACTTTTCATCTTCCATGCCAATAAAAGCGGTGAAGGTGCCATCAGCGTTCTTTTCAATCCGCTTTAACTCCCGCAGGATTGTGAACTTAACGCCCAGTTCTGAAAGTGATTTGAAGTAAGCCGATGCAACCATGCCACCAACATCCGTTGACATGGTGCGCTCAGGAGTTACAAATTCAACTTTTGCGCCAGCGCTTGCTAAGTTCTCAGCTAAATCCAAGGCTTGGTTGCCGCCATGATCGTCATAAACCAACACATCACCCGACAATCGCTTTGATCCAGAAATCACATCCCAGCTTTCAACAACATATTGAGCTCCAGAAATTTCCAGGGCCTTTGGCATGCCACCGGTAGCAACCACGATGACATCGAATCCTGCTTCAGCAAGATCTGATCCACTAACGTAACTGTTTAATTTCACGGTTACACCGAGGCGCTTTAGTTCTTGAGTTCTCCAATCGATGATGCCTTGCAGGTCACGGCGACGAGGGGAGCGAATCGCAAGGTTAACTTGGCCGCCCAATGAATCGTTGGCTTCAAACAAAGTCACATTGTGACCCTTTTCTGCCAAAGTTCGCGCCGCTTCTAATCCACCTGGGCCGCCGCCAACTACAGAAACTTTCTTTAGCTTTGCGGCTGGTTCAACTTCCTGTGGTAATTCCAATTCACGTCCCGTTGAAGGATTGTGAATGCAAAATGCAGCGCCTGCAGTGTAAATTCCATCGATGCACATACTGGCGCCAACACAAGGTCGAATTTGATCTTCTGTCTTATTGGCGATCTTTGTTGGTAGGTATGGATCCGCAATTAGGGCTCTCGTCATTCCCACTAGGTCAAGAATTCCTGCTTCGATTGCATAGCGAGCGGTTGGTACGTCCGCAATCTTTCCGGCATGCATAACAGGGACGTTTAGTTTCTGTTTGATCTCGCCAATTAGTTCTAAATGAGGTGCGGAAGCCATACCCATGATTGGAATCATTCGAGTTAAGCGAGCGTCTGAATCGATAGAGCCACCCAACGCACTGATCACATCAATGCCACCATCAATAATGTCTTGCGCAACGGTAAGGAGCTCTCCTGGTCCCAATCCGTTTTCCCGTAGCTCATCGAAACTCATGCGAGCACTGATTATGAAGTCTTCCGGCACAGCGGCCCGAATAGCTTTGATCACCTCGAGGGGATATCGCATTCGATTTTCGTGCGAACCACCATATTCATCAGTGCGATGATTCCAGAACGGAGTCATAAAGGAATCCAGATAGTGACCATGAATCATTAAGTCGATGCCGTCCATGCCTGCTGAGACACAGCGCTGTGCTGCCAGGACATAGTCGCTCTTGATTCGATCGAGATCCCACCCTTCGGCTTCTTTAGTGAAAGAACGATGCGCGCGTTCCCGAACTGCGCTAACTGAAACTGTTGGTAGCCAATCACCCGAGTAGCTGCTGCTGCGATGTCCAAGGTGAGTCAGTTGAATCATTACGGCAGCGCCGTGATCATGCACTTCATCAGTTAGCAAACGCAACCAATGTTCGGCTTCGTCTTTCCAAAGTTGCAGGTTTCCAAATGCTGGCGCGCTTTCCCGACTGACGATCGAGCTGCCACCAATCATGGTTAGGCCAACTCCGCCTTTAGCTTTCGCAACGTGATATGCGCGGTATCTGTCTTTTGGCAATCCATCTTCACTATAGGAAGGTTCATGTGAGGTACTTACAATGCGATTACGTAACGTCAGGTTCTTAATCGTGTAAGGCGTAAGCAACGGGTCAGTCGACATTTTTCCTCAATCTCTTGGGAAAAGAATACAAGTTAAAGAATTCGACATTATTGCTTTTAGGTACTTGCAGGCGTAGCCTGAAATTATGAGCAATCAAAGAGCTAATCGGGTACTCGGACTTATTGTTACTGCGATTTCAATCGTGGCCCTAATTGCGGTTTTGGCGGTCAAGGAAGATACGCCGCAACTAGACGCCTCTACTCCAGAAGGAACTGTTCAGCAATACTTGCAGTCAGTCACAGCTCGTGATTTCGATAATGCAATTACATATCTTTCGGAAGACACTAAGTGCAAAATTGCAGACTTTGACCAGGCATACATTCAAGATTCAATCCGGATATCACTTTCGGACGCATCAGTCACCGGGGATTCAGCGTCAGTAAAAGTAAACATTGAGAACTCCAGTGGTGACCCATTCGGTGGGAGCTACACCGAATCTCAAGCATTCCGCTTGGTCAAGTCCGATAGCGGTTGGAAGATTGCTGGGATTCCGTGGCCAACTTATCAATGTGGCGGAGAGTTTAAGTAATGTCCATCATCCTGTCATTCATCCCACTGCTATTAATGATCGCAATTGTTGTATTGGTGATTCGAAAAGTCGCTAACAAAGGCGTGAGTACAAATTCCTCAGCGCAACCGGTTCGACTATTTTTCCAATATGCGTTTACGCTTGGACTTTTCATAACATTTACCGTGGGTATTGCCGGACTTCTTGGAAGAGTGCTTGGCGCTTCTCAAGACGTAGTCGCAGATCAAAGCTCTCTAGCCAGCAACCTGGCGTTTGTTGTTGTAAGTGGCCCACTGCTGGCTTGGGTAATCCTTTGGCTTAGGAAATCCATCGCAAGCAATCCACACGATGCAGCAGGATTTGTCCCAACTTTTTTCGCAACTCTCGCTGCAATCATTTCATTGCTTGTTTTCTTATCATCGGCAATTGCCACCGCTAACAACGTAGTTGATGGTGCTTCGTCAGTTGGATACACCAGCGCTCGAGCTATCGTCTGGGGTCTTGCGCTAGCTGCAGTGCTACGAGTTTCAAATTCAGTTATTCCAAAGAATGATTTTCGAATTCAGTACTTCGTAGGGTCACTTATCACTGCTATCGCAGCAATCGTTGGTTTGATCCAGATTCTCAGCGGATTGTTTGCCACGATTCTTTCGCAACCAATTTTTGCAGGAGCCCAATCAGAAGCAATTGTTTCCACCACTAACAACTCGCTTGATGGCTTTGTGATTCTGGTAATTTCTGGCGGTCTTTGGTTTTACTACTGGATCAAGAATGCAAACACTAAAACAAATGATGCGATGTGGCTTTTATATGTATTGATCGCCGGTGTCGGTGGCAGCTTAGTCCTTGGATTAACGTCACTGACGATCACGATGTATCAAATATTTGTCTGGTTTATTGGTGATCCAGCAACTCAAGTTTTAGCCGAACACTTCGATGGAACGCCAACTTCGGCAGCCAGCGCCATAGTAGGCCTGCTTGCTTGGTGGTACCACAAATCGCTTTTGCCAATTGAATCCTCAAGATCTGAAACTCAAAGAATCTACGAATACTTAGTCGCTGCAATTAGTTTGGTGGCAAGCACGGTCGGCATCGCCATCATTATCGTTGCGATTATTGAGGCTTTCAGCTCCACAGTGATTGTTGGTGACGATGCTGTTAACACCTTGATCGGTGCTGCAACAGTGATCTTGGTCAGTGGACCAGTATGGATGCGGTTCTGGAATCGAATCCAAAAGTTCGCAAAGGCTGCACCAGATGAGGAACTAACAAGTCCAGTAAGAAGAGTCTATTTATTCCTACTGTTTGGTGTCGGTGGCATAGCTGCAGTCATTTCGCTGATCACAGTAGTGTTCCAAATTTTTGATGGGATTTTGAGCTCAACTCTCGGCAACGCAACTTTAAATGAAATGCGCTTTGCTTTTGGAATCTTGATTAGCACTGGAATTGTGGCGGCTTATCACTGGGAAATTTATCGTCATGAAAAGAATGTCGAAGTTTCTTTTGGTGTCCCAACAAAATCAGTTCTGCTTGTTGGTCCAGCCGACACAGACCTCGTTGAGTCACTTAAGCAGGCAACCGGAGCGCACGTAACTCTTTGGCAACGCAACGATGACAATGAACTTACTTGGCCAACGCAGCGCGTTATCGAGCTAGTGCAACAAACAGATGGTAATCAGCTTCTTGTGATTTTGGGTTCAACAGGAGTATCGGCAATTCCGGTTACTCACTAGCCAACTTTGTAACCGTGGCCGTTCTTCTTGCCGTTAACTGATTTTGCGTAAGCCTTGCCACATGCCTTAAGCGTTACTTGTTCAAAGCCAACGAAGTATGGATGGTAGCCAGTGGCCTCTACCAACACACTTGGGCTAACAACATTGATTCGAATTCCTCGTGGCATTTCGATTGCCGCGGCCATAACAAAAGATTCCAGAGCGCCATTAGATAGCGAAGCAACAACACCAGTAGGAATCGCAGCTCGTTCTAGAATGCCGGTGGTCAAAGTGAAAGAGCCATTGTCATTTACGTAATTCAAACCCCGTCGAACCAGCTCAACTTGACCCAATACTTTGTCATTGATGCCTGACTGGTAATCAGCCAAAGTTAACTCGGAGAGCGTCTTGAATGGCACTTTGCCAGTTGCTGAAATAACAGCATCAACTTTGCCAACTTTTTCATACATCGCAGCAATTGACGCAGGATCAGTTAGATCTACCGAAACGTCTCCACTCCGAGAAGCCTGAATGATTTCATTACCTTTGGACAGCGCAGCAACCGCGCCAGATCCCAGTAGTCCATTTGCGCCAACGATAAGAATCTTCACAATATCTCCCGAAAGTAGTTGAAGTCCTTTGAGTCTAGGGCAGGGCTGTGGATAATTATTCAGCTTTCTAAATCGAATCGAATATCGTTTGGGAATGCGTAATCTGTTGCCGTTACTGGTTTTGGCTGGGTTTGGGCTTTGGCTTTCGGCGATAGATCTAAAGGTGCACCGGTTACCGAACTACTTGGTTGCGTGGTTCGCAGTGACCCAGGTTGTGACTCTTATTGGGCTAAGTCTTGGTGACCTAGAACCGTTAAAGATTTCCATGCTGGTAGCTACAGGATCAACTGCCATCTATTGTGTCCTGTTTGTACT
>Ga0079301_1000510_pt1 | contig 18775 bp, 20 predicted proteins | sample Wag4_2014_7_11_3_FD_74797 | JGI IMG/M metagenome (GOLD analysis project Ga0079301, IMG submission 74797) | Fresh water mixed with fracking chemicals microbial communities from Ohio, USA - Utica-2 Time Series FC 2014_7_11 | ecosystem: Engineered > Industrial production > Chemical products > Input... | reverse complement strand
GGAATAGCCATCGCCTGAACTGGCGCGAGCCACGGTGGGAAAGCGCCAGAGTAATGTTCTGTGAGCACGCCAAAGAATCTTTCAATCGAACCAAAGAGTGCACGGTGGATCATCACCGGACGTTGGTGGGTTCCATCTGATGCTGCGTACTCGAGTTCGAATCTCTGTGGCAATTGGAAATCAACTTGAATGGTCGACATCTGCCAGGTACGTCCAATCGCATCCTTGGCTTGAACCGAAATCTTTGGACCATAGAAAGCTGCGCCGCCTTCATCGAGAACGAGTTCAAGATTCTGAGCAAGGGCTGCTTTTCTTAACGCTTCTGTCGCTTCTTGCCAATCACTATCTTCGCCCACTGATTTTTCTGGATTACGAGTTGATAGCTCAAGATAGAAATCAGTTAATCCGTAATCGCGGAGCAAGTTGAGAACAAAAGTAAGCAACGAATCGAGTTCATTGGGCATTTGCTCCTTTGTGCAATAAATATGAGCGTCATCCTGAGTGAAGCCACGAGCACGAGTGATTCCGTGGAGAACACCTGATTTTTCGTAGCGGTAGACGGTTCCGAATTCGAAGAGCCTTAATGGCAACTCGCGATAAGAGCGCCCACGGGAGGCAAAAATAAGATTGTGGAAAGGGCAATTCATCGGCTTCATGTAGTACTGCTGACCAGGCTTTTTAATTGTGCCGTCGGCATGGAGCTCTTCATCCATAATCATCGGCGGGTACATGCCTTCTGAATACCAATCAAGGTGGCCAGACTTTTGAAAGAGCGCCGCTTTCGTCAGATGTGGTGAGTAAACAAATTCGTAACCTTCATCTTCATGACGTTTACGTGAGTAATCTTCCATTGCGCGACGAACGATTCCACCTTTGGGATGAAATACGGCAAGCCCTGAGCCGATCTCTTCGGGGAATGAGAAGAGATCGAGTTCTTGACCTAAACGTCGGTGATCGCGTTTTTCGGCTTCAGCCAATAACTCTAGATATGCGTTGAGCTCATCTTGTGATGGCCAAGCGGTTCCGTAAATTCGTTGCAACATGGGGTTCTTCTCTGATCCGCGCCAATATGCCCCAGCGCTACGCATCAATTTAAAAGCCGGAATATGTTTTGTCGATGGAAGATGAGGACCTCGGCAAAGATCTGACCAAACTGGCTGACCATCTCGCCCGAGATTGTCATAGATAGTTAACTCTGAACCGCCAACCTCAACGCTCGCTTCATTGGCTGCCGGGCCTTTGATTCCGATGAGTTCACATTTGTAAGGTTCGTGTGCAAGTTCTTGAAGAGCATCTTTCTCTGTTGTTACTCTTCTGCGAAAGCGCTGACCCTCTTTAACAATCTTGCGCATTGCGCTTTCGATCTTCTCAAGATCTTCTGGGTTAAATGGGGCCTTAGGATCGAAGTCGTAGTAGAAGCCATCGGTGATAGGTGGTCCAATACCGAGCTTTGTCTCGGGAAATGTTTGCTGAACCGCTTGCGCCATAACGTGCGCTGTTGAGTGCCGTAGCACCGCTAAACCATCTGGTGAAGAAATCGAAACAGCTTCTATGGAATCCCCATCAAAAATCTCGGTCCATAGATCTTTGAGTTCTCCATTGATTCGGCAAACGACTATCGATTTATCTTCCGCGAAAATCTGGGTAGGGCGAGTCTCGGATGAAACTTTCTGGGCAACCCCATCGACCTTGATAGATATTTCGGACATGAATCTAGCTTACCGAAAAGTATTCGACCTTTTCTCTGATTTGAGAGGCTTTCTCTACCGCCTGCGCCATAGCGGGAAGCTGGTAATCACCGATATGACTTACTGGCCTCGCAATCTTCATACTGTTCAGAAGAAGGGCGGCCTCACAGCGACTTATATCGCTGATATGTATTGGAGCAACTAATACATCGGACCTCTCGATAGCAATCGCTCTCATTACGCCGGGAAGAACTCCTGCCGAAATTGGAGGAGTTATCCATTTTCCTTCAATGAGCAGCGAAATATTTGCAATCGCAGTCTCTGCGACTTCATTGCTCTGATTGAATGTGATCGCATCATCAAAACCGTAAAGATGAGCCTCATCGAGAATCGCGAAGTGAGAGTCATAGGGGAACGTCTTGTGCTGAGTTCCGACTAATTTCGATGAAGTGGAATGAAATGTAATTCTGGCAGGGTTGCTCTCATCAGAATATTCGGAATGAGAAAGATCAATTCCATCCGTAGAAAAACAGATGCGTAATCTTCCTATCGACAATCTCTCTCGAGAAAGAATCTCTGCGATTGCATTGCGCAGGGAATCTTCATCAGGAAAAGGAATCGAGAGCTCTTTAGCAGAAGAGGCGGCGCGGCGCATATGTCGAGATAACTCTGCGACTTTGCCGTCCTCAGTACGCATTGTTTCAAATAAGCCAGAGCCTGCGGGGAAAGGTATTCGCTTCACAGTAGTTCTCCTCCCGCTATTGAGATCAGGTGTCGCGCCTTTAACTGCGTCTCTTCCCATTCGGAGCGTGCATCACTTCCCCAGGTTATTCCGGCTCCAGTTCCGTAACGCAAGTATTTGTCGCCGGTAGTCCAGAATGTTCTTATCGCAACTGATAGCTCAGCATTTTCGCCGTGGATATATCCGAGCGCCCCGCAGTAAGGCCCTCGTTTATTGTTTTCATTCTCACTAATGATCTTCAACGCCGAAGATTTTGGCGCACCAGAGACCGAACCAGGCGGAAGTAGCGCCGCCAAGATTTCTCCCCACGAAGTTCCCTCGAAAACTTCGGATGAAATATCAGAGACTAAGTGCGTCAGGCCTGGATGTTTTTCTCGCCGGAAAAGTGACGAAACTTCAACAGTTCCTGGCTTTGATATCTGTGATAAATCATTGCGCATCAGATCGACAATCATTAAGTTTTCGGCTTTATCTTTCTCGCCAAACTCTTCTTCGTTCCAGCGAATAGTGCCCTTGATGGGTGAGGTTAAAAGTTTTGCTCCGTTACGCGATAGAAATCTCTCAGGCGAAGCAGATGCAATCTCCAACCCGGGGATGTTGAGATAACTTGCAAAAGGGGCAGGGTTGGCACGCAATATTTCGGAGAAGAGACCACGAAGAGATTGCGGCTTATCCCCCAGATAATGTTGCAGTTCGCGACAGGCATTGACTTGGTAAACGGTGCCCGCTGATATTGCTTCACGAATAGCATGGATGTAAGCGATGTAATCAATCTCTTCTTGAGTCGAGATCCAAGGGCGCTCCAGCCTTTGCCAATTGCTTTCTGGGAAAGGTTCTGTGCGAACTTTGCGAAAACGTGCGAACCGATATTCACCTTCAAAGCTCGCAACAACAGCCCAAAAACGTCCATCATTAAGGACCTCTGGATCGCTACTCACTTCGGCTAATCCAGAGGCATGAACCCCTTTCATCCAAAATTGATAGTCGCGACCGAACATGGGCTAAGGCTACGCACGCTTTGGCACTTATGCTCGACCTGCGCTAGATTTGCGCCTGCACAAAATGCGGACGTAGCGCAGCTGGTAGCGCGGAACCTTGCCAAGGTTCAGGTCGCGGGTTCGAACCCCGTCGTCCGCTCGGATCTTGAGTCAATCTCATTTGAGATATTCGTAGAAGCGACTATTTTTTCGAGATGGCTCTATCTATGGTGGAATGGCCGAGAGGCGAGGCAAGGGACTGCAAATCCCTCTACACGGGTTCAAATCCCGTTTCCACCTCCATAGATTGTGCATAACGAAACGGATAACCTAAAGCTATGTCGTCACAGTATCTCGAAGGCCCAGAACGCCCATGGGGTCGTTATCAGGTTCTTGCTGACACAGAGACTTACAAGGTTAAGACCATCTGGGTCGAACCAGGTCATCGCCTCTCATTGCAACGTCACCAAAAACGTGAAGAGCATTGGTACATAGTTTCTGGAACCGCCGATGTTGTGTTGGGCGATAAAGAATTTAAGGTTGAAGCGGGCTCATCAGTTGAAGTTGCTATCGGCCAAGCACATCGAATCGGAAATTCGGGCAGTGAAATCATGATCTTCGTGGAAGTACAGCGTGGAACATACTTTGGCGAAGACGATATCGAGCGCATTCAGGATGATTACGCTCGTTAGACCAGTACTAGTTCCATCAGTTATACTTTCAAATACCTAGGACGATTGGCTCAGCGGTAGAGCACCACATTGACATTGTGGGGGTCACTGGTTCGATCCCAGTATCGTCCACGTAACGCAGTGAAGAGGCGTATGGAAATCGTCCACGTAACGCAGTGAAGAGTTTATCCCATTAAATGCCTTCCACTTGATTTATATTCAGGGTGTGAACGCAAATAACCAGATGCCATGCGATTTCTGTGGCGCTCCTTATGATCCAGTTTCAACAAGATGGCTCTGCCCTCATTGCCACATGAAGACCAACTGCTGCGATGGTGCTCCCTGCGAGATACCTGTCCCAACAATCGAAAAGATAACTGAATAACTTCTGAAATCGATCTGAATCAATCTTTGCATTGATACCAGGCTGCATCTGCTAGCGCTAGATTCTGTTTGGAGTTTCACCATCCACAATTAAGTACGTGCGTTATGAACTTTCAGCCATGTTGCTCGTGCTTGGTCTAAATCCCCTTCGGCGCCAATCATCTCGAGAAATTTATCAAAGCTCTCTCCACCGTCTTCAAGATGAACTACATGATGGAGCCGATTAGTGAGAAAGTATTTGATATTCGAATGAACGGTTTCGACATAGAACTTAGCAAGATCGCGCTCTTGTTCTTGCGGCCAATCACCAGGCTTCATCAGGATCCCATGGCCAAAGGCGCTCATGATTGAGGATCTATATGCGCTATTGCGTAGTCTGTGATGGAAGCTATCAACCGTTGCATCGAAATCTCGAATCAAGTGAATGTATAGAACGTTCTCCGTGAATCTCGCTGCTAATTCTCCGGTGAACCAGGTCAGCCGGTTATCGGCCTCAATGTGTCTATCTGGGTAAGCAAAACGTTCATTTCCCAGCTTTGAACTAAGTGATTCATGTGCGGATGAATAGTTTGTTAAATGTTTGCAGGCCTCAACGAATGTCTTGGAGCCAGAACGCCCTGGGCTCAATACAAAAACTTGATTGAACATGTGTCAATACTACTTTGCCGATTAGTCAAAATCACTTAATCGCTCCAATTGAATCGGATTCCTGTGAGTTCTTCGACCCTCTCTGCCTCATGGGCGTAAAACTCTGCAAGAAAAGTCTTATCTTTCTCCGACATAGCTGGAATCTCATCATGACGGAGAAACTTCTTAACGATTTTCGATTTCTGTTCGTAGGAGAGAAGCCTGCTCTTATGAACCTTTGAACTCAGTTTTGGAAACATACTTACCCTAGCGGTGTTCCTCCTCGGAAACTGCAAACCCTCTAGCTTCCCAATCTCCTCGTTTTCAAATCCTAGGAATGCGAGAGCCTTTGTGAGTTCGTTTTCGGGCGATGACAGTAACTTTTGAAAATCAAGGATGAGCAACTGGTCCACCGGAAAAAACTCGAGGTAGCGTTTTAAGTGTTGCGAGTAAAGTCCAGGTGTTAGTAAATCACCATAAGGTTTTCCATGATTCTCTTTATGCGTCTGAATAGATTGACTAAAAGAAAAATCTTGATCAAGAGCCCCGACGCGACGACCATGCCAATAGGCTGAATATGCCCGATGGGCAGGATTGCGAAGTATCGCTATGAGCTTCATTTCAGGGATATGGCGAGAAATTCGGGTAGGTGCCTCAAAACTTGCCAAGTAATTCGGTGACTTCTCACCCCTGAGTTGTGATTCAAGTGAACCCGCGAAGAGATCTTGGTACTTACTAAGTCCGTAGCCGTCGTTGTACTGACCTTCCCGATTCCAAAAGTGTTGCTCGCTCTTGAGCATGAAGATCTTAGAGGGAAGCGAACCAAGAAACTCTCGAAGGCTAGTGGTGCCAGCCTTCTGTGCTCCGATAATAAGAAAATTGGGCTGCTTCATCTCGCCAGAGTAGATGTAGGATTTTAGAATCGTGCTTGTCAATGCTTAGAAGAGACAGAGAGTCCTCTGTCAAAATCCATTCAGTTAATTCGTGAGGTTCTGACACGAAGAAGTAATATCGCAAAAAATGATGCAATTAAGCTAGCCGTAAGAACTCCGACTTTTGCATCAGCTAGCGCCTGACTCTCTTCATAGCTGAGTTCAACGATCAGAAGTGAGACTGTAAAACCGATACCCGCTAGAAGGCCAATCGCGCTCACATCACTCCATTTCAAGTTTTCGTTAAGCGATGCGCGAGTAAATCTTGTAAAGAGATAGGTTGCACCCAAGATTCCCAGGAACTTTCCGATAACTAGAGCGAAGATAATTCCTGAGGAAATGGGGCTTGTGATTCCCTCGATGAGACCCGATCCTCGAATATCCACACCCGCAGAAACAAAGGCGAAGAGTGGGATTACCAAAAGAACGCTTATCGGATGAACTTTCGCTTCGCAGCGCTCAGCGGTTGAAATCTCTTCATCGGCTCGAGGCTTATTCGGGATCAAGAGTGCCAGCGCTACCCCTGCGACAGTTGCATGAATACCCGATTTGTACATCGCCCACCAAGAGAACAAAGCCAATGGCAAACTGATAATGATGTGAGCTTTACCAATTCTGTGCAAAAACCAAAAGAAAGCTAACGCCACAATCGTCAACAGAAAATAATCAGGAGAGAACTTTTCGGAGTAGAAGATTGCGATTACTGATATAGCGCCGAGATCGTCCACCACTGCCACCGTCAGCAAGAAAGCTCGAATTTCAGTGGGTAACCTGCGCCCTGCAATCGCAAGAACCGCGAGAGCAAATGCGATATCAGTTGCCATCGGAATCGCCCAACCTTCAAGTGCTTGCGAATCGCCTCGAAGTAGCGTTGAAAAGATCAAAACCGGAATAACCATTCCAGCGATGGCGGCGACAACTGGAACTATCGCCTGACTCTTATTAGAGAGCGAGCCATGTACTAGCTCGTGTTTGAGTTCAAGTCCGGCGATGAAAAAGAAAATCGCTAGAAGTCCATCTGAGATCCAATGCGCGAAGGTGAGGTTGAGCGCTAGAAATGGAATCTCAAATTTAAGGGCAAGTAGGTCGAAGTACCATTCAGAGAGCGAGCTATTGGCAATCACAATCGCGATCAATGCCGAAATCATTAATAGCGTGCCAGCAAAGGTCTCATCCTTGAGGGCATCTTTTATCCATCGCTCGTCACGTTCGGTGCGAGGGCGTGAAAATAACTTCGTGGCAAGTTTCACTTAGATGATTTTCCTCGGATTATCGGGGTTCGATAATCGCCGTTCCTTTTTCGTGATAAAGAAACCTAAGTTTGTGATTTGGAAGCGCCGCCAAGAAAGCATCTGCAAGTTTTCTCTCATCAGCGCGATTAGCATCATCAAGCATGATTGTTGCTTTAGCCGATAGAAGCGGAAGGAGGTTTTCCAACGCCGGGTAGCGAGCGTCAGGATTAGTTGCACTCGGAGGGCCATCAATAATCAAGAGGTCGATCTTTGCAATCCCTTTAAGGCTTGCGCGCGAATACCAAGAATATCCACCCTGATATTTCTCAAGGTCGTCGATTCTGATCTCGACTCCCCTGACCCGGTGGTTGCGCAACATGCCGCGGGTTTGCTCTCCATATTCAAGTGAATGATCAAGGGAGACAATTTTCTTTGCACCCGATTTAGCTAATACCAATGTGGACACTCCAGAGCCGAGCTCAACGACTAAGCGGGGCTTTTTGGTTCGTGATGTTTCAAAGAGAGAGAGAAGGAAGTCTGGTGATGCCGCCCAGCCACGTGATGGAGGCAAGGGTGCGGTAAGTTTTAAAAGAGGCAACAACTGTTCAAGCGCCTCTAGCTGTTGGTAGACGTAACCAAGCTCAGTTTTGATCTGAGAAGTCTGACCTTTGATCTCTTTTGTCACTCGATCTGCATTTCGATTGAGCTTCTTCGCAGACCTACGCAGCAACAGAACTGAATACGAACTCAGGGCTATGAGAACCAAAAGTGCGATAAAGACAACCAACTCGAGCTCATGCTTCATAGCCCCAGCTTATCTTTCCAAAGGCTAACTTTGAATGATTCGAGAGTGTATTTCGGTTAGTTCATCCTGTGAGGCAGCAGCAGGTTTCCACGGTTGATTGAGATTATCTGCAGTAAAGCGTGGGATGACATGGAAATGGGTGTGAAAGACACTTTGCCATCCAGCCGCCTTGTTCATCTGCATGATTGTTACGCCATCGGTTGAAAGTTTTTCTTGAATTATGTCAGCAACCAATTTAGCGCGAGAAGCTAAGGCTCCATATTCAGGGCCGGTAATCTCATGAATATCAGAACTATGTTGTTTCGGAATGACTAATACATGACCAAGCGCTGCGGGAAATATATCAAGAAATGCCAAGTGGTCGCTATCTTCAAAGATTCGTAAAGATGGAACATCTCCATTGACGATTGAACAGAAAATACAGGTACTCATGGCGTCGAGGTTATCCGCTTGATACGTGCTCTAGCAATGCTTTGACTTGGTGACTCTTCACCGAGAAGCGCACCTAAAGCCCTGAGGATCGGTTTGACCACGGCTAGCCAACGTCGCGATTTAGGTGAGATGCCAAGTACTTTCAGAACTCGTGGGTCCATTGTGGAAATTGCAGCGTTGCAAAGGGTCCTGTAAAACGGCATTGCCAAGGGCGAGAAAGGTGGCTTAATCAGAAACTTTACGATTTCTGGAGTCATAGCAAGCGCCTTAATCTCATTGTTTAGAAAATCATCGAGCGTCTCTGCAAGTTCTGCATCACTCCGCGGGGCATTTGCTAAACCGAGTGGTTCTGCGCTCTTGCTCCACTCTTTAACATAATTTTCAACTACCACTGTTCCAGGAAGATTTACTTCGCGATATGCGGTGAGGAATGAATCCGTAAATGCACAATGAACCCAGAGAAGATGGCGCTCTTGCTCCGCCGAATAACTGTGGATGGCAACCTCATCTTGATACGTTCCATTTACTCTCTTGTGCATTTGCCTCACCCGAGAGGCTTCTCGTTCAATAGCCTCTGTTGAACCGAAAGATGTAATCGTTAACCACCGGGTAGTACGTTCTAATCGACCCAAAGGGTCTGTGTCGTATTGCGAATGTTGGGCAACTCCAGCAAGTGCTGCTGGGTATGCAGCTTGCATTAAAAGCGCGCGTACTCCGCCAACGAGAGTAGAGAGCGATCCATGAACTTTCCAGACATCACTTTCAGGGCCATAGAATCCTTGATCGTTGCCAATCGCCATTTGTTTAGACCATTCGGGGGCACCAGAAGGATCGCCTGAAACAGTCCTGCGGAATGCATCAGCGATTCTCTTGCCACCGAGCGCTTGTAAAACAGGATTCATATTCGGGGCTTATTTGCCTCTACAAAGATCAACGAATTCTCAAAAATAATCTCTTTGTCGTAATCCAAGGTAGCTACATGAAAACTATTGACGAGCTCTATCCGCTGCTTAGCTGTTGATCCTACCTTCTCCATGATTATCTCTGTATTAGAAACAGGTAGTGTGTGGTCATCTTTGCTATGAAAAAGCATCAAAGGTGTCGTCACATCATGAAGACGCTTACGTGTGTACGAAAGCATCTTTAACAATTGATAGACACCTAATGCGGGAAGTGAGTCATAACCATGTTCTGTGACCCCGGGCTTTTTAATGTCATCGCCTACAGATGATCGCATTTTTTGAAAGCGGGAAATTATCCAGGCTAACTGATGCGGAACCTTTTCGACGTGAATCATGGGGTTAACCAGAACTATTCCGGCGAGCTGTGCTGACCGTCTGAGAGCAATATGAAGAGTTGTTCCGCCACCCATAGATAGACCGAATATAAACGGGGTCAAGCCTTGGCTAATCATCCAATTTAATTCTTCCTCGACCTTGCTTGGCCATTGTTGCCACTTCACGCGGTTTAGGTCTTCGGGAGTTGTTCCGTGGCCCGGAAGTAATGGAACAGAAACCGCATAACCTTTCGCTGCGAAGAAATCAGCCCAAGGGCGCATGCTGATGGGTGAGCCCGTAAATCCATGTACGAAAATGATTCCAGTTTTGCCATTGTCGCCATGGCCACTCTGGCGAAAGTCCTGCATTGATCCGGCCGGTGCATCATGAACGCTCATATGTGAAGGGTAGAGGTGCTTACTACACAAGGCAAAGATGTCGCATCTGTGAATTAGAGTACCTGTGTGGCTATGTCAAAAGATGGTGAGAAAAACTCAACCTGGCAATGCACTATTCAAGAAATCGGTACTCCACTTCACCTCGTTGAATTTGTCGTGTTAGATCTAGAAACAAGTGGGAGCGCCCCTTATTTGGGAGCTGGCATTACAGAAGTCGGCGCAATTCGCATCAAAGGTGGTCAAGTACTTAGTACTTTTTCAACCTTGGTAAATCCGGGACATCCAATTCCTCCATACATTACAGCCCTCACCGGAATCGATGACGAGACAGTAAGCAATGCACCTGAGATTGCCGAGGTCATGCCAAGCCTTATCGACTTTGTAGGTGGCGACGAAACAGTTTTTGTTGCCCAGAACGCACCGTTTGATCTCTCTTTTGTTAAATCAGCAGCCAAGGCCTCTTCTCTTATTTGGCCCAAACAGAGAATTATTGATACGGCCATTTTGGCGCGAAAGGTCCTTGATAGAGATGAGGCTCCCAACTGCAAATTAGGAACACTTGCAGAGATTTTTAAGGCAGAGATCCAGCCCACACACCGAGCATTAGATGATGTGAACGCGACGATTGCCGTATTGCACGGACTATTCGAAAGACTGGCTGGTTTGGAAATATTTACGATCGAAGAACTTATTGCTTATTCGCCGAAGGAGAAATCACGCGCGAAAGTTCGCCCCACTTCGCCACCAAATCAAGTGCGGCCCCAGAATCAATAGCGTTTGTCGCGCGCGCTAAACCTTTTGAGATCCGCACCTGAATCGGTTCGTCAAGATTGCCTTCATAGGCGGCGATGGTTACGGCAGCATTTAAAAGAACAACATCTCGTGGCGCACCTTTCTCGCCCTTGAAGATCGCCATCGAAATCGCGGCATTCTCGGCGCCATCTCCCCCGACTATCGCCGACAAAGGTGCATTTTCTACCCCGAAATCTCTCGCATCAATTTGTTCGCGAACAATATTTTTACCGCCGATTGCAAGTACGGTAGTGCTGCCATTAAGTGTTATCTCATCAAGGCCGTCATCACCGCGGAAGATAAAGCCATCGCACCCTTTTGAGGCCATAACTTCAGCCATGGTCTGATGAATTCGTTCATTAGCAACACCGAGTGCAATGGCAGCAGGTTTGGCAGGGTTAACTAATGGACCCAAAAAGTTAAAGACTGTCGGTACTCCTAGCTCCTTACGGGCAGGAGCGACAAAACGCATGGCGGGATGAAAGACTGGAGCGAAGCAGAAGCCGATACCGAGTTCGCGCACTGTTCTTTCGACGCCTGCGCCGTCCAGATCATGAACAATGCCAAGGGCGGAGTAGAAATCGGAGGCACCTGATTTAGAGGAGACGGCTCGGCTTCCGTGTTTTACCACCCGAGCACCAGCAGCTGCGGCAACAATTGCAGCTGTCGAAGAGATATTTATTGTATGAAATCCATCGCCACCTGTTCCGACCGTATCTACCGCTCTCTCCTTAATGGAGATTGGTGCCGAGTGTTTGTAGAGCTCTTCGACGAGTGCGACCACTTCTGCTGAACTCTCCCCTTTACGAGAGAGCGCCACCAGAAAAGTTTTTATCGATTCGATATCCGCCTCATCCCGCAGAATCGAGTTGAGTATTGATTGAATCTCTACAGGTTCAAGATCGATCCCAGATTGCAATCGGGCAATCAGGTCTGGCCATAACGCAGACATAGCGGCCCTTCCTTGCTCAATAATAAATCGCGCTAAATTTTTGCAACCGAGTGGTTGCGAATTAGAGATGCCACCGTGTCAGCCAATGTAAATGGGTCAACCGGGTGAGTAACGCTTGCTTCGGCACGTGACCATGCAGCGAGCCAGCCATCTTCCTTGCGAGCAACAATTAACAGCACTGGCGGGCAGTTGAATACTTCATCTTTGAGCTGGCGTGCTACGCCCATGCCACCTTCCGGGGTTGCCTCACCATCAAGAATGAAGAGATCAATGGGACGTTCAGATCCAGGTTTTACAGAATCTACATAGAGCCGAAGGGCATCGGCTGTCGCAAACTCGCGAATTTCGTGCTCCCCTAGTACTGGAGAAACCTTGCTTCCTAGAGCAGAAGTGACTGCAGCGCGGGTTGTTGAGTCATCTGAGTAAAGGACGAAATTCAACTTTCGAGACGATGATTCATGCGATGCCATAGGCCGATTGTAATGCCCTAAAAAGGGCTTCCCGGCATCGAGTCATCCCCGAAGAAGGTGAGCCTTTTCACCTTATTTTGAGGGCAAAATGGGCTCCTTTCGACCCTGAAAAGTAGGCTGAACTGGTCTTTCTCGGGAATAATCACCTCATGACCAGTTCCGTGAGCACTACAAATACCGAGGGCCATCACAAGATCACTCGCCCCAACCTTGTCGCTGTTGGAACAATTGTTTGGCTTTCTAGTGAACTGATGTTTTTTGCCGCTCTCTTTGCCATGTACTTCACAACACGTGCCGTGCAAGGTCCAGAGATTTGGAAGGAAGCCTCAGAAGTTTTGGCTATCCCATTCTCTGTTCTCAACACAACGATTCTTGTTCTCTCTTCGGTGACGTGTCAGTTCGGTGTCTTTGCTGCCGAGCGCTTTCAAGTTCGCCGCACCGGTTCACTTGCAAATATCAGCAAATGGGGAATGCGCGAATGGTTTGCTCTGACATTCTTGATGGGCTCATTCTTTATCGCGGGCCAGGTCTACGAGTACGCCATGTTGGTGAGTGAAGGTTTAACTCTCTCATCATCTGCCTACGGCTCAGTCTTTTACCTGACAACAGGTTTCCACGGGTTGCATGTTACGGGTGGTCTCATCGCCTTCCTCATCGTTTTGGTACGTGTGGCAAAAGCTCGTCGCTTCACACAGAGCCAGGCAACAACTGCAATTGTGGTCTCGTACTACTGGCACTTTGTCGATGTTGTTTGGATCGCACTCTTCTCAGCAATTTATCTAATTAAGTAAATGTAATGAATGATTTGTTCTGTTCCACTATGAAAGGAAATAAGTGAAGCGTCTATCGCGTCTACGCCGGCATCGAGCAGCAGGACCTCTTTTGCTCATCTTCGGACTTCTGACAATCGGTACCACTTTCCAGGTAGCTAGCGCTGTCACCAATACAACGACAGCGAATGCCGATAGATCTGCACTTATCGAAGAAGGAAAGCAGTTATTCCTCAAGGGTTGCTCGTCTTGCCACGGCCTTAATGCCGAAGGCGGCGTTGTTGCTCCATCACTGATTGGCGTTGGTGCTGCATCGGTAGATTTCCAAGTAGGTACCGGACGCATGCCAATGGCGGATATGAGCCAACAGGCGGTCCGTAAGAATGTTGTTTACACACCAGAAGAGATTCACGCGATGGCTGTCTATGTGGCATCACTTGCCCCTGGTCCTGAAGTTCCAGGCGATGAACTCCTCAATTACGAACGCGATGGCAGTATCGCCGAGGGTGGCGAACTCTTTAGAACTAACTGCGCAATGTGTCACAACTTTGCTGGTCAAGGTGGAGCTCTCACGCAAGGTAAGTGGGCGCCAAGTGTCATGGGCGTTACACCAAAACACATTTATGAAGCAATGATCACCGGACCGCAATCGATGCCAGTCTTCAGCGATAAAACTCTTACACCAGAAGAAAAGCTATCTGTCATTAAGTGGATCAAGCATGCTGAGACAGAACCACAGCTTGGTGGCGTCGCACTCGGTCGCGTAGGCCCTGTTACTGAAGGATTGCTTGTCTGGACTCTTGGAATTGGAATGCTCATTGGCGTTGCAGTATGGCTAGCGATGAAGGCGAGATAGAGAAATGTCTAACGAGTCTAAAGAAATCGAATTAATTAAAGATCCAGGACTTCCAGCGCATCAACATAGACGTACTGATGTCGATGAGAAGTACGCAAAAATTGCCGAGCGCCAAGTAGCAATTCTCTTCATGCTCTCTGTTGCTGGAACTCTTCTTTTGATTTACTCCTACATCTTTATCGATACCGACACCTTTATCTTTATCCCAATTTTCGGCGATCAGAACGCACACCAACTATTCCTAGGACTAGGTATGGCCATGGCGCTCTTCTTTATCGGTGCTGGTGCTATTCACTGGGCTAAGCAATTGATGTCTGACGAAGAAGTTATTGCGCAACGTCACGAATTTCGTTCTGATGAAGTTGACCGCGCAGAGTTCGTTAAGACAGTCAAGGAAGGCGCTGCAGTTGCAGGTCTCGGACGCCGACCTCTCATTAAGCGAACACTCGGGTTGGCTTTAGGTCTCTCTGGCTTAACTCCACTCCTTTTGCTTCGTGATTTGGGTCCACTACCTGGCAATGAGCAGAAGGAAACTTCATGGAAGGCCGGTACTCGTTTGGTCACTGATCCAGGTGATCGCCCAATCAAGGCATCTGATCTTGAAGTCGGAGCGGTTGCACAGACGCTTCCTGAAATCATCGGTGAAGATAAGCACCGCAAACTCAGTGACATCGCGAAGGATGCTGTTCTTTTAATTCGTCTGCGTCCTGAGGATTTTAACCTCGATGACGAACGACTCTCATGGACGCACGAAGGAATCATCGCCTTCTCAAAGATTTGCTCACATATGGGATGCGCTGTCGCTCTCTATGAACAACAGACAAAGCATCTGCTCTGCCCATGTCACCAATCCACTTTTGATGTGACCCGAGCTGCCAAAGTTATCTTTGGACCAGCTGCTCGACCACTGCCACAATTGGCAGTAACAGTAGATAGCGAGGGCTACTTGATTGCCCAAGCTCCATTTAATGAACCGGTTGGACCTAGCTTCTGGGGGCGCTCAGCATGACAGCACGTGAAAGAATCGCAGGAAATGTAGCTGGATACGTTGACGATCGCGTTGGAGCTGCTCGATACCTGAAGAAGAGTCTCAAGAAGGTCTTCCCTGACCATTGGTCATTCCTGCTCGGTGAGATTGCCCTTTACTCATTTATTATTTTGCTGGTCTCTGGAACTTTCTTAACTTTCTGGTTTGACCCTTCTCAACGCGAAGTCATCTACGACGGTGAATATGCGCCGCTCAAGGGTGTTGAAATGTCTGCTGCATACGCATCTGCACTCGATATTTCATTTGAAGTTCGTGGCGGTCTCTTGATGCGACAGATTCACCACTGGGCAGCTTTGCTCTTTATGGTCGCGATTGTTGTGCACTTGCTCCGTGTTTACTTCACTGGCGCATTCCGTAAGCCACGTGAATTCAACTGGATTATCGGTATCGGACTTTTGACGCTTGGAATTGTTGAAGGCTTCCTTGGTTATTCATTGCCTGACGACCTTCTCTCAGGAACAGGTATTCGTATTGCAGAAGCGATTATGCAAGCGATACCTGTGGTGGGCTCTTATCTCTCCTACTTTGCATTTGGCGGAGCTTTCCCTGGTGAGGCATTTATCCCTCGAATTTATATTGTGCACGTTCTTATCCTGCCGGGAATCTTCTTGGCACTCATCACCGTCCACTTGATGTTGGTTTGGTACCAGAAGCACACTCAATTCCCTGGACCAGGCCGCACCGAGAAGAACGTAGTTGGTTACCCACTCATGCCTGTCTACATGGCAAAAGCGGGTGGTTTCTTCTTTATCGTCTTCGGTGTCACTGCATTCTTAGGCGCTGTTGCATCAATTAACCCGATCTGGCTTTACGGCCCATACACACCAGGCCAAGTCTCTGCCGGTTCACAACCCGATTGGTATATGGGATGGCTTGATGGATTAGTGCGTATGGCGCCGCCACTTGAATCCGTAATCTTCGGATACACAATCTCCTGGAACATTCTTATTCCGGGGCTCATATTGCCAGGAATCATGTTTACTCTGCTCGCGCTATATCCATTCATCGAATCATGGGCGACTGGCGATAAGCGCGAACACCATCTCTTGGACCGCCCTCGCAATAATCCGAACCGAACAGCGATCGGTGCAATGGCGCTCACCTTTACCCTGGTCTCATTACTTAACGGCGGTAACGACATTATTGCTACCACCTTTGATCTCAGCATCAATCAGATGATGTGGTTCTCTCGTATCGGCGTCTTGGTCTTGCCACCGATAGCCTTTATCGTTACCAAGCGCATCTGCCTCTCATTGCAGCGCGCTGATCGCGAATTAGTTCTACACGGACGCGAAACCGGACGCCTAGTGAGATTACCGCATGGTGAATTCGTTGAGATCCACGAGCCGATCAGCCCAGAAAAGGCGTGGTTGCTCACCTCTCACGAGCAGCTAGCACCGCTGGAACTTCCTGAGTTTGATGCAGCTGGAGTAAAGCGTCCGCAAGCGCTCAAGAATAAGATTCGTAATCGCATATCTCGTGCTGCCACCACTGCTATACCTAAGGCAACAGAGTCAGAGCGTAGAGAGATCGAGCACCACTAACTTCTCTGAACCAAAGCAACGCCCAGTGCAGTCATTGCAATTCCGATGACAGTCTGGGCGTTTAGCTTTTCATCGAAGAGTATCCACGCCTGAACAGATGTCATCGGTGGAACTAGATAAAGCAGCGCTGAAACTTTAGCTGCGCTCCCCCGTTGTAGCATCCACAACAAAGCTAAGACTGCGATGATAGATGTGACAATTATTGCCCACGCCATTGCGAGTGATGTTTGGATGTTCCACTCAATAAATGTTCGATCTGTTGCGATTGAAATCGCAGTGAGTATGAGACCCGCAAAAAGAAATTGAAAAGTTGTGCCCGAAAGCAGAGGCGAAATATTTCCATACTTCTTTTGAATAAGGGTTGCCGAAGTCGAGCCTGAGAGACCTAGTATCAGTAGCGCAAGTGATAACTGCGTCATCGTTCCACGTTCAGAAAGAGCCGGAAAGAGGACTAGAACTACGCCTGCGAACCCAAGAATGAGGCCAGCTATCTGGTTTCTTTTTAGACCCTCTTTGAGAAGAATAAATGCCAGAATAGATACAAAGATTGGTTGAGTACTCGTAATAACTGATGCGATTCCAGCTGGTGATCCATTCGCTATAGCCTCCCAGACTCCCCCGAGATAGAGTCCTTGGAGAGTAACGCCCAGAATCAGCGATATAACGAGTTGATTGCGATTCAATCGAAGCGTTTGACCAAAAGCTAAGGTTATTGCTGCCAATATTGCAGCGGCTATCAAGAGCCGAATGCCTAGAAAAAAGAGAGGGTCCGAATGTTCAAATGCATATTTAGCAACTACAAAACCTGAGCTCCAAATTACTACAAATACCCAGGGAGTCCACCGCTCAAGTCGGATCAACCTGCGTGTGACTCATCCGGTAGCGGCTTCTCGTATTCAGTGACAAAACCGATGATGCTCAAGACAAGAGCGCCGAGTGCGATTAGCACTAACCACCATCCGATGATGAGACCTAGTCCTAGCGCTGTCGCACTTACTGCCACAGGCAATGGCCACCATGAATGAGGGCTGTAGAAACCGAGCTCACCTGCATCATCTGCTATCTCTGCATTGAGATCATCAGATGGGATATCAAAGCCAATGCGCTTCTGAGTAAACCAGATATAGAAACCCACCATTCCAGCAAGGCAAGCCGAAAGAATCATGCCGGTAATTCCTACAGCTTCACCACCGACGTAATAGTAAATAACTGCCATGATTGCATAGAAAACTGCAAGACCAATAAAGAGCTGCCAATTAGCTTTCATTAGTTATGCCCCTCTGTCTTAATGTGTGGGTAATGAAGATCAAAGGCCGGGCGCTCAGAGCGAATACGCGGCATAGAAGTGAAGTTATGACGTGGTGGTGGGCAACTTGTAGCCCACTCAAGAGAGGCGCCATATCCCCAAGGATCATCGGTATTTACCATTGGACTCTTGCGAGTAATCCAGATATTGATAAAGAACGGAATCATCGAGAGCGCTAGGAGAGCTGAACCTACTGTTGAGATCATGTTCATCTCAGTAAAGCCATCTGTCGCTAGGTAATCAGCGTAGCGTCGAGGGAATCCCTTGATACCTAACCAGTGCTGAATAAGGAAGGTGAGGTGGAAACCGAAGAAAAGAGTCCAGAAGTGAATCTTTGCTAAACGCTCGTTGAGCATTCGGCCAGTGAACTTAGGCCACCAGAAGTAGAAGCCAGCGAACATTGCAAAGACCACGGTTCCAAAGAGAACGTAGTGGAAGTGCGCGACTACGAAATAGCTTGCTGAAACTGCGAAATCAAGTGGAGGCGAAGCAAGAATGATTCCGGTGATTCCACCGAAAAGGAAGGTGATCAAGAATCCCATAACAAAGAGCATTGGTGATTCAAAAGTTACCTGCCCTCGCCACATCGTTCCAATCCAGTTGAAGAATTTAACGCCGGTAGGAACACCGATTAAGAAGGTCATAAAGGAGAAGAAGGGCAGAAGTACCTGTCCTGATGCAAACATGTGGTGCGCCCATACTGCTACAGACAAAGCTGAAATTGCAATTGTTGCCGCAATCAAACCCTTGTACCCGAAGATTGGTTTGCGACTAAAGACCGGCAAAATTTCAGTGACAATACCGAAGAACGGTAGAGCCAAGATATAAACCTCAGGATGACCAAAGAACCAGAATAAGTGTTGCCACAACAT
>Ga0079301_1000509_pt1 | contig 18781 bp, 13 predicted proteins | sample Wag4_2014_7_11_3_FD_74797 | JGI IMG/M metagenome (GOLD analysis project Ga0079301, IMG submission 74797) | Fresh water mixed with fracking chemicals microbial communities from Ohio, USA - Utica-2 Time Series FC 2014_7_11 | ecosystem: Engineered > Industrial production > Chemical products > Input... | reverse complement strand
GCGCGCGCCTTCGACAGCATCAGCGGCGAAGTGGTCTCGACGACCGCCTTCGTCATTGAGAACGCCGCCTACCCGAATTACTCCGGGGCCTATATCCGGTTGGTGGATGGCAAGTCGGAGGCGGAGAAGAGCAAGATGCTGCTGGAGGCCATTCAGTGATGACCTCATTGGCCCAGCTCTCCCTCGCCTGGCGCAAGGCCAAGGTCGATCTCTATTATTCGACCAACCCACCCCTATTGGAGATGGTCGAATACGAAGCGGACCTGATCGCCAACCTGCAAAGCCTGCTGGCAAGGTTGAATGGGGCGGATGAGGCGTGGATTGAAGACCCCGGATTCCTCGGCACCTGGACGCTCACCCCCAAAGCCATCAAGCCCTGGGAGGAGAAACAGTCAAAAGACCAGCAGACCAGTCCAAAGCAGGACACCACGCTGATCTTTGCCGACCCGGCGGATGAATGGGCCGCCATGACAGCCGACCCGGCCAAGCCGCCGACTGCCGAATTCCGTCTGATGGCCCGCTGCAGCATCGACTTCCACGTACTGTCCGCCCTGTGGCTGCTGGAAGTCGGCCACAAATTCGACGAGCCGCTGGGCGACAACGTCCATGGCAGCCGCCTGCGCCGCACCGCTGAAGGTGAACTCAACAAGATGGCGCTGGGTTCCTTCAAGCCCTACCTCAAACCCTTCCGTGACTGGCGCAATGGCGCCATCAAGTCGATGCGCAGCGCACTGGAAGACAAGAAAAAAGTCATCGCCCTGACCGCTGATGTCACCAGCTTCTACCACGCGCTCAACCCCAGCTTTATGCTCGACCCGACGTTCCAGCAACTGGCCAGGGTGGGGCTTTCAGAGCCACAGGACAAACTGCACAAACTCTTTATCAATGCTCTGCTGGTATGGGCAAAAAACACCCCGCTGAAAAAGGGCTTGCCCGTCGGCCTGCCCGCCTCAGCTGTGGTGGCCAACGCCGCATTGATTCAGCTCGACCAGTTTATCGAGCGCCAGGTAGTGCCCCTGTACTATGGCCGTTACGTCGATGACATCCTGCTGGTGATGGAAAACGCCAGCAACCTCAGCACTAGCCAGGAGTTCTGGGACTGGATCATCAATCGCGATGGTGGCAAAGATCTGCTGGAGCAGAACAACGGCAGCCTGCTGTTCAAGCCTGTCTACCTGAAAGACTGCCGCATTGCCTTTGAGAACAGCAAAAACAAGCTGTTCGTGCTCTCCGGTGGCCCCGGCAAGGCACTGGTTAACGCCATCAGCGAGCAGATCAACCAGCGCGCCAGCGAATGGCGCTCTCTGCCAGTGCTGCCGGACAACCCTGGCACCATCGCCACCGATCTGCTCAAGGCCACCAACCACAGCGGCGAGCAGGCTGACAATCTGCGCAAGACCGATGCCCTGACTCTGCATCGCGCCGACTTTGCCCTCAACCTGCGAGCTTATGAAGCCTATGAGCGCGACCTGCCGCCAGAGGCTTGGCAAGCCCATCGCCATGCCTTCTTCGACGCCGTCATCGAACACCTGCTGACGCCGAAAACCTTCTTCGAGCAAGCCCAATATCTACCGCGCATCGTGCGGATGGCCGCGGCATGCGCCGATTTTGAAAAGCTTGGCGCAATCCTGCACCAAATGCGCAAGCTGACAGAAACCGTCAACGATCAATGCGCCCATGCCATCAAAGCCAGCGAATGCCACGCACCTGAAGTCAAAGGCGAACTGCATCGCTGGCAGCACGCCCTAGATTCATCACTGACAGACAATATCCTCTGCGCATTGCCGGCAAGTCTGAGCAGCGAAGCCAAGAGCAACTGGCAGCGCTATGTCGCCTCGCACTGGTTACGAATGATCGAAAGTCTCTGGATATCCAACGGACTGCAATCCATCCTTCCAGACCATCTGTCGGCTCTGCAGAAGCTGCAAACTCAACTATTCAACCACGACCTCGCCCATATCCCGCTGCGCTTCAGCGGTTTACCCAGGGAAATGGTCAGCCAGCGCGGCATTCCAACCCGCAGCAAACTCCGGGCTGCCAGCTGGCCAGCAGATGACGTTCCAAGCGACCAAACCATCGCCAGGCTGGCCAGCTGGTTCAAGCCCAAACTGGCGAAAGGCATCCCCCCAGGACTTTACTTCGCCACTCGCCCGTTCAACTTGAACGAGCTTTACCTACTCGCCCCAGCGCCCTTCAGTACGGACTCACTGGAGGACCTGAGTGAAGTGGTCTCTGCCCTGCGTGGCTTCAACCTCAGCGACCACAAAATGCCTCTTTGGGATAAACACCAGCGCACCCTGACCATTCCCGACGGCGAACCTAAAGCCAAACAAACCATCGCCGTCTCAAGTTGGGAGACCCGCAACAGCAGCTTTGTCGCTGCTGTAATGGACGAAACCGATCCGGACAGCCGTCCACGCTATCAGCGCCTCAACCGCCTGATCAATGAACTGATCTCCCGACCCGATGGCACCGGTTATCTGATCCTGCCGGAACTGGCCATGCCGCCCCAGTGGTTTATGCGCATTGCCGGCAAACTCAACGGCAGGCGTATCTCGCTGATCACCGGCATTGAATACCTACACGCCCCCCAAAAGCGCGTGCACAACCAGATCTGGGCCTCACTGACCCACGACGGACTCGGCTTCCCTTCACTGATGCTCTACCGCCAGGACAAACAGACCCCAGCCTTCCATGAAGAGCAGGAACTGTTCCGTCTGGCAGGCCAAACCCTGAAGCCCGCGATGGTGTGGCAGGCACCGCCCATCATTCATCACGGCGACTTCCATTTCTCCCTACTCAACTGCAGCGAACTGACAAATATCCGCTACCGCGCTGAACTGCGCGGCAAGGTCGATGCCCTGTTCGTGCCGGAGTGGAACAGCGACACCGATACCTTCAATGCACTGGTGGAGTCCGCTGCCCTGGACATCCACGCCTACATCATCCAGTGCAATAACCGCCAGTACGGCGACAGCCGCATCCGCGCGCCCTACAAGGATCGCTGGAAACGCGACCTGCTCCGCGTCAAAGGTGGCAACCACGACTATTGCATCACCGGCGAGATCGACGTGCTGGCCCTGCGCCAGTTCCAGTCCAGCCACCGATCGCCGGCCAAAGACTTCAAGCCCGTCCCAGACGGGTTCAATCAGGATATGGCGCACGCGCGCAAAGCATTACCCAAAGGGGAACAGGCATGAGCCAGGAACAGAACAAGGACATGAGCCAGTATTTTTACCGGGCCTCGGCGGCGGATTTCAAGAAGATTCCGGGGGCGCCTGTGGCTTATTGGATATCTCCGGAGCAACTGTCAATGTTTGACTCCCACCCAACATTATCATCAACTGCGAACGTTGTTGAGGGGAGCACAACAGGAGATGTAAATAGATTTCTAAGAATGTGGTTTGAGGTTTCACATAATAATGTTGGCCTTGGATTTGCCGATAAATCAGAAGCGGCTGCATCAAATAGGAAATGGTTTCCATACAATAAAGGGGGAGAATATCGCAAGTGGTATGGAAATAATCTATACACAGTTAACTGGAAGGATGACGGAGCAGAAATAAAAGATTACTCAGGATCTTTTGTTAGAGGGGAAAAATTTTATTTTAAACCAGGCATTACATGGTCTAAAGTCAGCAGCGGATCTTTAAGCTTTCGAATGTTCAACGAAGGCTATCTATTCGACACCGGCGGCCTCTGCGCATTCGCATCAGATCCTGAGTATATATGTGCTGTTTTAAACTCTAAAGCAGCTTTAGGTATTATGGAAATCCTCGCACCAACATTGAATTTTACTGTTGGCACCGTTTCATCTATTCCAATAAAAAAGGGATTATCTGGGATCTTTGATCTAGCTAAATCGCTCAAGATAAAGTCTAAAATCGATTGGGACTCATGTGAAGTCTCCTATGACTTTGCGAGTCTCCCGTTACTGAGCTTAGGGTGTCCTCTGTCCGAAATAAAGATGTCGTATCAGAAGCTCAGTGCTCAATATCGAGAAACGACGCAAGTGGTCCAGCAACTTGAAGAGAAAAACAACCGAATCTTTATCGACGCTTACGGCTTGCAGAATGAGCTGACCCCCGATGTCCCGCTGGAAGAAATCACCCTGACCTGCAATCCGAACTATCGTTATGGTGGCAACAAGAGCGAAGCCGAGTTAGAAACCCTGCTGCAGTGCGACACCCTCCGCGAGCTGGTGTCCTACGCCATCGGCTGCATGATGGGGCGCTACTCATTGGATAAACCCGGCCTGATCCTCGCCAGCCAGGGCGAAACCCTGCAGGACTACCTGCGCCAGATCCCGTCACCACGCTTTGTCCCGGACGATGACGCCATCCTGCCGCTCACCGACCAGGAATGGTTCGCCGACGACGCCACCAACCGCTTCCGTGAATTTATCCGCGTGGTCTGGGGCGAAGAGCATCTCCAGCAAAATCTCGACTTCGTCGCCGAGAGCCTGTGCCTGCACGCCATCAAGCCGAAGAAGGGTGAGGCCAGCCTCGACACCATCCGCCGCTATCTGAGCACCCAGTTCTTCAAGGACCACCTGCGCACCTACAAAAAGCGCCCCATCTACTGGCTGTTCAGCTCCGGCAAACACAAGGCCTTCGAGTGCCTGGTCTACCTGCACCGCTATAACGAAGGCACCCTCGCGCGGATGCGCACCGAATACGTCATCCCCCTCACCGCCAAGCTCAGCACCTACGCCGCGAAACTGGAAAAAGACGTCGAAGCCAGTACCAGCACTGCTGAGAAAAAAGCCCTGGAAAAAGAACTCACCACCCTGCATAACCAGCAAGCGGAACTCGCCACCTTCGACGAAACCCTCCGCCACTATGCCGACCAGCGCATCAGCCTGGATTTGGATGACGGAGTGAAGGTGAACTACGGAAAGTTCGGTGATCTGTTGGCTGAAGTGAAGACGGTTACTGGGGATAAGGAATAGGCGCAAGCCAATTGCACTTAAAGGTTGGGGAAGGTCACATGAAATTGATATTCACTGAAAGCTACCAAAAACTGCAGGAAAAGCTCGCGAGCATTGCTGGAGAGTGGGACGAGAGCCAGTCTGGCAAGAAAGTATTGCGCCATGATGGTGGTGTGATGAATTGGTTTGAAAGCACAGGAACAATTCAATTTCAGGGAAAACCAGGTAAAAAGGAGCGCCTGGAGCATCTTGTCGCCTCAGCCCTAGCCCCCGAATTGGATTTACCGGCTCTGCCGAGCGCAAAGCCCTCGACCATTGAGGCCAAAACCATTCCAGATATTGATAGTAGTGACGTATCAATACAGCACCTACAAGGAACTTTTGCCGATTCTGAAATAGTGATTGGCATTGTTAGCGCAGTAGGAACAGAGTCCAGCCGCGTTATAAATCCACTAAAGGACAGGCTTTCTCAATTCGGCTACGTCATTGAAGAGATAAAAATCTCCTCACTGTTAACACCCTCTAACGATGGCGAGGGCACTATTGAATACAGGCGCATAAAAAGCCTCATGCATGCTGGCGACCAGTATCGAAAAAGCACCAGCAACAATGCGATTCTCTCCTACGGCGCAGCAAAACGCATCAAGGAAAAACGCGATCTAAGCAACGCCAAAAGAGCCTACATAGTAAACTCCCTCAAGCACCCCGAAGAAGTAGCACTCCTTCGAAAAATATACGGCCAAGGATTCTATCTTATTGGCATTCATGCCGACCCCAGAAGAAGACTACATTACCTTACCAACGACAAAGGCCTCACTCAGCTAGAAGCCATTGAAATAACCAAAACCGATGAAGATGAAAATATAACTCACGGACAAAGAACTAGAGATACATATCATCTTTCAGACTTTTTCATCAATCTCGGAAAAAACGACGACCAAGTAAAAAATACAATCCAGAGATTCCTTGAGTTAATCCTATCACACCCATACAAAAACCCCACTTTCGATGAATTCGCCATGTTTATGGCTTTCTCTAGCTCAGTTCGCTCCGGAGATCTCTCTAGACAAGTTGGAGCGGTTATCGCCAAAAATCAGCAAATAATTGCGACTGGAGCGAATGACTCACCTAAGGCCGGCGGCGGTTTATATTGGGCTGAAGTAGACGATAGCAGCGGGGTCGTTTCTGATAGAGACCAGGGCAAGGACTACACACGAGGAGAGGACTCCAATAAATCTGAGCAGAGTGAAATAATAAAAGAGATTGCCGCAGGCATAGCTGGCATTGGTGGAGATTCGGAGCTTCCGCTTGATAAGATAAAAGAGGTCTTGGAAGGTAGCAGAATTAGAGACCTGACTGAGTTTGGCCGAGTCGTACACGCAGAGATGGAGGCAATGCTTTCCTGCAGCCGGGCCGGCATAAGCTGTGCAGAATCCACTCTATATTGCACAACATTCCCATGCCACAATTGCGCGAAACACATAATAGCGGCCGGACTAAATCGTGTTGTTTATGTAGAACCCTATCCTAAAAGCAAGGCTCTTGAATTTCACTCCGACTCAATAAAGCTAAATGCAAGCCTTGACACACCAAACAATGCTGAGCAGGTAATATTTGAACCTTTTACCGGCGTTGGAGCCAGGCGCTTTCTAGACTTCTTCTCCATGAGTCTCGGTATGGGAAGCAAACTAAAAAGAAAAAATGAAGATGGCTCTACCGTTGACTGGAGCAAAACAACAGCAAAAACCAGGGTTTCTTTACTTCCGAAGTCATACCTAGAGGTCGAGACTCAAGCTGCACAGATCTTTGAAAACACTGCACCTAGTGAGTAGGCATGAGCACTAATAATTTCACGCTAGTTTTCTCATACGCTCATGCCGACGAGGCACTGCGCAATGAGCTGGAAAAGCATCTCTCGCCTCTCAAACGCATGGGGCGAATCTCGACCTGGCATGACCGACGGATCGTTCCCGGAGAAGAATTCGCTGGTCAGATTGATCAGCACTTTGCCCAGGCTGACATTATCCTGTTGTTGATCAGTAGCGATTTTATTGCCTCCGACTACTGCTATCAGATCGAGATGACCAACGCCCTACAACGCCACGAGCGCAGCGAAGCAGTGGTAATCCCGGTCATTCTTCGGACCTGCGCCTGGCATCAGCTCCCCTTTGGCAAGCTGTTGGCCGCCACCGTAGATGGCAAACCCATTGTGCAGTTCCCCAGCTACGACGAGGGCTTCGTGCAGGTGGTTGAAGCAGTATCGCGCGCACTGGACAAGCTCGCGAAAGCCACCGCACCAACAACTCAACCCACTCGCCAGCCTGGCCGAGCCAGACCAGTTGATGCGACCTTCCGCATAGGTGGCGGCAGCACGCCCCGCTCAAGCAATTTGGCCATTCCTAGAAGCTTTACCGACCTCGACCGGGATCGCGCTGGCCGCGAGGGTTTTGATTACCTGGCACGTTTCTTTGAAAACTCTTTGGCAGAACTGAAGACACGCAACGAAGGCCTGGAAGTCGACTTCCACCGCCGCGACGCTGACTCATTCGCCTGTACCGTTTACCAGCATGGGCAAAAGGTCTGTCATTGCGGCATCTGGCGAAATGCGCGCGGCGCTGGCCTAGGTGATATCTGCTACAGCCAGAGCGGTATCTCTCAGAACAGCTGCAACGACTCAATGAGCATTGCTGATAACGGCCAATTGATCGGGTTCCGCTCGCTGATGGGCAGCTTCCCTATGGGCTCTCACAGGGATCAACTGTTGACCGAAGAAGGCATGGCTGAACACTTCTGGGAGTCATTTATGCGCCCGCTGCAGCAGCGCATTCGCTGACAAGCCTAACCTTCGACAGATTGGAGCGATGGCCGGGAGGGGCACGAAATCGTGCCCTCAGTCCTCTTCTGCCAAAAACCAGGCATAGAAGCGATAGCCAGCCCAGATCGCAACAGCATTAGTCAGTAGGGTGAGCCATGGATATACACCTTCGATACCAGCCAGCCATTGCAGCTTGAACAACAAAGCACCCACCATGACGCATGCAAGAACTCCCAAGCCGAACCCCATTAGCCAGAAAATGCGTTCATGCAAGCTCGGATTGCCACCGTGCCAATTATCGCTCAGACAGAACGGGCAATGACTGCTGGTAGGCGAATACCCCAGCAGACCTCGGCTATACGTCGTGCGTGGCACCATGATTTTTCCGCAGCAATGGCAGGTAACGGTCGAATGGCGCATAACACCTCCAGGAAGGGATTGGACTATGCGACTCAGGATTGCAAAGGTTCAGATAAACCCAAGCGATACCAAACCCACCAAAGATCGGTGTAAATGCCGACCACCCGACAGGTGGAAGACTCATTCGATTCAGGACACTGGAGCAGAGGTTGTCCTTGGTGGGCCGCAAATCTCCTATATGGCCAAGGGCCAATTGGAAAGCACATATCCGCTAGTAAGGTATTTCGTTCGTGGCCAGGGCGAGATGGCCATGGTTGCACTGGCCAGCGGTACCACACCCGATGACTGCGGCATCCATATCGCCGGTACCACCGATCTGGGCCGCAAAGCAGATCACGATCTGCTGACCCTACCCTCACCGTACCTGCTGGAAACAGCTGAGTTACAGAGCAGCATTCGTTGGGAGACTCAGCGCGGCTGCCCGTTCAAGTGCTCGTTCTGCCAGCACCGCGAGCCAGGCATACGTCTCAAGCACCAATGGTTTGATGGCCATCGACTGGAGAAAGAGCTCGCGATGTTTGCTGCTGCGAAGGTAAAGCGCATTTCGGTGCTGGATCCGATTTTTCACAATGATGCCAAGCGAGCCATTCAGGTCCTCAACAGCGCTAAAGCTGCGGGTGTAACTGCGCACCTTTCTCTGCAATGCCGCTTCGAGACCTGTACCCCGGACTTTCTGGATGCGCTTGAGGGGCTCAATGTCACCCTGGAGTTCGGTCTGCAGACCACCGTAGAGGCCGAGTACCTCGCGATCAAAAGGCCCAACCATCTGGATATCATTTGCAGCCGAATCCGTCAGTTACATGAACGACAAATAGACTTTGAGGTTTCACTCATTTACGGCTTGCCCAATCAAACACTGGACAGCTTCCGTAGCAGTGTTGATTGGTGTGTGCAGCGGCGGGTGCCTCGTGTAAGGGCCTGGCCACTGATGTTGCTGAGGGGGACGCCACTATACGAGCAGAAACAGCTCTATGGATTCAAGGAAAGCGATGACCAGACCATTCCCATCGTAGTCGCCAGTAATAGCTTCTCGAAGACGGAATATGCCGAAATGGCTCGTATTGCCAAGCTGCTGGAGGAGAACTGAAATGGCTGGATTTGTTGCTATTGAGGGCCTCGACGGCGTGGGGAAATCTACGATTCTGAGCAGTCTGGCCGCGCGTTTTTCGGGCCACGCAATGAGTACCCCTGGCCCCGCATTGCGTAGTAGCCGCCCAGCTATTCTGGAGGCATTTGCCCACGATGAACTTGCCAAGGCGCTGTTCTATGCAGCCAGCGTTTCCAGCGAAGGCAGGCATGCGCGCAGCCTGGTTGAACGTGGCGAGTGGGTGTTTATGGATCGCTACTGGGCCTCGACACTGGCCTATGCAAAAGCTCGCGGTGTATCCGCCGAGCTGGAGCTTTTGGGCCAAAGCCTGGTCAAACCGGACATAACGATATTACTTCTGCTTGACGAGCCTGACCGCCAACAACGTCTCCTTGCTCGTGGCGCTACCGCGGAGGACATGGAAACGCTTGATCCCGGCTTTCGTGAGTGCGTACTTGATGAGCTAATGGCGCATGCAGACATTGCAGTGAATACCACTCACTTGACTGCGGAAGCCTTGGCAATCGAATTGGAGCGGAGGATCAGACGGCTCCCGCTCGGCTGAACAAACATGTTCGTGGCCGGATCGCTGATCACCCGTTCGCACCGGCCATGCTACGCGACTCTTCCGGTAAACTGCTGCCAGCCCCAATGGGGAATCTTTATTCGCGCGCCCAAGGAATTTCCTGGATGGACTCAAAGCAGCTGACCCAAGGCCTGCACCAGGCTTTTTTTGCTGAAAACCATCGAATCGTCTTCTGGTATGACCCCGAGCAAAACTTTGCCGATGCACTAAACGAGCTCGACTTGCCTGATGTGCAGGTGCTGAACATGCAGGGCAAGTCGACCTTTGGCACTAAGTTGCAGCTGGAGCTTGAAGATACCCAGAGTAAATACCTGCTGTATTTCCCCTGTGCCGAGCCTGACGCGGAAGATGACTGGCTGCTTGATATCAAGCTGTTCTCACGAAGCTTTTATGCAGACCGGGTGTCGATGATTTTTAACGAGTTGGGTTTGCAGCAGGTGAGCCTGCGCGAGCATCTATCTCGTAGAGAAAGCTTCCTCAAAAGTACCGCGCGGGTTTCTGCGCTCAAGCGCCTTATCCAATCGAATGCGACTGCCGAAGAGTTGGACCAGGCAATGATTGCGGTGCTTCTGGGGTCTGCAGCGTGCGATATCACCACCTTGCTTTGCACGTTGGCGGATCAGATCGTTCGGGATGATCTGGGGCTTGAGAGCAATCCTGGCGTTATCGACGAACTGTATCAGCATGGACTGATGCCAGCGTTGCTGCTGGCCCTGCGTGACGAAGTGGGTTACCCGGCCAGTGCTGAAGAAATAAGTGGCGAGAAGCCATTCAGCTTTGGGCATTTTTTGATTCGCCTTTTGGCAACCGGCTTCTGTGAAAGCATTTCTGAGATCCCTGACTGGGCTTCTGCAATCGCAATCCCTTCAGCCAGCGCCCGTGCCACATCTCGCGCCTTGCTATCGCGCTGGCGAGACAGCTCGCGGTTCTACAAAAGCTATGACGTTGTATCGTCCTGGGTGGGAGAGGCATTGCGCATCTCCGACAAGCTTGGCGAGCTCTCGCTGGAAACCCTGGCCAATATCGCCACCTTCGAGGCAGTCGAGCGTCAGATCATTATCGATCTGACCCAAGCCATCCCTAGCGCCGCTCCAAGCGACCTGCAGGTGTTCTCACGCATCATCGGCGAGCGCCTCGACAACTACTGGGCATCGCGCCATAAGGACGACGAGATCCGTCGCAAGTATCGACTGCTCTATAGCGCCCTGGCCGCAGCCATCGAGCTGTTCGGCCTACGCCTGCAGTTTGGTGCCGGCTTCCACTATTCCGGCACGGAGGCGCTGTACAAGGCCTACGAGGGCGAGCTGTACCGCTTCGACAGCGCCTATCGACGCTATGTTGCTGCGTCGCAGCGTGCTCATGTGGAACTGCTGAAGAAGCTCGATGAAGAAGTTGAGCAGTGCTATGCCTTCTGGTACCTCGACCAACTGGGCCGCAACTGGGGCGACTGCGTAGAAGCCGAACAGCGCCTGACACATTGGAAGATCGCCGGTGTGCCCAACCAGCAGAACTTCTACGAACGCTGGGTACAGCCGCAGTTCGAGAAACACCGTAGCAAGCGTGTAGCCGTGATCATCAGTGATGCTTTCCGCTACGAGGCCGCAGTCGAGCTGCGCGAGCGCATCAATGAAAAACGCTACAGCGAGGCAACCCTGTCCAGCCAATTGGGCGTTCTACCCAGCTATACGACCCTGGGTATGGCCTCCCTCCTCCCACACCAGACGCTTGAATACCGAGAGAGTGCCGCCGATACAGTTTTTGTCGATGGCCAGTCCACCGCCGGCACCATACAGCGAGACAAGATCCTCGCTCAGTACCAAGGTATCGCCGTAACAGCTGATGAGGTAAAGGCCTGGTCGCGCGACGAAGGTCGCGAAAGGCTCAAGGATAAACAGTTGGTTTACGTCTACCACAATGTGATCGACGACCGCAGTGACAGCGGCGGCCCGTCAGAGTCAGACACCTTCCAGCATGTGGAAGTGGCCATCGAAGAGCTGACCGAGCTGACCCGCAAGATTCTCATGCACTTCAACACCAGCACAGTGGTCGTCACTGCAGACCACGGCTTCCTATTCCAGCAAAGCAAGTTGGAGGCGGCTGACCGCAGTGCCCTGGTCGACAAGCCAGGTAGCGCCTTCAAGAGTAAAAAGCGTTATGTCCTTGGCCATACGCTGCCAGAGGCCAAGGATGTCTGGCAGGGGTCAACAAAGCATACGGCGGGCACCGAATCGGATACACGCTTCTGGATTCCGAAGGGCGCTAATCGCTTCCACTTCGTCGGTGGCGCACGCTTCGTGCACGGGGGGGCCATGCCTCAGGAAATCGTCGTGCCGGTGCTGACCGTCAATCAGCTGCGCGGTGAGAAAGCCGAGAAACGCACCCGCCGCAAGGTCGGCGTGATTTCGCCCAAGTCCGTTCTGAAGATGGTTAACAGCATTCAGCGCTTCGACCTGATGCAGACTGAAGCGGTCAGTGAGCAGGTACTCCCGGTAACGGTAGCGGTTGCTATTTTCGAAGGCGGACAGATTATTTCCAGTGAAGAAGTGGTCACTTTCGACTGCGCCACTGATTCGATGAGCGATCGGCTGAAACAAGTACGGCTATCGCTGGCTGGCAGTGACTTTGATCGCAAGAAAGATTATTTCCTGGTCATCCGCGACAAGGATCTGAATACCGAGCTGGAGCGCTACCGGGTCACCATCGACCTGGCCTTCACCGATGATTTCTTTTAAGAGCAGTCAGGCATGGATATCGAACTCAACAAAGACCTCGATCAGCTGCTGAACGAGCACTTTGCCGGTCGTGTTGTACGCAAGGATCTGACCAAGCTCATCAAGGAAGGGGCAAACGTTCCCGTCTATGTGCTTGAGTACCTGCTAGGCATGTACTGCGCCTCCGACGACGCCGAAGTCATCGAGCAGGGCCTGAAGAACGTCAAAACCGTACTGGCTGAAAACTATGTCCGACCGGACGAAGCTGAGAAGGTTAAATCCCTGGTACGCGAGCGCGGTACCTACAAGGTCATTGACCGCGTTACCGTGCGCCTCAACGAAAGGAAAGACCGCTACGAGGCATCTTTCAGCAACCTGGGCATTAAGGATGCGGAAATCTCCGCTGGCATCGTCAAAGAGTACGAAAAACTTCTGGTCGGGGGCATCTGGGTTATCGCGACCCTGAGTTATTACCACGAGGAGGGTCAGTCAGGATCGCCCTTCGGTGTAACTCTGCTCAAACCCATTCAGATGCCCAACATGAACATGCAGGAGCTGTTCACCGGTCGCTCGGCGCTGACCACCCTGCAGTGGCGCGAGACTCTGATCCGTTCAATCGGCATGGAACCTTCGACCCTGGACGAGTCAGTTCAGTGGCACCTCCTTGCGCGCATGGTTCCCTTTGTCGAGAACAACTACAACGTCTGCGAGCTGGGGCCACGAGGTACCGGCAAGAGTCATATCTACAAGGAATGCTCCCCCAACAGCATGCTGGTATCTGGTGGCCAGACCACAGTAGCCAACCTGTTCTACAACATGAGCAGCAGGCGTATTGGCCTGGTTGGCCTGTGGGATGTCGTCGCGTTCGACGAAGTCGCCGGGATCAACTTCAAGGACAAAGACGGCGTGCAGATCATGAAGGACTACATGGCCTCCGGATCCTTCGGTCGCGGTCGAGAGCAGATGGAAGCCTCGGCCTCTATGGTTTTTGTCGGCAACATCAACCAGAGCGTTGAATCGCTGGTGAAGACCAGCCACCTGCTGGCTCCTTTCCCAGAGCAAATGATCGATTCAGCCTTCTTCGACCGTTTCCACGCCTATATCCCTGGCTGGGAAATCCCGAAGATGCGCCCGGAGTTCTTCACCAACAAATACGGCCTGATCGTCGACTACCTGGCCGAGTTTTTCCGCGAGATGCGCAAGCGCAGCTTTGCCGATGCCATCGACAAGCACTTCAAGCTGGGCAACAACCTCAACCAGCGTGATGTGATCGCGGTGCGCAAGACCGTGTCCGGCCTGCTCAAGCTGCTCTACCCGCACGATCAATTCACCAAAGAAGACGTACGCCAGTGCTTGGAATACGCCCTACAGGTTCGCCGTCGGGTGAAGGAACAACTGAAGAAGATCGGCGGCATGGAGTTCTATGATGTGCACTTCAGCTACATCGACAACGAAACCTTAGAGGAGCGTTTCATCGCCGTAAAAGAACAAGGCGGTGGCGGGCTGATTGCCGAAGGGCCGGGTAAGCCAGGTTTCATTCACACCATCGGCCTGAGCGGTAAAGGTATGCCGGGGCTTTACCGCATCGAACTGCAGGTCACCAAGGGCAGCGGGAAGCTGGCCACCTCAGGCCTTTGGAACTCCACCATGGCCAAGGAGCAGGTGAAGATCGCCTTCGACTTCTTCAAGGCCAACGCCTCGCGAATCAGCGCCTCGGCCAAGGTGCTGGAACACGACTTCCACCTGCATGTGGTCGAGTTGCAAAACACCGGCCCGCTGACCCATATGGCACTTCCCAGCCTGGTTGCTTTCGCCTCTGGTCTTCTGGGTCGTCCTACACAGTCACAGATGGTGGTGCTTGGCGATATGAGCCTGGGTGGCAACATCACGCCCGTGGAAAGCATCGCAGAATGCCTGCAGGTGGCGTTTGATGCAGGTGGTAAACGTGTTTGCTTACCGATGAGCAGCGCCATTGATATACCGACGATTCCTGCCGAGCTATTCACCAAGTTCCAGACGAGCTTCTACAACGAGCCAGTGGATGCGGTCTTTAAGGCGTTGGGGGTGGACTAAGTACCACGGTATTGATGTGCTCGAATTGGTCGTGCTGCACAACCATACCGCGCTAGACAGCGCGGTTGGTTTACGATTATTCTCAGGCCTCTACTGAGCGTTTTGACGCTCTATCGCCTCTGAGCGATCAAGTAATGGCTCGTATCTTGTTTACAGGGTGCGAACTAAAATTTAGGGCTCCAAGCCCAAATCAGTGCTCTCCCTAGCACTGGTATTCGCACCCAAGGTGCGTCTACCTAATCAAACTTTAAAGAATGGTCTGAAACTGTCCTTTCACGAAAATACATCCCAGCAACCGTAACGGTTGAAGGATGACTTCGCGAAGGAGCGGTTTTTTCAGAACTTTCCCAATCATCGATTCTGAAGTCCATAAGGGCTGTCAGAAATAAATCTCTCCGATCTGGTACTGGTGATTGTTGACGTAATCAACATCGGCATTTCTGCGCCTGCGTCTTCACCGCAACACCTACCAGCTCTAACCCACCCGCACAGAGACGGACGTTTTTGATTAAGCGCTCCGCCTAGTGCCACGCGGGTTTCAGTCAGCAACTGCGCGGACGAAATTCGACGAAAAGCACTCAGATGGCTTGTCACGCCATGGGATTCGCTCCGAGGAGAGCGGATAGGCCGAGTAACGGCCGATGCCGGACTGCTGCTCATGCAGTGGAATGCGATGCCCCGCCATAGCTCCCAGTGACAGCCATAAAAAACTCCTCCAGCGGCGCTAACCGCTCAAAAAAGCACCCCGCAAAGTCGGCGAGCGCTCATAGCTCGCGAAACACTTACCAGCTGATTAGGGCGCGGGCCACAAAACACATATTTTGGAGAAAAAAATGGCAGCTAAAAATTTCGGGCTGGGCTCAAGAGAACCAAGTAAAGCAGGGAAGTTTTCGCTGGTTGATAAAAACCTATCATTCAGCTCCACAGCAACTATTACGCATCGCTGGAATAAGTTCATCCCTTTCATGGAAGAAAAGGGTATACGCGACATGCAGGAAATAAATAAGTCAACAGTCATAGAGTACGGTAAAGAGCTTGCCTCACAAGTTCTAGAAGATGAAATATCAGCATCATATGCGCAAAATCTCGTTAGCGCCGTCAACACAGTGATGTTTATGTCAAAAATGGGCGACTGGGTATCAGTAAGCCCAACCCAAGACTGCGGAATACCAGAGCGAACATATGTAAGAACAACACCGCCAGGGGGCGTTTGTCGCGAAGACTTCTATAGCGTGCTTGATAAGTTAAAAGATAATCAAACACCGGAGGCCATAGCGGTAGCAATGCTTGCCAGGGAGTTTGGCCTGCGAACGAAAGAAGCATCTCTGATTGATGCTAAAAAAGCTCTCGCCGAAGCAAAAAGAATTGAGCAAATAAATATAACGCGCGGCACCAAGGGCGGACGAAAGCGGAAGATCCCAATAACCTCTGAAAGTCAGCTCCAAGCACTGACTTATGCAAGTAACGCTCAGGGAGAAAAAAACTGCCTGATAGCAGCTGAAATTACATGGGCAAAATTTCGTAGCACTCAAGTCCGTAAAATTCGTGAAGCGCTTCAAGGGTATGGCATCAGTCGTCTCCATGAACTGAGAAGCGCTTATGCCTGTGAACGATACGAGCAGCTATGTGGACATCCCGCGCCTGTGTTTGGAGTAACCAATGAGGGGCCTCTGGGCCATATGGCACGCATCAAAATAGCTGGCGAACTTGGGCATGGGCGTATCGACGTAACTAACTCCTATCTGGGAGGACGAAATGCTAAGTCGAGAACTTAAACACAGGCTTAATCTCTATAAATCCAAAGGCGGAAAAATAAGCAGAAAAAGAAATGTTGAGCGGATGAAGGATTTTATTGCCTGGTGTAATTGTTCGCCACATCAAACAGGGAAAAGGCATGTTCACCAATTCTTCGATGAGAAAAAATTTGCGCCATCAACTGAGCGCGACTATTGGTACGCAATAAAAACACTATGGGAACTCATAGGCCGTGATGGTGCGCCACCTAAGCCAAGCAAAAAAGACGAACCCTAACAGGTGTAACTTTTCAATAATTTGCCAGCGATAGCTATCAGAGAAAATCATGCAGAATAAAGCTAGCGATATATTTTTAAAAGCCAGTCAAAAGCTTGAGATCATGCCTCATATAGAGCACGCTTTTGTACTCACTCCCCTGCAAAGCATAAGCGCAGTCATTGACGAGTGCAGAAAATACGAAAAAGAAGATGGTATTTTGGTACTGCACTACCTGACTCGCGGTTCAATTCAAACCAGGACCTGCCTTGTCTGCTACTTTCAACGCAAGCCGGACAAGATGGAGATCATTACGCCTAATCTGACAAGAGATAAATATTTTAAATATTTTGCCCATAAAATATTTAAAATAAAATTCATACCTTTCAGAAATCCCGATGGATCGCTTTGGGAGCAGGAGAGAATAACAAGCACACTAAGTTTCTTTCACAAGCTCGTAAAGCAAGGAAATTCAACACAGGCCACTTATAAAAACCTTGAAAGAATTATTATTGCGTTAAATGGGGAGCGCACGGTTACCCGAAAGACATTATATGATCGATTCATAAAGTGGCTGAACACTTAAGGCTCAACCTCGTGTTGCCACTATGGATGACAGATGGCAACACGAGGCTAGCGTTAGGCAAGATTTTATACTTAAAGACATATTCTCGATATGTCTGTTGCCATAGTGGAGGGCAAACGGCAACGTCTTGCCCCGACATCTACTCTACACCTCGGCTATAGAGGCGCGCTCGAAACATAGCGGCCCGCCCTAGAGAGCAAATCAGCGGTCATCCGTATCATATTTCTTGTCGAGGTAATCGGCTACGGCATAGCCAATCAGCCCAATGACTATGATAAAAACAACCACTCCTATCACTGCATGCACTATGGTCATGGCACCTCCTTTTTTATCAAGCATATGATCCAGTTGAGGCGGTTATATCCTGCATGGATCAGTGTTAGCTGTGAGCTCGGAAACCCAAACTCTGCACAATTGGGGAGGATCTTGTCACATGATCTCAACTCGTGATTTCCTCCGGATCAACAACCTCTCCTCCAGCAGAAGGCAACCTCTATTGGCCTGCACCGCTATCGTTTCGGGACAACGTGTTGTTGCGTCCTTCCTGTCCGACGATGACTGGAAACAAGTCGTCAAGATCTCAAAACAGCGTCTCGTAAAGATGCCTGACACTGGGCTGCCGGCCCAAGCCAAGACACGCCGGTGGTCCGGTGGTATTACCCGCTTTTTCTCCCACTTCCCCGGTGAAGCTCCGGCGGGATACGCCGGGGAGGAAAGCCCTCTGCACGCTGCAATGAAGCTGACTATTTATCAGCGGCTGGTTGCCGCCGGCTTTCCTGCCGAACTCGAATCGGGTCGTGATGACTGGAGGGCTGATGTCCTGGTCGGGGAATCGGCCTTCGGACCAGAGCTCGCAATTGAGGTGCAGCTTACAAGGCAATCAGCCCAGAGAACCTATGAACGCACACACCAGCGAACATCCTCCGGCATGCCGACGCTCTGGATCTTCGGTACCGGTGCCAGCACCGGCCACCTTGGTATAGATCTGCTTGCCCGCAATCCCGTGTTCGAGACAAGCATCCCAGATCGAGCAGCGGATATCGCACATGCAGTCTGCACAGGCACGGCCTACTTCGATGACCTCAGCGCACTCGCCAAGGTTCCGGCCAGGCCAATCGCGGTAAAGGTTGACTGCAAATGTGGCGTTCCGTGGCTGCGCCCCATAGGCGTCATTCTGCTGCCGAACCGGATACGGGGCGATCTGATCCCTCAATTTGTCTCATGCTGCGCAACCTCCGCCAGGAACAAGGGTAAGTCGCTAGGGTACGAGCATTGCGATCGCCACCTTCGCCGCTACCTGGGTGTCCTTTCCAAAACTGCAGAGAGATATGGACTACCGCTTGGCGAGGAACGTGTATCCGAAAAGATGCGGGCAAAGTACGGACCTATCTACTTTAAGGACTACGCTTGCCCAACCTGCCGAATGCGGGCCTGCACGTATGGCTCACATGGGGTAGGCCTCCCCTTCAAGGGGAATGACCTTTATCGCTGCCCACTCCCCATCATGGGCTATGTGGACGCACGACCAATACTCGACCTTGCGCCTGCATGGTTCGAATCGCA
>Ga0079301_1000508_pt1 | contig 18808 bp, 19 predicted proteins | sample Wag4_2014_7_11_3_FD_74797 | JGI IMG/M metagenome (GOLD analysis project Ga0079301, IMG submission 74797) | Fresh water mixed with fracking chemicals microbial communities from Ohio, USA - Utica-2 Time Series FC 2014_7_11 | ecosystem: Engineered > Industrial production > Chemical products > Input... | reverse complement strand
GCCATCGGCATGCGCGTGCGCAGCCCATGGCGTTCCACCACCTGCATGCATTCCTTGCGGATCAATTCAAAGGCAATCACATCCGCGCCCGATTCCAGCATGCGGGACAAAAGCGACAGCGCGGCATCAGGCGATGGCACGGCGACAAAGGCGGTCTCAACCCGCTTGAGCGCCGGCACCAGCCGCAGCGCGGCGGCAGTGATGATACCAAGCGTGCCTTCGCCCCCCAGGAACAAATGGCGCAGCGCATAGCCGCTATTGTCCTTGCGCACACGGCGCAGATCATTCAGCACCCGCCCATCGGGCAGCACCACTTCCAAGCCCAGCACCAGGTCGCGCGCATTGCCCCAGCGAATGGTGCGAATGCCGCCCGCATTGGTGGAAAGCGCGCCGCCCACCATGGCCGAGCCCTGCGCGCCCCAGGAAAGCGGGAAAAGCCGCCCTACTGCCGCTGCGGCTTCCTGCACATTCTGGATGACGCAGCCTGCTTCCGCGACCAGCGAGAAATCCTTCGCATCCACATCGCGGATGCGGTTCAGGCGTTCCAGGCTCATCACCACTGCGGGCGGGCCGTTATCCTGGACCACCGCCCCACCACAAAGCCCGGTGCGCCCGCCGGCGGGCACAATGGCGAGACCCGCCGCGGCACAGGCGCGGATTGCCGCCGAAACCTCCTCGACCGAGCCCGGGCGCAGGACGGCACGCGGCGTGCCACGATAGGTTCCGCGCCAATCCACCGCATAGGGGGCAACATCGGCATCCTCAATGAGGCAATTTTTCTGCCCCACAATGGGGGCGAGCAATTCGGCTGCGTTCATGGGGGAATACTTCCCCCGATGCGCGCGCGGGTCAAACGGGCTTTTGTCTGGTCGCATTTTCCGAGTCGCCAAGCGATTCCGCTTGGCTTGAAAATGCTCCGCTTGACTGCCTGCCCCCCGCGCTTCAAGCACGGGGCAGAAGCCAGAGAAGGGGTAAGACATGGCGCGTTTCCTGAAGCGAGGCCGGGATGCGGATGCGGTGGCGGAAGATGACGCCAAGGTGCGCGCAACGGTTGAAGGCATCCTGGCCGATATCAAGGCGCGCGGTGATGCCGCGGTGCGGGAGCTTTCGATCCGCTTCGACAAATGGGACCGGCAGAATTTTCGCCTGAGTGAGGGCGAAATCCAGGCCTGCCTTGATCAGCTGACCCCGCGCGATTTGGAAGATATCCGGTTTGCGCAGACCCAGGTGCGCAATTTCGCCGAACACCAAAAGGCGGCGTTGCGCGATATTGAAGTGGAAACCCTGCCTGGCGTGGTGCTGGGGCACCGCAATATCCCGGTCAATTCGGTTGGCTGCTATGTGCCGGGCGGCAAATACCCGTTGCTGGCATCGGCCCATATGTCGGTGGTGACGGCGAAGGTCGCGGGCTGCAAGCGCATCATCACCTGCGCGCCGCCATTTGAAGGCCGACCCGCGCCCGCCATTGTGGCGGCGCAGCATCTGGCCGGCGCGGATGAGATCTATTGCCTGGGCGGCATCCAGGCGGTGGGCGCCATGGCGTTGGGCACCGAAAGCATCGCGCCCGTGGATATGCTGGTCGGCCCCGGCAATGCCTTTGTCGCCGAAGCCAAACGCCAGCTTTATGGCCGCGTCGGCATTGATCTTTTCGCCGGCCCCACGGAAACCCTGATCATCGCTGATGAAACCGTGGATGGTGAAATCTGCGCGACCGATCTTTTGGGGCAGGCGGAGCACGGGCCGAATTCGCCGGCGGTGCTGCTGACCACCTCGGAAAAACTGGCACGCGAGACAATGGCCGAGGTTGAGCGCCTGCTCAGTATTCTGCCCACCGCCGCCATCGCCCGCCAAGCCTGGGAAGATTATGGTGAGGTGATTATCTGCGACAGCGAAGATGAAATGGTCGCGGAAGCGGACCGCATCGCATCCGAACATGTGCAGGTGATGACGCGCGATCCGGATTATTTTTTGCAGCACATGACAAACTACGGCGCGCTATTCCTGGGGCCACGCACCAATGTTTCCTATGGCGATAAGGTGATCGGCACCAACCACACGCTGCCCACCAAGAAATCCGCGCGTTACACGGGCGGGCTTTGGGTCGGCAAGTTCATGAAGACCTGCACCTATCAACGTGTGCTGACCGATGAAGCTTCGGCCATGATCGGCGAATATTGTTCACGCCTTTGCATGTTGGAAGGTTTCGCGGGCCATGCGGAACAGGCGAATATTCGCGTACGCCGCTATGGCGGGCGCAATATTCCCTATGCCACCGCGGCAGATTGAAACGGCGCGGCGCTATCAGTGACTGAAGCGCCGCCGCTGCGCATTGCGCTATTTACGCTGGAAAGCCTCGCAAGCAATGCCGCTGTGAAGGCTTTTGTGGAAGCCCATGCGGCGGAGCTTGTGCTGATTGGCCGATCAACGCCCTATCGCGCTGCGACGGGCGGTGCCTTCGGGCAATTCTGGCGGCATCTCCGCCGCTCCGGCCCGCGTTTCCTGCCCTATCTTTTCGTCAATTTCGTACTGCCCTCCCTGGTGGCGCGCTTGCGCGGGCGGCAGGGCTTGGCGGATGTGGCGCACACGCGCGGCATTGCGTTGCTTCAGGTTGAGGATGTGAATGGCGCGGCCTGCCACGCGGCATTGCAGGCGGCGCGGCCCGATGTGATCCTGTCCTTTCATTTCGATCAGATTTTCACGCTGGAAACCCTCGCTTTGGCGCCGCTGGGGGGCGTGAATATCCACCCATCGCTGCTGCCACGCCATCGCGGCCCCATCCCGGCTTTTTGGGCCTTGCAGGAAGGGCCTGGGGCGGCGGGCATCAGCATCCATCACATCGCCGCGCGGATTGATGCGGGGAAGGTGCTGGCACAGCGCGCCCATGCGTTGCCGCCGGGCATCTCCGCTTCCACCGCTGCGCGGTTGCTGCATGAAGCGGCTTTGCCCGTGATCGGCGATGTCTTGCGCTTACTCACGCAAGGCAAAGCAGAAGGGAACGCCGTACCCTCCTTGCCCTATTGCGGTTTTCCAAGCGCGGCTGAGCTTCGCGCTGCACGCCGGCACGGTGTGCGATTGGTGTGCTTGGCGGATTGGCGCGCCGCGCTTGGCTTGTGATAGCAACGCCAAAACGTTCAGGATGCACCATCATGGATTTGCCCCGCACCCCTTCCTTCCGGCTTGATGGCCGCCGCGCTTTGGTAACCGGCGCTGGTCGCGGCATTGGTCTTGCTGCCGCATCAGCACTCGCCGATCAGGGCGCGCATGTCACGCTGCTGGCCCGCAGCGCCCATGAGATTGAGGCTGCCGCCGCCGCCATTCGCGCCACGGGCGGTGCGGCGGAGGCGCTTGCGTTAGATGTGGCCGATCTGGCAGCGACGGAAGCCGCGATCCTGGCAGCCGCGCCTTTCGATATTCTGGTGAATAATGCCGGCACCAATCGCCCCAAGCCCTTCACTGATGTGACCTTGGATGATTTCGATGCGGTGATGGGGCTCAATCTGCGCGCGGCATTCTTCCTCGCGCAACACGTGGCCAAGCGGCTGCTGGCCGCCAAGCGCCCCGGTTCCATCATCAATGTCTCCTCGCAAATGGGCCATGTCGGCGCGCCCAATCGGACAATCTATTGCGCATCCAAATGGGCGATTGAGGGGCTCACCAAGGCCATGGCGGTGGAATTGGCGCCGCATGGCATTCGCGTGAATACGCTCTGCCCCACCTTCATCGAAACGCCACTCACCAAACCCTTCCTGGCCGCGCCTGGCTTCCGCGCGCAGGTCGAAGCCAAGATCAAGCTGGGGCGCGTGGGCCAGGTGGAAGACTTGATGGGCGCGATCCTGCTGCTGGCAAGCGATGCCGGCGCGCTGATGACGGGCTCAGCCCTGCTCGTGGATGGCGGCTGGACGGCGGATTAGTGCCCGCTCAGCCGCTCAAAAACGCCTTCTATACCGCGCGCCGTTCCGGCGGCAGGCGCGACAGCCGACGAAACACGGAATAGGCCGCCGCAGCACTGGCTTCCTGCATCGCGCCTTCGCGCACCTCCGCCTGATTCCACATCCAGCTTTGCGGCGGGTCATCACGCATGGTCCAATCGGGGAAAATCCGCTCCGGCGCATCACCCACATGCAGCAGCGCTACATCCACATGGCGGTCATCAGCCAGGATGCGGCCGAAGGTGTCGGTCACTGCGGTGCGCGGGCCTTCCAGCATTTGGATGAACATATCGGCGCGGCAGATCAAGGCACCGGTGATGCCGTTCTCGGCATTGAGCATCCGCGCCGTGGTCAGGATGTCATCCAGCATTGGCGCATTGAAGCCGAAGGGGCGAGAGGTATAGATAAGCTGACAAAGGCGCATTGGCATGTTTCGCTTCCCGGACGCGGTTTGAAAAAGCTTAGGCGAAGCGGCAGGCCAAAGGGGAATAATTCGTCATGAATGAGGAAAATTTTCACCAATTGCTGCATCGGCCCGGCACTTTGGTGGATATTGGCGCGCATGATGGGCTGCTCACCATCCCTCTGGCGCGTCTGCCAGGTAGCCGGGTGCTGGCCTTTGAACCCCTGCCCAGCGCCTTTGCCCGGCTGCAAGCAGCAGTTCAGGCGGCCTTTGGTGCGGCGCCTGCCCATGTGACATGCCACCATGTGGCGCTTGGTGATCATCAGGGCAGCATCACCCTTGCCATGCCCGTGCTGGATGGCGTTGCGCAGGAACAATGGGCGAGCACAGCGAAGGATTACGCGGCGCATGTCTCGGCCCGCGTCACGGTGGAACGCTTTGCCGTGCCGATGCGCAGCTTGGATGATTTTGCGCTGGCCGATGTGACCGCCATCAAGCTGGATGCCGAGGGCGCCGAATATGAAATTCTGCGCGGCGCGCGCGAAACCTTGCGGCGCTGCCGCCCCGTGCTGACACTGGAAGTGGAAGAACGCCACCGCGCAGGCAGCACCTATGCCGTGCCGGCCTATCTTGATGCGCTCGGCTATGATGTGTTCTTCGAATTGAACGGCGTCTGGCTTCCCATAGCTGATCTGGACCGCGCAACAATGCAGCGCGCGTCACCCGACCCTTCGGTGTTTGAAGCCTCAGACCCTTATGTTTTTGTGTTCTACGCGCTGCCACGTGAAGAAAGCGCCGCGATGCTTGGAACGCTGCGCCGCGCGGGATAGGCGCTTCACAGCCACAACACATCGCCAATCTCGCGCGCGCCGGAGACGAGCATCGCGAGCCGATCAAAACCAAGGGCGATGCCGCTGGTGGCTGGCATGCCATGTTCCAGGGCCATCAGGAAATCCTCATCAACCTCCCAGCCGCGTTCACCGCTGATGCAGCGGCGTTCGGCGGTATCGGCGATGAAGCGCGCGCGTTGTTCGCCAGCATCGGTCAGCTCATCAAAGGCATTGGCCAGTTCAAGCCCGGCGACAAACAATTCAAAGCGCAGCGCGGCGCGCGGGTCTGCCGGGTCGCGCCGCGCAAGGGCCGCTTGCGGTGCCGGCCAATGCGTCAGGAACGTCGCGCGGCCACGACCCAGCTTCGGTTCGATATGGTCCAGCAATAGGCGGAAGAACACATCCTCCCAGCCCTCATCGGCGCTTGTCGCAAAGCCCGCAGCCCGCGCGGCGGCATGAAGGCGCGCGGCATCGCCCTCGGTCGCCAGAATGTCGAGGCGATTGCACCAGCGATCAAAAGCCTCCGCCATGCTGATGCGTTCAAAAGGAAGGCTGAGATCGGTGGTGACAGCGCCATGCGCCACGATGCGCGGCGCGACAGCGCGGACATACTCCTCAGTCTCAGCCATCAAACCTTCTAAACCGAGCCCAGGGCGATACCATTCCAGCATGGTGAATTCCGGCGCATGGCGCGGAGATGTTTCGCCATTCCGCCACACCCGCGCCAATTCAAAGACCGGCCCGGCGCCGGCGACCAATAGGCGCTTCAGCGCCAATTCCGGCGAGGTGCGGAGCCACAGATCACGCGACGCCCCCTGGCCCAAATGCGCTTCATATCTTGTGCCGAAGGCGCGCAAATGCACTTCCGCCCCCGGGGCGGGGACCAGGGCAGGGGTTTCCACTTCACGATAGCCGTGCGCGGTAAAATAGGCGCGGGTCGCGGCGGTAAGCGCTGCGCGGCGTTCCAGAAAGGGCAGCCGCGCGGCGAAGGCTTCCGGGTGCCAGGGGGGCAGGGGCATTGCTGCGCTTTCGGCGGTGGTATAGGCGAAGCGGACCATGCCCCAGCCAATCGCCCAGGACCAGAGCCGCACGTTGCGTAGCCCGCAGGATTTGATGCGCGCTGGCCTGGTGTCAGCCGAGGCCATGCCCGCGCTGGAAGGGGTTGCCGCGCGCTACGCCACTGCCATCACGCCCGCCATGGCCGCATTGATCAACCCCGGTGATCCCGCTGATCCGATCGGGCTGCAATATATCCCCGATGTGGCAGAGTTGATCACCGCACCGCATGAGTTGGAAGACCCGACCGCCGATGCGCCCTTCACGCCAGTGAAGGGTGTTGTGCATCGCTACCCGGATCGCGCGCTGCTCAAACCCTTGCTCGCCTGCCCGGTCTATTGTCGGTTTTGTTTTCGCCGCGAAAAGGTCGGCCCCGATGGCGGCTTGCTCACGGAAGCGGAATTACAGGAAGCGCTGGCGTGGTTTGAAGGCAATGCCGCCATCCGTGAAGTGATCCTGACCGGAGGTGATCCGCTGATGCTTTCTGCCCGGCGGCTGGGCGAAATCCTTGGGCGGCTGGCCGGCATGGCGCATATTGAAATCTTGCGCATCCACACGCGCGTGCCGGTTGCTGATCCGGCGCGGATCACGGCGGCGCTGGTGGCGGCAATCCGCCAGGCCAAGCCGGTTTTCATCGCTGTCCATGCCAATCATGCGCGCGAATTCACCCCGGATGCTGCCGCGGCACTGGCGCGTTTGGCTGATGCTGGCGTGCCCTTGCTTGGGCAATCCGTCTTGCTGCGCGGGGTGAATGATGATGCACCCGCCATGGAAGCGCTGCTGCGGGCCATGATCCGTAACCGCATCAAGCCTTATTACCTGCATAGCCTGGACCCCGCCCCTGGCACAGCACGTTTCCAGGTGCCAGAGGAAGAAGGCTTGGCGCTGATGGCAGCCTTGCGCGGGCGGCTGCCCGGCCATGCGTTGCCCTTATTCGTCAGGGAAACGCCAATGGGCGGCGGGAAGAAGCCAGTCGCATAGCGGCCTACCGTTACGCCCGCAGCCCTCCATTTCACGCTCGACTCCGGGCTGCTCAAGGTCCAAGCTTTTCCCATGGCGACAACAGATCGCCTTTTAGGGAGAAGATAATGACCTTGAACAGAAGAAATATCCTGAAGGCTGGCGCCGCCGCGCCTTTGGGGGGGCTGCCTTGGCGCAGTGCCAAGGCACAGGCCGCCAATACCATCAAGCTTGGCGTGCCCGTGGATATGTCCGGCATGTATCGCGATGTCACCGGCAGCACCTCCATCGCCGCCGCACGGCAAGCGGTGCAGGATTTCGGCCAGCGTGGCTTCAATGTGGAAATCGTCTTTGCGGACCACCAGAACCGCCCCGATGTCGGCGTGAATATCGCGCGCCAATGGTTTGATCGTGATGGTGTGGATGCGCTGGTCGATGTGGCCACATCTTCGGTGGCACTCGCGGCAAATGACATTTGCCGAGAGAAAAACAAGGTACACATCAATAGTTCAGCGGCGACATCGGATCTGACAGGTGCGCGCTGTTCACCCAATATGGTGCATTGGACTTATGACACTTGGATGTTGGCCAATTCTGTAGGTGGCGCCACGGTGCGCGCCGGCGGCAATGCCTGGTTCTTCATCACCGCCGATTACGCCTTTGGCCATGCGCTTGAACGCGACACGGCCGGTTTCGTGCGCGCGGCCGGCGGGCGCGTGCTTGGCAATGTACGCACGCCCTTTCCGGGAACATCGGATTTTTCATCCTTCCTGGTGCAGGCGCAGGCCAGCCGCGCCAATGTCATCGGGCTTGCCAATGCAGGGACCGATACGATTAATTGCGTGAAGCAGGCGGCGGAATTCGGGCTCAATCGGCGCGGTGTGCGCCTGGCATCGCTGCTGTTATTCATCACCGAGGTGCATTCGCTTTCCTTGAATACCGCGCAGGGGCTGATCGTGACCGAAAGCTTTTATTGGGATCTGAATGACCGCACCCGCGCGCTGACGCAACGCATCCGCCCGCAGATCGGCAATGCCGGCTTTGCCAGCACCCATGCCGGCACCTATGCCGGTGCTTTGCATTACTTGAAGGCTGTCGCGGATATGGGTGTTGCCGCCGCCAAGGCTGACGGCGCGGCGGCGGTGGCGCGGATGAAGGCTATCCCCACCGATGATGATGCTTTCGGGAAGGGCAGCATTCGCGCCGATGGACGCAAGATCCACCCGTCTTTCCTGTTTGAGGTGAAAAAGCCTGAGGAGAGCCGCGGTCCCTGGGATTACTACAAGCTGTTGCAAACCACCGAAGCCGACAAGGCCTTCCGCCCCTTGGCTGAGGGCGGCTGCAACCTGATCAGAAGCTGAAGAGTGCATGCTGCTGGCGACATAGGGTGGTCACACGCGATGTCGCCAGCGTCAGCCCGAAACCTCAATGGCGGCCAGGCCTTCTGCCAGCACGCGCAGTAAATCCCGTTGCTCCAGCGCGATGCAGCCCTCAGTCGGGGTGAAGCCTGGGCGTGCCACATGCAGGAAAATCGCACTGCCCCGCCCCCGCATGACAGGGGCGTCGTTCCAGCCGAGCACGCCGATCACATCGTAAATCTGATCCATGCGCCACAGCACTTCATGCCGCGCCGGATGCGGTAGGCGGATTTGCGTATTGTAATCGGCATGGACGGGGTCATCGCACCAGCCATCATCAGGTGCGATGGGGGCAACTGGCACGGCACTGCTGAGTGGCGCCAGACGATCGGCGCGATAGAGCACGCGTCGCAGCGGCAATAAGCCTATCGGTGTGGCGCCATCGCTTTCACGCTTGTCGGCGCGCCTGCCGCCCTTGCCGATGGCGCAACGATAAAGGCCGCCGCGAAACCGCAGCAGACCATCCAGGCCGATTCGCCCGATGCTCCCTTGGGGCACACTCTACCCCAGCATATGGCCAAAACGCCGCGCCTTGGTGTCCAGATAGGCATCATTCACGCCATTCGGATCAAAGGCATGGGCTTCGCGGCCCACCACCTCAATCCCACAAGCTGTCAGGCCCGAAAGCTTGTCCGGATTATTCGTCAAAAGCCGCACGCGCGGCATGTTGATTGAACGCAACATGGTGGCGGCGACCAGAAAGTTGCGTTCATCCGCGCCATAGCCAAGCGCGCGATTGGCATCGAGCGTATCAAGCCCGCGATCCTGCAGCGTATAGGCGCGGAGCTTGTTCACCAGGCCAATGCCGCGCCCTTCCTGCGCCAAATAAAGCAGCACACCGCCCGCTTGGTCTTCCGCCATGCGCTTGATGGCACCCCGCAGCTGCGGCCCGCAATCGCAGCGGAGCGAGCCCAGAAGATCACCCGTGAAACATTCGGAATGCACGCGGACCAAAGGCGCCTGCCCGGCGGCCATGCTCGCTTCCGGATCGCCCACCAGAATGGCCAGATGCTCAATGCCGCCATCAGCGGCACGGAAGGCAATGATGCGCGCCTCCGGCGCGTCTTCCAAAGGCACACGGGCTTCGGCTACGCGCTTCAGGCTGGAAGCGGCGCTGATGGGATAGGCCAGGATATCCGCGGCCGGAACAGAAAGCAGTGAAAGCTGCGCTGCGGCGCCAGGCGCAGCGGGCGCCACCACCAGGGCCGGCAGCAATCGCCCAAGCTTGGCCAGGGCCAGCGCAGCGCCAGCATGCGGGGGCGGTGCCACCGGCTCAGCCTCGGCCGGCAACAGGCTTTCGGCCGTGGGGTCGGCAAAGCCGCTCAGCCGCGTGGGGTCCAGCGCTGCGGAGGGCAGCCGAAGCGCCACCACGGGTTGATCCTCTGGCTGGGTTACCGGACGGCGCAGCAGCGCCGCAGCACGCATTGGCGCCAGCAGCAAGACCGGTAGCGACAGACCAGACGCAGCGATATCGGCAAGCCCCACCGCGCCCAGGGTTTCCGCCGCGCCTGCCAGCAAAACGGTGTCATCCTGGACAATCGCCACAGGCGTGCCACGGCGCAATTCGGCAATGGCGCGATGCACTCCGCGCATGGCGAGGCGGCGCTGATCGAGGGTGGCTTCAGGGCTATGCGGCAAAAGGCTACCTTGCAGGGGCATGAGAAGAGGTTCCAATACGCGTCTATTCAATCAGGGGGAATGTGGCACTGTCAGGGCGCTTTACGAGCCCCCCCCACCGCAGGACGGTTTTTCCGTATTCTGTTCAAACCCCCGTGAGGAATGACTTGCGAAACCATGCGCCGGGATGGCATTGTCATCGCGGGGGCATAACGGCGTTGTTGCTTGAACAAAAAGACGCAATGCAAAGACAAAAGGCCTATTGCACATGAATTCCGCGCACCCGATCCTGATCGTTGACGATAATGACGCGCTGCGGGCAAGCCTCGCGGAGCAATTGGCCTTTGAAGGCGAATTCGCGGCCACTGGCGCGGGAAGCCTGGCCGATGCGGAAACCCTGCTGCGCATGGATGGGGCGCGGTTTGATGCCATTCTGCTCGATCTTGGCATGCCTGATGGCCATGGGCGAGATTTCTGCGTGAAGCTCCGCCGTGCCGGCATGCGCATGCCCATCATCATGCTGACCGGTGCCGATGGGGAACAGGATATTGTGCGCTGCCTTGATGCGGGCGCCAATGACTACATCGCCAAACCTTTCCGGGTGCAGGAATTGCTGGCGCGGCTGCGCGCGCAAATCCGCATTTTTGAAGGCAGTGAAGATGCGGTGTTCACCGTCGGGCCTTATGATTTCCGGCCCTCGGCCAAGCTGTTGCAGGAACCCAAGCGCAACCGGAAGATCAGGCTCACGGAAAAGGAAACCGCGATACTGAAATTCCTCTACCGTGCCGGCGGCAGGCCTGTGTCACGGCAAATCCTGCTGACCAAGGTTTGGGGCTATAACAGCCACGTCACCACCCATACGCTGGAGACGCATATCTACCGCCTCCGCCAAAAGATCGAACCCAACCCGGCCGAAGCGCGGATTCTGCTGACGGAAGGGGGCGGTTATCGTTTGGCCATGGGCGATGCTGAACAGACGGAAGCAGACGATACTGGCCTGCCCCTGCTGCGCCGCCCCGCCCCGGCCATGGCCGCAACCAGGTCCTGATCCTGGGGCTTTTCTTGCCCTGTTCAGTGCTTCCAGGTGATTTCCGCGGGTGGGGCTTCGGTCGGGTCCACCCGCAGCCATTGGCCATTCATGACGCTTTTGCCCGTGAAGGCCAGGATGAAGCCCCAGTGAGAAACCACCAGGGTATGGGACCAATCCTGAAGGGCGGCCATTTCCGCACGAAATAATTGCGCTCGATTAATGACTTGTTCGGCTGGTTCTTCGATCGGGGGCCACCAGATCTCATCAATATGGTCCAGCACCACATGCGGGAAATCCAGCCGAAGCTCCGCCACGGCCCGGCCGATATCGCAGGTGAAGGCGTAGCGTTCGCGTACCGTGGGCGTCACCGTCAGTGGCAGGTTCAGCCGCCGCGCCACCGGCAGGGCGGTTTGCAGCGCGCGGGTATAGGGCGATACGACAATGCGCTTGATCCCCTCATGCGCCATGGCCTCGGCCGCTTCTTCCGCCTGGGTCTGGCCAAGCGGCGTGAGCTTCGGGTCAATAATACCAGGGTCTTTCCGCGTTTGGGTGAACAGCAGATTGAATTCGCTTTGTCCGTGCCGAAGCAGAATCACGTCCATCACCTTTGTTTGATCGCGGTTTGTCTAGCGAGCCTCCCGCGTGCTCGCAACCAGGAAGCGCAGGATGGGACGTTGCCCTTGGGCGCACGGCACCCTAGATTAGGGGTCAAGGAGTAAACACATGGGTGGCTTGCCGATAGATCTGATCCTGTTTGCCATGGTGGCGGCCTTTCTGGTGCTGCGCCTGCGCGGTGTGCTTGGCCGCCGGACGGGGTTTGAACGTCAAGCGGAACCTGAAGCCGCGCCGGTGCCTGCCACGCGTGGCCCCGCGAGCGAAGTGGATATCGGGCCCAAACCATCCCAGGGTGGTGCGCGGCGTGCGATGCCTGATCCGCAAAGCCCCGTGGGCGAGGCGCTGATGCAAATCCAGAAGCGTGATCGCAGCTTTGATCCGAACCGGTTTCTGGACGGCGCCGAGACTGCCTTTGGCATGATTGTGGAAGCTTTCGCCCGCGGTGATCGCGCCAGTTTGAAGCCCCTTTTGTCTGACGATGCCTATGCCGGCTTCGACCAGGCGATTACGGCGCGTGAGGCTGCCGGCGAAACCCAGCGTACCGAATTGCGCAGCGTTGAGGAAAGCGGCATCGCGGCAGCGGAACTGCGCGGCAGCATTGCCGAAATCACCGTGCGTCTGGTGACGGACCAGATCAATCTGGTGCAGGCACGCGATGGCTCCATTGTATCGGGTGCCGAGGCCGTGACGGAAATGACCGATGTCTGGACCTTCCAGCGTGACCTCAATAGCGCCGACCCAACCTGGCGCCTGGTTGGCAGTACTGCCGCCTAATTCGGTGTTCGTTATGGCGGGCTTCGGGGTGAGATTATCGCCCCGACCTAATCAGCCATGACCCAGCACATTGCTTACATAGATTTCCTCCCCCGTCTGCCGCTTTGGCTGCTGGCGGCCTTCGCCCTGCTGTCTCTGCTTTTCCTGGCCTATGGCATCTACCAACGTGCGCGCGGCATTTGGTGGCGGGTGCTGGCGGCGGTGATCCTTCTGGGCGCGCTTTGTAATCCGCGCCTGCTCCGCGAAGAACGCGAAACCCGGCCTGATATCGCCGTCCTTGCCGTTGATCGCAGTGACAGCACTGGCATTGCGGATCGTGCTGAACGCATCGCCGCCGCGCGCACAGCCCTGGAAGCCCGCGCGGCGCGCCTGCCTGCGCTTGATCTGCGGGTGATCGAGGTACCGGAAGCCGGCCAGCGCGGGACGGCGCTATTTTCGGCGCTTGGGGCGGCCTTGGCCGATGTGCCGCGCGCGCGGCTGGCGGGTGTGATCGCGCTCACGGATGGTCAGGTGCATGACGCGCCGGCGCTGCTGCCCTTTGACGCGCCCTTCCATGTGCTGCTGCCCGGCCGCGCCGGCGAAATTGATCGGCGCCTGCGCCTGATCTCGGCCCCGGGCTTTGGCATTGTCGGCCAGCAGGTGGAATTGCGCGTGGTGATCGAGGATTTGGGCGCAGCTTCCAGCGGCAATGCTGGGCTGATCATCCGCCGCGATGGTGGCGCGCCGCGGCGCGCAGAAATCCCGATCGGGCGTGAGCACGCGATTGCCATCCCCGTCGCGCGCGGTGGCCCGATGGTGATTGAACTTGAAGCTGAGCCCCGCGCCGGTGAGGTGAGTGCGCTCAATAATCGCCAGGTGGTCACGGTGAATGGTGTCAGGGATCGGCTGCGCGTGCTGCTGGTCTCGGGTGAACCGCATGCCGGTGAACGCGCCTGGCGGCGCTTGCTGAAGGCTGATCCCAATGTGGATCTGGTGCATTTCACCATCCTTCGCCCGCCGGAGAAGGATGATCTGACGCCGCTCAATGAATTGGCGCTGATCGCCTTCCCGGTGCGGGAGCTGTTTCAAGTGAAGCTGCGTGAGTTTGACCTGATCGTGTTTGATCGCTTCACCAATCGTGGCCTGCTGCCGCCCACCTATATGCGCAATATTGCGGATCACGTGCGCGCGGGTGGCGCGTTATTGATGAGTGTCGGGCCGGAATTCGCGGGGCCGGCATCGCTTGCTTTCACGCCGCTGTCGCAGGTTTTGCCCGCGCGCCCGATCGGTCGTGGGGCGGGGGTGGAAGAAGGGGCCTTTCGCCCGCGCATCAGCACGCTGGGCGCACGCCATCCGGTGACCGAGGCGCTGCCGGGCGCCAATAGTGCCGCGGCAGAAGCAAGCTGGGGCCGCTGGTATCGCTGGCTGCGCGGTGAGGCGCGCGGTGGTGTGGCGGTGATGGAAAGCCCCGAAGGCTCGCCTCTGCTGGTCCTGGATCGTGTCGGCGAAGGGCGGGTCGCTTTGCTGATGTCCGATCATATTTGGCTATGGGGGCGCGGGCATGATGGCGGCGGCCCGCAAGAGGAATTGCTGCGCCGCATCGCCCATTGGCTAATGCGTGAAACCACGCTGGAAGAAGAAGATTTGACGGCGCGGATTGATGGCGGGCGGATGGCGATTGCGCGTCGTAGCCTGGAAGCCGCACCGCCGCCCGAAGTGACCATCACCGCGCCCGATGGCGCGCGTCGTACCGTGCGGCTGGAAGAAGCGGGCGGCGGGCGCGCGATTGCCGATGTTGCCGCGCGCATGCCCGGTGTTTGGCAGGTCGGTGATGGGCGGCGCGTCGCTTTCGCTGCTGCTGCTGTCGCCAATCCTTTGGAAATTGCTGATCTGCGTGCCGATGGCGAAAAGCTGCGCCCGCTGGTGCAGGGCCGTGGCGCGCTGCGTTGGCTGGGGCAGGATGCCGCGCCGTTGCTGCCGGAATTGCGCATGGTGCCGGCAGGGCGAGAGGTTGCAGGTGCAGGCTGGATTGGCCTCAGGCGCAATGCCGATCACAGCGTGATCAGTATTTCTGCCTTGCCCTTGCTGCCACCGTGGTTGGCGTTGGTTCTACTGCTGGGGACGGTTGTACTGGCTTGGCGGCAGGAAGGGCGCTGAACAGGCTGGCGCGTGTTGCCTTCACATGGGTTCACGCAGCCCGCTCTACATCACTGTTTTTCGAGCATCTTCAGGCGTTCAGATGATTCCATCTGAACGCGATCTGCGCTAGCGCCCTTTCTGGAATTGCTTCATCGCGCTGAAGCAAGCCGCATCGCGGAAGGTGCGGGCAATTCAATCTCGATCTCAAGCGTGGACATATCCCCGCCGCGATCCAGATTGACATTCACCTTGCTTGGGTCAATCGCAACATAGCGCGCGACAACCGCCACCAATTCCTGCTGGAGCTTCGGCAGGAAATCCTCCCGATTGCGACCAATGCGCTCATGCGCCAGCACAATTTGCAGCCTTTCTTTGGCGGAGGCGGCGCTGTCATCCTTGCGCCGGCCACGGAACAGATCAAGCCAGGACATTATGCGGCCCTCCCACCAAACAAGCGCCGGAACAGGCCCTTGCGCTCGGCTTCCAGGAAGCGATGCGGCACATCGTCGCCCAGGAAGCGGGAAACCGCATCCGTGTAGGCCTGTCCGGCATTGCTTTCATTATCCATGATCACGGGCGTGCCGGTATTGGAAGCGCGCAGCACGCTTTCGCTTTCGGGGATCACGCCCAGCAGCGGAATGGCCAGGATTTCGCGAATATCATCCAGCTTCAGCATTTCGCCCTTCTCCACGCGGTTCGGGTCAAAACGCGTCACCAGCAGATGTTCCTTCACCGGGTCGCGCTTTTCTTCGGCGCGCTTCGATTTGGATTGCAGCACGCCAAGAATTCGGTCTGAATCGCGTACCGATGAAACCTCAGGATTCGTCACCACAATCGCCTGATCGGCGAAATAGAGCGCAAGCAAGGCGCCCTTTTCGATCCCCGCCGGGCTATCGCACAGGATGTAATCAAATTCCTTCGAAAGCTCCTCGATGATTTTCGCGACCCCTTCCTTGGTCAGCGTATCCTTATCCTTGGTCTGCGACGCCGGCAGGATGGAAAGAGTTTCAACGCGCTTGTCGCGGATCAACGCCTGGCTCAGCCGTGCTTCGCCTTGGATGACATTGATGATGTCGAACACCACACGCCTTTCGACACCCATGATAAGATCGAGGTTGCGCAAGCCCACATCGAAATCAATCACCACAGTCTTCTTGCCGCGCTGGGCAAGGCCGGTTGCGAAGGCAGCGCTGGATGTCGTTTTGCCGACGCCGCCCTTGCCTGATGTCACCACAATAACCTGAGCCATATCCTATGCCTCCCTAAAACGTCTTCGCTCTGCAATCAGGTGATGGGGTCGAAGCGCATGCGCTCACCCACCAGCCGCACCTGCATTGCCTTGCCGATTTGTGCTGCCGGAAAGCCTTCCCGCACGGCGTAGAAGCCGGCGATCGAAACCAATTCCGGATCGAAATTCAGCGCGAAAACCCGCGCTTCCATATTGCTGGCGCCACCTGCAATGGCGCGGCCACGCAAAGCGCCATAGACATGGATATTGCCATCCGCGATCACTTCGGCCCCCGCATTGACGGTGGAGGTGATGATCAGATCAGCCCCTTCCGCCCAAATGCGCTGGCCGGCGCGCACGGGTTGTTCCACCACCATGGTGCTGCGCGCGGCGGCCGGCTTGGCTGCGGGCGGCGGTGGCGCAGCTGCCGCTTGCGGGGCGCCATCAGTGGGCGCGGCGGGCGCTGCGATATCATCCGTTTCCTTGCCGCCAACACTGCGCACCGGTGGCAGGCCGTAGGATAGCGCTGCATTGCGCATTTCAGCCATGCCGCCGGTGGTGCCGATCGGCATGATCTCAAGTTCACGCAGGCCCTGGATCAGCCGGGGGAAATCCACCTCATTGGGTGGCACCTGAAGGTCACTCAGGCCGAGCACAATCGGCGCAAAGCGCAAAAACCCCGGCGCGCGGCGGAATTGGTCGCCAATGGCGGGCACGACCGCTTCCGGCCGGTGATCCAGCAGGCGCAGCACAAGCAAATTGAAATTCGCCCCACGCAGGCGAAAGGGTTCAATGCGGGTGGCGGTATCGGGCCTTGGCGCGGCGCTGGGCATGGAACTCCTGAGGGCAAGGATAGATGCGCTTTCGAGTTATCCCCAGATTCTGGTGGGTGTCCCCGATGGCACCCACAACATATAGCGTCTTCCAATCGGCGGGCGAAGAGGCTGCTGCCTTCCTGTTGATCCCGCAAGGCTTTAGCGGGCGAAGTTCAGAAAGGCTTCAAACCGCGACTCGGGGCAAGGGCTGGCGGGGCTGACCGGAACACAAAGCTCGGGCAGAATGAGCGCGCTAAAGGAGCCCTGACCGTGAAGCCCATCCGCCTTGCCGAACCCTTCCGCGCTGTCTTCTATGCGCCGTTCTATGTTGCCGAACAGCGCGGCTTTTACGCGCGCCATGGCGTGACCGTCACCCGCGCCACGGCGGGCGACCCCACACGGGCGGCCGAGGCCTTGCTCGCAGACCAGGCCGATGTCGCCTGGTCTGGCCCCATGCGCGTCATCATGATGCGTGCTGCCGATCCCGCCTGCCCTTTGCGGTCCTTTTGCGCGGTGGTGATGCGCGATCCCTTCATGCTGCTGGGCCGCGGCGCCAATCCGGGCTTCAGCCTGACGGATTTACCCAAGCTCCGCTTTGGTAGTGTCAAGGAAGTGCCGACCCCCTGGTGGTGCTTGCAGGATGATTTGCGCGAGGCGGGTGTGGACCCTGACGCCATGGCGCGCGTAACGGACAAGACCATGGCGGAAAATGCCGATGCGGTTGCTGAAGGCCGCTTGGATGTTGCGCAAATGTTCGAACCCTTCGCAACACGGCTGGAAGCCAAGGGTGGCGCGGTGTGGCATCGCGCGTCCGATCGCGGCCCCAGCGCCTACACGGCGCTTTATGCCACCGAGGCGAATATCCAGCGCTTCAGCGCGGAGTTTGAAGCGATGACACGCGCCTTGGCCGATGCGCTCACTTACGTCTATGCCGCGCCCGCCGCCGAAATCGCAGCAAGTGTCGCGCCGCTTTTCCCCGATGTGACCTTGGCCGAGCTGACGCATGGCCTAGCGCGTTATCAGGCGGCGCGGCTGTGGCCGGAAACACCGCATTTCCCGGAAGCTGCTTTCACGCAACTGCGTGGTGCCATGAAAAGCGCGGGCGTGATCACGCGTGATCCAAGCTTCGCCGATTGCGTGGACCACGCGATTGTCACACGCGCGCTTGGCCGTTAGGGACAGCGCATGAGCAAGCAACGCGGCCTGCGCGCCGATTACGCCATGTTCGTGCCCATCGCGACGCGCTGGATGGATAATGACGTCTACGGCCATATCAACAACGTGATTTACTATTCCTGGATCGATAGCGCGGTGGCGCGCTTCCTGACTTCCTCCGGCTTTTTGCATATCCCGACCGCGCCAGTGATTGGGCTCGTGGTGGAAACGCAGTGCCGTTATTTCGCGCCCATCGCCTTTCCGGATGACATTACCTGCGGGCTGCGTTGCGCCCGCGCCGGCAATACATCCGTCCGCTATGAGGTCGGCATTTTCCGCAATGAGGAGGATGAGGCGAGCGCCGAGGGTTACCTGATTCATGTCTATGTGGATCGCGCAACGCAGAAAACACCAACCCCCTTGCCCGATGCGCTGCGCACTGCGTTGCAGCGCATCACCCTGAACCCTTCGTAATTCCAAGGAAAACCCCATGTCCGTCGTACCGCTCAAACGCCTCGCCATTCTGGATGATTATCAGGGTGTGGCGCTGTCCCTTGGCCCGTGGGAGAAGCTGCCGAAGGGGATCGAGATCACGGTTTTCCGCGATACCATCACTGATCACGCGGCGCTGGCTGAACGGCTGAAGCCCTTTGATGCCATCCTCGCCATGCGTGAAAGAACGCCCTTTCCGCGTGCGCTGATTGAAGCCTTGCCCAATCTCAGGCTCATCATCACAACGGGCGGGCGCAATCGTTCCATTGATGCTGCCGCTTGCGCTGAACGTGGCGTGGTGTTTTGCGGCACGGGCACTTCCGGCGATCCAACGGCGGACCTGACCTGGGGGCTGATCCTGTCCCTGG
>Ga0079301_1000507_pt1 | contig 18834 bp, 14 predicted proteins | sample Wag4_2014_7_11_3_FD_74797 | JGI IMG/M metagenome (GOLD analysis project Ga0079301, IMG submission 74797) | Fresh water mixed with fracking chemicals microbial communities from Ohio, USA - Utica-2 Time Series FC 2014_7_11 | ecosystem: Engineered > Industrial production > Chemical products > Input... | reverse complement strand
GCGGCCGCCCCGAGCAGCGTGTGCCGATGACCCGTCTGCGCGCCCGCGTGGCCGAGCGTCTGCTGCAGTCTCAATCCCAGAACGCCATCCTCACCACCTTCAACGAGGTGAACATGGCGCCGGTCATGGAGTTGCGCAAGAAATACGCCGAAAAGTTCGAAAAGGAACACGGCGTGAAGCTGGGCTTCATGTCTTTCTTCGTGAAGGCCGCCGTGGCCGCGCTCAAGAAATTCCCGGTGCTGAATGCTTCGGTCGATGGCAATGACATCATCTACCACGGCTACATCGACATCGGCATTGCCGTGGGCAGCCCGCGTGGTTTGGTGGTGCCCATCCTGCGTGATGCCGACCAGATGAGCTTTGCTGACATCGAAAAGAAGATCGCGGAATACGGCGCCAAGGCCAAGGACGGCAAGCTCACCCTCGAAGAGCTCACCGGCGGCACCTTCTCGATCTCCAATGGCGGCGTGTTCGGCTCGATGCTCTCCACCCCGATTATCAACCCGCCGCAATCGGCCATCCTGGGCGTGCATGCCACCAAGGATCGCCCCGTGGCGGAAAACGGCCAGGTGGTGATCCGCCCGATCAACTATCTCGCCATGTCTTATGACCACCGTATCATCGACGGCCGCGAAGCCGTTATGGGCTTGGTGACCATGAAGGAAGCGCTGGAAGATCCGGCCCGTCTGTTGTTTGAAATTTAAGCGGTGAATCTCATGAGTAAACAGTTTGATGTTGTCGTCATCGGCGGCGGCCCCGGCGGCTATGTGGCCGCGATCCGTGCCGCGCAGCTGGGTTTGACCGCGGCCTGCGTGGAATCCGCAAGCTACGCTGACCCCAAGGGCGAAGTGCGGCTCGGCGGCACCTGCCTTAACGTGGGCTGCATCCCCTCCAAGGCGCTGCTGCAATCGTCCGAGTTGTATGAGCAGGCCAACCACTCGTTCATCATGCATGGCATCAAGATGGATGCCGTGAAGATCGATGTGGGCACCATGGTGAAGCGCAAGGAAAACATCGTGAATCAACTCACGACGGGCATCCGCGGCCTCTTCAAGAAAAACAAGGTGACGCTGCTCGCCGGCCATGGCAGCTTTGCCGGCCGTGAAAACGGCCAGTGGCTGGTCGACGTGGCAGGTAAAGACGGCACCGAGCGTGTGGCCGCGAAGCATGTGATCGTCGCCACCGGCTCAAAGCCGCGTCATCTGGCGGGCATCCCGGTGGATAACAAGGTGATCTGCGACAACGCAGGCGCCTTGGATTTCACCGAAACGCCCAAGCGCCTTGGCGTGATCGGTGCTGGTGTGATCGGCCTGGAACTTGGCAGCGTGTGGAAGCGCCTGGGCGCGGAAGTCACGATCCTCGAAGCCATGCCCGATTTTCTGGCGGCGGCGGATCAGTCGGTCGCCAAAGAAGCCTGGAAGGTGTTCACCCAGAAGCAGGGCCTCAACATCCTGCTGAGTGTGAAGATCGGCAAGGTCACCCAAGGCAAGAAGGGCGTGACGGTGGAGTATGAAACCGATGCCGGCCCGCAAAAGCTCGAGTGCGACAAGCTCATCGTATCGGTGGGCCGTGTGCCCAACACCGACGGCTTGAACGCCGCCGCGGTGGGCTTGGCAATCGATGATCGCGGTCGTATCGAAGTCGACAGCCACTGCGCCACCAACCTGCCCAACATCTGGGCGGTGGGTGATGTGGTCAAGGGCCCGATGCTGGCCCACAAGGGCATGGAAGAAGGCGTGATGGTGGCCGAGCGGATCGCGGGCCAAGCCGGTCATGTCAATCACGACACCGTGCCGTGGGTCATCTACACCCATCCCGAAATCGCTTGGGTGGGCAAGACCGAGCAGCAACTCAAAGCCGAAGGCATCGCCTACCGTGCCGGCCAGATTCCGTTCGCCGCCAATGGCCGCGCGCTGGGTCAGGGCGACACCACCGGCTTTGTGAAAATGCTGGCGTGCCCCACCACTGACCGCATTCTCGGTGTGCACATCATCGGCACCAATGCGTCCGAGCTGATCAGCGAGGCGGTGGTGGCGATGGAATTTGGCGCATCGAGTGAAGATATTGCCCGCATCTGCCATGCGCATCCCACGCTGAGTGAGGTAATGCACGAGGCTGCGCTGGCGGTGGATAAGCGGCCGCTGCATTTCTAAGGCGTTGCAGGCAGTGTGTTACTGATGGGCAGCGGCGACATTGCCGCTGCCCGTTCAGGTCTCTTTGCTATTTGGTGAATCGGCCGGACAACCAAAATTACGGGCATACGGCATGGGGTCGCTTACACAGAAATCTGGCGCCCGATTGTTGGGCTTGGAGTTGTACCGATTCCGCAGGGTTGTAATTGAAAAAAGGCCTGATAACTCCTTTCGGATTTGTCAGGCCTTAAGTTTGGCGCGTAGCGGTCTGCGCTTGGGCGGCTTGGTCAAAAAAGAATACGACCGTTGAAGGTTTCACCGTTGAAAGGGGAACCCCGTTCGTTTTCGCCTTTTTTTCCTGCCACACGAACCATGATTAGCAAGCTGTCTCTCGCCGCATCGTAATAGTACCCACCGCCAGTCCGGGTGCTGGCCAGTTGGGTGCCCATCGCGCGAAGTTCCTCTGCTGTGTTCGCTTTCTTGAAGTCACCAACCCCTTCGGTCCGAACCCTCACGCTTTCAGCGCTGCCGCTCGGTTTGATGCCTCTGATTTGAAAGAGTGCGATGTCGCCCGGATTGGCGTAGCTCAGGTCGAACCTGAAGTTCTTGTTATCGAAGAGATCCGGTTTAAGCCCCTTGGGAAATTCGTACGTGTAGTGAAAAATTGGGCTGTCCGGTGACACCGCGATCACGCTGTTGTGAATGCGCACGCCGGTGGTTGAAACTTTGTAGTCGTTTGGGTCGATGTCGGAGCGCCCATGCTGGATATCGGGATATTTACCGTCCTTTTTTTTGAGAGCGTGGAAGCGAAGTAAGGCATAACACTGGTTTTTGCAGAAGACCCTTTTATCTACAGTCTGGCATGCCTTGGTCTTCATGAGCGGGATGTCGGGTACGAAAGCGCCGGCACCCAACGTGCGGCCATTTATGCTGAAGTTTTCGTTGGTTACCTGGATGACACCTCCCCATCGCTCAGAGGTATTTGTACCGTGCGCTAACACTCTATCGCTGTTGGCCAACGTGACTTGATCCCATGTGTTGTCGGTTCTTCGGATCGATGGCTGGGTCGTCCGGGCGACAACCGATTCGCCCGTATAGTTTTCAAAATGCGTCCAAAGAAAATCCACACCAAAATCGTAAAGTCCCATCGCAACCCGGGCTTGCGGTTCTCCACCGTCAAGCTTGCTGTTTGCAACGAATAGCGAATACCTCACAAAGGCTTCTCCAGCGGCTGTCAGTGCGCCTTGGATGCCTTGGTCACCACCCGAGTCGAGAACCTGCAACCTGTGGAATGTTTGATTGCCCCCCGCGCAGGGCCATACAGCCCCGATTCCCGCGGAGAACACGGTGAAATTTTCAAAAAAGGCTGGTTTGGAATCAGGCGGCATGTAGCCTTCGACGCCTGATTCGTTCAGACAAGTGGTCAGCGCCATGTTCGATGAGTGGGCGCGGTTATCCTTGAACTTGCCGAAGGGGCTTTTCATCGGATTTATGTTGCTTTTGTCCTTTGACTGACCGGTGACTGTTTTTTCGGTGTGGTACCAGAAAGCTGTACCTTCGGTGCCGGCCCCCACGTTGCCCACGAAAGTGTTGTCACCGTTTGAAATCCAGAACGATGCGGGGCCCTTGGACGCCTGTCCGTGAAAGCGGTCGGTTTTCAGTATTGCCTTGCCCTCTCTGGGCTTTTTACCCAAGGCTGCCAGATTGCTCTTAAATATGTTCCCCGTTTCGTTGCCGTCTTCGAGGAAGTAGCCGTGTCCGAGATGGTCATAACAAACATTGTTTTCAACCAGCGCATTATTTGTACTGTGGACGGTTACGCATCGATGAAAACTGCGATGAATTGAGCTGTTCTTGATGTATTGCCCGCTCACATCTCCAGCCAAGTGCCAATGGAATGGGTAGCGTCCCGTAATCCCCTCCTGGCCGACGTTCGTAAATTCCACGCCGTCGATGTAGCTGTAACCATCGTCCATCGACATGACATGGGCCCCCAACCGCTGCGGGCTATTGCTCTCATTCATGTTGCTCAAGCCAGGGTCGCCCTGGATCTTGATGTTGCGGCTGAGAAGCGCCACCTCCGCCCGGGTGTCCACCACCCACTCGTAACGCTTGTCGCCCGACACGCCGTTCTTGAAGGTTTGTTTTTCGCCGAAATGACGATGCTCAAGCCCCTTGTCGAGCACAAGTTTCTGGCTTGTATGCGCGTCGATGATTGAGACGATTGTTCGTGTTTCGGCTTCCAGCCAAGGTTTATCCGCTCTCCATTTTTTATCATTCTTGTCTTTTGGGGCGAACGGCCCCTTGAACGGGCGGGTGGGCGTGATGAGGATGGTGTCACCGGCCTTCCAATTGGTCTTGGCGTTCAGAGTGATGACTTTGTCGTCGGCGTCGGCGGTTTGGCCGAGCATCAGCCAGGAGTGGCTACGCTCTTCGCCGTGAAGAAGAAGAGTGCCGCCGCCCATTACGCCAAGGACATTGGTGCCCATCCCCATCACGTTGTCGGAGCTGCTGCCGCCGGCGAGCGTAATTTCGAGCTTCTTAGTGTGTGGGTGACTTGCGCCGCCGCACTTTAGAATTCCGCCGTGCACCATGATCGACCTGGCTTTAATGTTGATATCTTTGTCTGCACAAGTGACCTGACCATTGATGGTCAGGTTATCGACCTCGATGTCTTGGTCAAGTATCAGATTCTGGTCTTCCTGCACCACGACATCAGCATTTGCGCGGGGCACGGTTTTGCTATCCCAACTGGCGGGGTTCGACCAGTTCTTCTTTGGAGTCGGGTTGCCGCTTCTGCCTTCGGAGATTCCATATTTCAGGTAATGGTGAATCGCCCCGGGCCGGGAACCGTCGACCGCCTTTTTGACGTCGGAATAGCGGTCAAGGTAGGTCGTTGTCGAAAACACGGGATGTGCTTGACGTCCCTCGCGGATGCCAACCGAAATCCAATGCTCCGCGGCTTTCTGCTTATCGCCGTCGCAAAGGTGTGCTTTCACCAAGTCGTTGTGATTATTGCAATAGAAGTGTTTGTCGAACACCCGAGGATCGGTCAGTCTCGGGTCATTGTTCCCGTCGGCTGCGAAGGCTGGCACAGAAACCAGTCCAAATGCGGCGTGAGTGAAGATGAGGAAGAGTGAATTGATTCGGGCGGAGAACTTCAAGGGTGTTGTGTTTCGCACAATAATCTCCTTCGTCGGTACGTCCATGCCGGTGGGTTCGGCTTTTTTTGAAGCCGCAGCGAGAGCGAAATGTGTGTGGCTCCTACATCGGTCCGCACAGGCACCCGTTACGCTTTCGCCGGGTTTCGATTCTGGCTTCAGCGTGCTTTGAATCATTTAGCTGGGTGGGGGGTCACCGGGGTCGGTCGTACGGCTGTTCATGATCTCTGTCACTTGTTCGTCACTCGGGTCGAACGCTTCGACAGTGTCGACATTTACCAAGGCTGAACTTTTCGCAGAGGAGGCGTCGGCATCCGAAATGGACGCCCCCGGGCTGCCACCGCAACCGATCAGAACCGCAGAACAAACGGAGAGCACAGCGAATTGAAAGTGGTTGAGCCTGACCAGGGAGTCTTGCGAACCGAAGCATTTCGATGTCATTGATTTTCTCCGAATTGAACTTCACTCGTCTTTCGACTCTGGCGTTGCAAATTGGTTCCCTTCGTTCCCGGCTCGGTAGCAAAAAAACGGTGACTACCCGATCTGATTGCAGCACGGCGTTTTTTTACTCTACCAACCACACGTGAATCGCCCCGGATTTTGGGGAGGCTCCAACTCTTGAGAGAATGGAGCCATGAAGACTCCCTGAAGACAGGGGAGGTGCAAGCCCGCTCTAACGCCGGCGGTTTTTAATCCAACCCGGCTCTTTGGCGACGCAGTATTAACGTCTCGCCCCCCCCCAAAGTCGTATGCTCAGCGCAAACGACCTGGGGCTCACGGTGATCCGCTCGCCACTGCTAATTCAACCCGTAGTGGTGAGATCTAACTCAAAAAACAATTATTCCTTGGCATGCCCAAAAAACGGTTTGATTTTGGTTTGCGGCGCGGGAACGCGCGCAACAGGTTAAAATGTTCGACATTACGACGACGGCGCACCAAGTACCCGCTCGGCGGATCGGCAATTCGGCCGAGCACTTGGGCTTGAGGCTTGACCCGCAGTCAAGCCCGCGCAGTCGGTGGCTCACCACCTGGTTTTTCATATCCATGCCGCACGACATTTCTCCGAACAGATCCGAGCAAGGCATGCTCGGTGCCTTCCTGGCCGCACTGAAGATGCGCGACATGGTGGCTGACGATGCTCAACTCGCCGCGGCTGGACGACTGCAAAAGTTCTACTCCGAGCTGCTGACCTACAAAGCCGAAAAGACCCGCTTTCTCGGCAAAATTTTTAACCGCGCCAAACCGCCGCGGGGCGTGTATTTCTGGGGCGGCGTCGGTCGTGGCAAAAGTTTTCTCATGGACTGCTTTTACGAGTCCGTGCCATACAAGCGCAAACGTCGTGTGCACTTTCATGCCTTCATGCGTGAAGTGCACGCGCGGCTGCGCGAGCTTCAAACCGTAAACGACCCGCTGATCCGCGTGGCCGATGACATCGCCGCGCAGACCGCGCTGCTGTGTTTCGATGAGTTTCATGTCTCCGACATTGCGGATGCGATGATGCTTGGGCGTTTGTTGCAGGCCTTGTTCGATCGCAATGTCATGTTCTGCATGACCTCGAACTATCCGCCGGACGGCCTCTATCCCCATGGTTTGCAGCGGCACAATTTTCTGCCGACGATTGCCTTGCTGAAAAAGATGCTTGATGTGGTTGAGGTCGATGCAGGAATTGATTACCGGCTGCGTCGGCTGGAAGCCGTGGATGTTTATCATGTGCCGGACGATGAAACCGCCGAGCTGCACATGGCGAAATATTTCGTCACCCTCGCCGGCGATGCGGGCGCGGAGGGCACGGTTGCGGTGATGGGACGTGAGTTGCCCGTCAGGCGGCGCGCGCCGGGGGTGTTGTGGTTCGATTTCGCCACGCTGTGTGGCGGGCCGCGTTCGCAAAACGATTACCTTGAGCTGGCGCAGGAGCACCATACGCTGCTGTTGTCTCATGTGCCGAAAATGGACGGTACGCGGGCGAGTGAGGCGAGGCGTTTTACCTGGCTGGTGGATGTGCTCTATGACCAGCGCGTGAAGCTGATCATCACTGCTGAAGCGGAGGCGCATGCGTTATATCTTGAAGGCCCCAACGCGCAGGAATTTCCTCGCACCGTGAGTCGGCTGATCGAGATGCGTTCGCGTGAATATCTGGCGCTGCCGCATCGAGTGGAGGTCGCCTAGGGTGGGCAGCAAATCGCCCGCCGTGCATGAGGTGGTGGATTCGTCGGCCACAACCGAGCATTCGATCGACGCCGTGTTTGCGGAGGACGGCGTGCTCGCCCGGGCCATCCCGGGGTTTCGGACTCGCAGCCAGCAACTCGAGATGGCGCGCGAGGTGGCCGGTGCGATTGCCGACAACGCCGTGCTGGTGGCCGAAGCGGGCACAGGCACCGGCAAAACTTTTGCCTATCTGGCTCCTGCGTTGCTCTCAGGCGCGAAGGTGATCGTGTCCACCGGCACCAAAACCTTGCAAGACCAGCTTTATCAGCGCGACTTGCCCACGGTGCGCGATGCGCTAACGGTGCCGGTCACCATTGCGCTATTGAAGGGTCGGGCGAACTACGCCTGCCATTATCATCTCGCCCGCGCCCTGGATGACGGACGCTTCGCGAGCCGCGAGGAGGCCACCCACATCCGCGCCATTGCCCGTTTCGCCAAAGCGACGCGAACCGGCGACAAAGCCGAATGCGCTGAAGTGCCTGAAGATTCGCCCGCCTGGAATGCCGCCACCTCCACCCGCGACAACTGTCTTGGCCAGGAATGCCCGAACCACGGCGAATGTTTCGTGCTCGCCGCCCGGCGTGAGGCCATGGCGGCGGATGTGGTGGTGGTCAATCACCATTTGTTTTTCGCTGATGTGATGCTGCGCGATGAAGGCACGGCCGAGCTTCTACCCGCCTGCAATGCGGTGATTTTTGATGAGGCCCACCAATTGCCCGAGGTGGCCAGCCTGTTTTTTGGGGAATCGGTGTCCACCAGCCAATTCATCGAGCTGGCCCGCGACACCCGGGTGGAAGCCGCGGCCGAGGCCCGCGATTGCCTGCCGCTCCCGGATGCCACCCGCGCGCTGGAAAAAGCCGCCAAGGATCTTCGGCTTACGATCGCGGAGGAAAACACCCGTCTGTCTTTTGCCGAGATTGACCGGAACCGCGAATTCACCCAAGCCGAAGCCGCGCTCTTTGATGAATTGAAAAGCTTCTCCGCGCTCTTGGAAACCCAGGCCGAACGCAGCGAGGGGTTGGCGAATTGCTGGCGCCGCGCCACCGAGCTCATCGATCGTCTCGAGCGGTGTGGAATTGAGCGAGAGCGCCTGGATTTTCACCAGCGCCACGCTCGCGGTGCAAAATGATTTCAGCCATTTCTGCAATCAACTGGGCCTCACCCAAGCCCGCACCCACCAATGGGGCAGCCCCTTCGATTACGCGCAACAAGGGTTGCTGTACGCGCCCACCCACATGCCCAACCCGAATTCGCCGGGTTATGTGGATGCCGTGGTGCGCGCTGCCTACCCGGTGATTCGCGCATCCGGCGGGCGGGCGTTTGTGTTGTGCACCTCACTGCGCGCCATGCGGCTCATTCATGAACAACTCGCCGAACGCTTGAAGCAAGACGGCGCGGAGATTCCGCTCCTGATGCAAGGCGAGGGCTCGCGCAGCGAATTGCTGTCACGCTTTCGATATCTGGGCAATGCAGTGCTGGTGGCGAGTCAAAGCTTCTGGGAGGGCGTGGATGTGCCCGGGGAGGCGCTGTCGGTGGTGATCATCGACAAGCTGCCCTTCGCCCCACCGGATGACCCGGTGCTGGCTGCGCGAGTGGAGTATTTGCGCTCGCAGGGCAAGGATGCGTTTGTCGAGTATCAACTGCCGCGCACCGTTATCAACATGAAGCAAGGGGCAGGGCGCTTGATTCGCACCGAAACCGATCGCGGCGTGTTGATGATCTGCGACCCGCGCATGGTCGACCGGCCCTATGGCAAACGCATCTGGCGATCATTGCCCGCCATGCGCCGCACCCGCGAGCTTGCGGTGGTGGAGAATTTTCTTGCGGGGGAGGCCCTGCCACCTCCGCAAGAAACCGAGCCGCTGGATCAGCTCAGCTCGCCCACTGCGGTGATGTTGAACCCGGCATCCACATAAATCACTTCGCCGGTGATGCCGGAGGACAACTCGCTCAGCAAAAAGGCGGCGGTGTTGCCCACTTCGTCGATCGTGACATTACGGCGCAGCGGGGCCTGCTTTTCATTGAGCGTCAAGAGCTTGCCGAAATCACCAATGCCGCTCGCCGCGAGCGTCTTGATCGGCCCTGCTGAAATCGTATTCACCCGAATGCCACGCGGCCCGAGGCTCGCTGCAGTGTAACGGGTGGCTGCTTCAAGACTCGCCTTGGCGAGGCCCATGATGTTGTAATTGGGCAGCACCCGCTCGGCGCCCAGATAAGACAGCGCCACCAGCGCGCCATTGCGGCCCTCCATGAGAGGGGCGGCGGCTTTGGCCAGCGCCGGGAAACTGTAGGCGCTCACATCATGCGCAATCCGGAAGGCCTCTCGCGAGAGCCCATCCAGAAAGTCGCCACTCAAGGCCTCACGCGGGGCGAAGGCGATGGAGTGCACCAAGCCATCGAGCCCGTCCCAGTGGTTTTTGAGCTCCGTGAAAAGATTGTCGATGTCGGTGTCGGACGCCACATCGCAAGGAAACACCAGGCTCGAATTGAATTCCTTGGCGAAGTCCGCCACGCGATCTTTGAATCGCTCGGTTTGATAGGTGAGGGCAAGCTCCGCGCCCTCGCGGGATGCCGCACGGGCAATGCCATAGGCGATCGAATGCTTGGACAGAAGGCCTGTGATGAGAATGCGTTTACCAGCCAGAAATGCCATGAGAATAACTCCAGAAAATTAGGGTGGGGCACTGCTCGCCCCAATACGGTCAAGTTAGTGCGCAGCAAACCCCCTCTCCCGCAAGCGGGCGAGGCGAGCAAAACGAACCGCTTCAGCTAACGCGAACAGCACTGCTGCGTGCCCACACGTTGCAAAGCGATCAAGCCTGAAGAAACGGGTAATCCGTGTAACCCCGCTCGCCCCCGCCATAAAACGTGCCTTCATCCCAAGGATTCAACGGCGCACCGTTTTTCAAGCGCGCCACCAGATCCGGGTTGGAAATGAAGAGCCGGCCGAACGCCACCGCGCTCGCGCGGCCGCTATCCACCGCCGCTTGCGCCGTGTCATGCTCCAGGGCCCCGCAGGCGATGTAATTGCCGCCAAACTTTTTCGAAAGCGCACCGAAATCAAACGGCGTGCCATCACCCAATTCAATGACGTGCAGATACGCAAGCGCGCGTTTGCCCAACTCAGCGGCCACATACTCGAAGCTCGCTTGCGGCGTGCTGTCGGCGATGTCATTGAAAGGATTCACCGGCGAGAGCCGCACCCCCACGCGGCCTGCGCCCCAGACTGCGGTCACGGCATCCACCACTTCAAGCAGGAGCCGCGCACGGTTTTCAATCGCGCCGCCATAGGCGTCGGTGCGATGGTTAGTGCCATCGCGCAGGAATTGGTCGAGCAGATAGCCATTCGCGCCGTGCACTTCCACGCCATCAAAGCCAGCGGCCTTGGCGTTTTTCGCTGCAGCGACATAACTCGCAATCAAGCCGGGGATTTCGGAGGTTTCCAGCGCCCGCGGCGTGGGCAGCGGCACCATGCCATTCGGGGTGTAGACCTCACCATGCGCCGCAATCGCCGAGGGCGCCACCGGCGCAGCACCGCCCGGTTGATAGGCCGAATGCGAGATGCGCCCCACATGCCAGAGCTGCATCACGATGCGCCCGCCGGCTTCATGCACGGCTTGGGTAATGCGTCGCCAGCCCGCGATTTGCGCCTCGCTGTGGATGCCCGGCGTGTTGGGGTAACCCTGACCCTCGGGGCAGATTTGCGTGGCTTCGGAAATGATCAGCCCCGCCGTGGCGCGTTGGGCGTAATAGGTGGCCGCCAGCGGGTTGGGCACATTGCCCTCCACCGCCCGCGAACGGGTCAGCGGAGCCATAACAATGCGGTTGGGCAAAGCCAGCTCGCCCAGGCGAAGGGGGGAACACAAATCTTGATGAGCCATCACAAGCACCTCGACGATAGAGCGAAGGGCGGTATTATCCTCAAACCTGCATCGCCTGTGTGCGCCATCCACCGAGGAGAGATGAAATGTTCCAAGCATTGATGCTCGAAAAACAAGACGGCCTGCAAACCGCGCAGATCGTCTCGCTCGACGAAAGCCGCCTGCCGGCGGGGGATGTGCGGGTTGAGGTGGCATATTCCACGATCAATTACAAAGACGCGCTCGCCATCACCGGCAAGGCGCCGATTGTGCGCAGTTTTCCCATGGTGCCGGGCATTGACTTCGCTGGCACGGTGGTGGCCTCATCCTCCCCGCGCTGGAAAGCGGGCGACAAGGTGTTGTTGAATGGCTGGGGCGTGGGCGAAAAACACTGGGGCGGCTTGGCGCAGCTCGCTCAAGTGAAGGGCGAATGGCTCACCGCGTTGCCCCCCGCGCTCACCACGCGGGATGCCATGGCAATCGGCACCGCAGGCTACACCGCCATGCTCTGCATTCTCGCGCTTGAAAAGCACGGGCTCGCGCCGGGTGACGGCGAGATCCTCGTCACGGGTGCAGCCGGCGGCGTAGGCAGCATTGCGGTGGCGGTGTTGGCAAAACTCGGCTTCAAAGTGGTGGCCTCCACCGGGCGGCTGGATGAAGCGGATTACCTCAAATCCTTGGGCGCTGCGGAAGTGATCGACCGGGCGGCGTTATCCTCCCCGGGCAAACCGCTGGGCTCGGAACGCTGGGCCGGTGTGGTGGATGCTGTGGGCAGCCACACGCTCGCCAATGCCTGCGCCAACACCCGCGCCCACGGCGCAGTGACCGCCTGCGGGCTTGCCCAAGGCATGGATTTCCCGGCCACAGTCGCGCCCTTTATTCTGCGCGGCATCACGCTCTACGGTATCGACAGCGTTACCCAGCCATCCCCCCAGCGCGACCTCGCCTGGGCAAGGCTCGCCGCCGATCTGCCCAAGACAAAGCTCGCCGAAATGACCCGCGAAATCAATCTGTCCGACACCATCCCGACCGCACACGATCTGCTCGCCGGCAAAGTCCGCGGCCGCGTAGTGGTGAAGCTGAGGTAGGGTGGTAAGTTGTTACCCACACGTTGCCACGCGGTGCCTATCGCAGCCCGATAACCGCGCCCCCAGTGCATTCCACAGCCTCCCGGCGTTGAGCCCAAAAGCCCATTCCGCTAGAATGCCGTTTTCCTGCAGCTTGCATCCTCATGACCAAATACGTCTTCGTCACCGGTGGTGTCGTGTCCTCTCTGGGCAAGGGCATCGCGGCCGCGTCTCTGGGCGCGATCCTCGAAACTCGTGGGCTCAAGATCACCCACCTGAAACTCGATCCTTACATCAACGTCGATCCGGGCACCATGAGCCCGTTTCAGCACGGTGAAGTCTTCGTTACCGAAGACGGCGCCGAGACCGACCTCGACCTTGGGCACTACGAACGTTTCACCCATGCGCGCATGGGCAAGCGCAATAATTTCACCACCGGCCAGATCTATGAATCGGTGATCAAAAAAGAGCGCCGCGGCGAATATCTCGGCCGCACGGTGCAGGTGATTCCGCACATCACCGATGAGATCAAGCTCCATATCAAGCGCGGCGCCGAAGGGGCCGATGTGGCGATCGTCGAAATCGGCGGCACGGTGGGTGACATCGAATCCCTGCCGTTCCTTGAAGCCATCCGCCAGATGGGTTTTGAAGAAGGCCGCACCAACACCTGCTTCATCCATCTCACGCTCTTGCCCTACATCCCCACCGCCGGCGAGCTCAAGACCAAGCCCACCCAGCACTCGGTGAAAGAACTGCGAGAAATCGGCATTCAGCCCGATGTGCTGCTGTGCCGCGCAGACCGCGTGGTGCCGGATGACGAGCGTCGCAAGATCGCGCTCTTCACCAATGTCGCGCCCGAGGCGGTGATTTCGCTGCCGGATGCGGACAGCATCTACAAAATTCCGGGGGTCCTGCATCACCAGATGCTCGACGAAATCGTCTGCCACAAGCTTGACATCCTCGCCCGCGCGGCTGACCTCACCGTTTGGGGCAAGCTGGTCCATGCGCTTGAGAACCCCGAGCATATGGTCGACATCGCCTTCGTGGGCAAATATGTCGATCTCACCGAATCCTATAAATCGCTCACCGAATCGCTGGTGCATGCCGGCATGCACACCCAATCTCGCGTGGTGATTCACTACATCGATTCCGAAGCCATTGAGCGTGAAGGTTGTGGCGTGCTCTCTGGCATGGACGCCATCCTGGTGCCCGGCGGCTTTGGCCGGCGCGGCACTGAAGGCAAGATCGCCGCGATTCGCTATGCCCGTGAAAACGGCGTGCCGTATCTTGGCATCTGCTTAGGGATGCAACTTGCCACGGTGGAATTCGCTCGCAATGTCGCGGGGCTCACCGATGCACACAGCACCGAATTCGACGCCAGCACCCCGCACCCGGTGATCGCGCTCATCACCGAATGGGTGGGGCAGGGCGGCAAGCTCGAAAAACGCGATGAAAACTCCGAGCTGGGCGGCACCATGCGCCTGGGGGGTCAGATCTGCGAGCTCGCCGCCGATTCGCTGGCCCGCCGAATCTATGGCGCCGACACCATCGTCGAGCGCCACCGCCATCGGTACGAGGTCAACAACACCTACATCGCGCAACTCGAAAAGGCTGGGCTCAAGGCGTCCGGCCGCTCGCAGGATGCCGACCCGCTGTGCGAAATGGTTGAGCTCCCCAATCACCCGTGGTTCGTGGGTTGTCAGTTTCACCCCGAGTTCACCTCCAATCCGCGCACCGGGCATCCGCTTTTCATTGCCTACGTCAAAGCCGCGCTCGCCAATCAAAAAAGCGCCAAGAAACCCCAACCGAGGATTGCTGCGGTATGAAACTGTGCGGATTTGAAGTCGGGCTGAATCAGCCCTTGTTTGTGATCGCCGGCCCGTGTGTGATCGAATCGCGAGAGCTCGCGTTCGAAACCGCCGGCATGTTGAAGGAAATCTGCGCCTCGCTCAGCATTCCGTTCATCTACAAATCGTCTTTCGATAAAGCCAACCGCTCGTCCGGAAAAAGCTATCGCGGCCCGGGGCGTGAGCAAGGCTTAAAGATCCTCGATGATGTGAAGCGCGAGATCGGCGTGCCGGTGCTCACCGATGTGCATGACATCGATGAGATCAACGAGGTGGCCGCGGTGGTCGATGTGTTGCAAACCCCGGCGTTTCTGTGCCGCCAGACCGATTTCATCCACGCGGTGGCCGCATGCGGCAAGCCGGTGAATATCAAAAAGGGCCAATTCCTCGCCCCGGGCGACATGAAAAACGTGGTCGACAAAGCCCGCGAAGCCAACGGCGGCGCTGACACCATCATGGTGTGCGAGCGCGGTGTGTCATTCGGTTACAACAACCTGGTGTCCGACATGCGCAGCCTCGCCATCATGCGCGAGACCGGCTGCCCGGTGGTGTTCGACGCCACCCACTCGGTGCAACTGCCTGGTGGCCAAGGCACAGCAAGCGGCGGCCAGCGCGAATTCGTGCCAGTGCTCGCCCGCGCCGCGGTGGCCGTGGGGGTCTCAGGGCTCTTCATGGAAACCCACCCCAACCCCGCCTGCGCGCTGTCGGACGGCCCCAATGCCTGGCCCCTGCCCAAGATGAAAGCGCTCCTCGAAACCCTCAAAGAGCTCGACACCATCACCAAGCGCAGCGACTTCCTGGAAATGACTCCGTAGGGTGGGTAACGCGTTACCCACGCGCTGCCAAAAGAAACCAACAACCAACCACAACTGCAACATCAGGAACACAACATGAGTGCAATCGTCGATGTAGTCGCACGCGAGATTCTGGATTCCCGCGGCAACCCCACGGTGGAAGCCGATGTGCTTCTCGAATCCGGTGTCATGGGCCGAGCGGCCGTGCCGTCCGGCGCCTCCACCGGCTCGCGTGAAGCCATCGAGCTTCGCGATGCCGAGCCCAAGCGTTACCTCGGCAAGGGCGTGCTGCGCGCCGTCGAAAATGTGAACACCGAAATCTCGGAAACCATCATTGGTCTGGATGCCGAAGAGCAAACCTTCATCGACAACACCCTCATAGAGCTCGACGGCACCGACAATAAATCCCGCTTGGGCGCGAACGCCATGCTGGCGGTGTCGATGGCCGTGGCCAAAGCGGCTGCCGAAGAAGCCGGCTTGCCGCTCTACCGCTATTTCGGCGGCGCAGGCCCCATGGCCATGCCGGTGCCGATGATGAACGTGATCAACGGCGGCGCACACGCCAACAATAGCCTCGACATTCAAGAGTGCATGATCCTGCCGGTGGGCGCGACCTCCTTCCGCGAGGCGCTGCGCTGCGGCACCGAAATTTTCCACGCCCTCAAAAAGCTCACCGACAAAAAAGGCTACCCCACCACAGTGGGCGATGAAGGCGGCTTCGCGCCGAATGTCTCCGGCACCCGCGAGGCACTGGACATGATTCTCGAAGCCATCTCGGCTGCGGGCTATGAAGCTGGGTCGGATGTGCTGCTCGCGCTCGATTGCGCAAGCTCGGAGTTTTACAAAGATGGCCGCTACCACCTCAGCGGCGAAGGCCTGACGCTCAACAGCGCGCAATTCGCCGATTATCTCGCCACGCTCGCCGACAGCTACCCCATCGTGTCGATCGAAGACGGCATGGCCGAAGGCGATTGGGACGGCTGGAAAATCCTCACTGAGCGACTGGGTCGCAAGGTGCAGCTCGTTGGGGATGATTTGTTCGTCACCAACACCAAAATACTCGCGGAAGGCATCTCGCGCGGCATCGCCAATTCCATCCTCATCAAGATCAACCAGATCGGCACCCTGACCGAAACCTTCGCCGCAATCGAGATGGCCAAGCGCGCCGGTTACACCTCGGTGATTTCGCATCGCTCAGGCGAAACTGAAGACAGCACCATTGCCGATATCGCCGTGGGCCTCAATGCCCTGCAGATCAAGACCGGCTCGCTGTCGCGCTCCGATCGCATCGCCAAATACAACCAACTGCTCCGCATCGAAGAAGACCTCGGCACCCCGGTCTACCCCGGTCGCAGTGCGTTCTACAACCTGCGCGGTTGATGACTGAACGCCGATGCGACTCTCCACCCTGGTCCTCGTTGCCCTGATTGCCTTGCTGCAGTATCCGCTGTGGCTCGGCAAAGGGGGCTGGTTCAGGGTGTGGGAGGTTGATCGTGCGCTAAAAGCCCAGCAGGACGCCAACCATAAACTCGAGCAGCGCAACGCGGGACTCGAAGCCGAGGTGCGTGATCTCAAAACCGGCGTGGAAGCCATCGAAGAACGCGCCCGTTTTGAACTCGGCCTCATCAAAAACAGCGAAATCTACATCCAGATTCCTGAACCCAAGTAAATTGGCTTGCTCGTGACCGACGCGTTCCCGCTCGCAGACACCCACGCAAGTGCAGTCGTTCGGCCAAGTCGGCAAAACCCCCGCGCGACCCGTTGAATCCGGGTAAACACCGAAGGCTTTTTTGCATCTACCGCATCCCCACCAATCCGCTATGCTAGCTGCCTTCTAAACCCACTCAAACCCGCATTAATGCAGTCCGCTCTGTCCTGCTTCTTACCGTGTTGGGGCGCTTCTTCGGCGGTCGATGTACCTCCCCCCCGATCTAACCTGCTTCAGCTTGCGCCAGTCACCCAGCGTCCCGGGCCGGATGAGGTGAGTCTCAATCCATACCTCGCCCAAGCAGGCATTGAAATCTCGCATGGGTTTTCCTTGCTGGTACGCCGTGGTTCATCCCCCGAGCGAGAAATTCACGGCTTTATCGGTTGTTGTGGGCCAGACAACTCTCCTCAGCAGGTGGCGCTTGAGCTGATTGATTCAGGTAATGACCGTGATGCTTTCAGGGGCGCGCTCAACCTCATGACAGTGGGGCTCATCGATGCCCGCATCCGGAATCACGCCCAACACCCCGGCGAGGACTGGCTGAATCACCTCGCACGCCATGGGCGCGAGCCCACCGCAGAATTTCTGAATGGCCGGCGCACCATTACCGTGGCTGAGCGTGAGGCCGTTTTCGTGTATATGAACCTCGCCCAATTGCGCTTGCCCCACGAGTCCTGCGGTGCGCGAAGTCAGCTTTTTTCTGCAGCGGCGGCGGTCAATCGTGAACACTACAGCCGCCTCATCCAAGAGGTGAGACGCAGGGGCGGCAGCCGCCCCACCGACCGGCTTCATCGCGCCGCCAAAGAAGGGGACGGCGCGGCGGTGAGGCGACTGCTCAGAAGCGGCGCCGACCCCAACCTGGCCAATGGTGACGGCTTCACCGCGATGCATTATGCGAGCGCCAGCGGGAATCTCGCTGTGGTTGAAACCTTGCTGCAAGCGAACGCGTCCCTGGATGTGCAGGATGGCTTCTATGCGACCCCAATTCACCTCGCCGCTCGCCATAACCACCCTGAGGTCATACAACTTCTCGCTGCCCATGGGGCTAACCTGAATGCGCTGGACGATCACCTCGACACCCCGCTTCATTTTGCAGTGTGGGCCAACAACCCGGCCACGATTCGCGCTTTGATCGCTGCCGGAGCGGATGTTTCGATCGCCAACATACAACGCGAGACGCCGGCGCAAATGGCGCTTCGACGCGGTGGGCATTATTTGGCGGCGATTTTGAGCGAGTAGGGGGTGTATCCAGGGCAATCGCATGAATCATGTGCAAGACCCGGTCTTGAGGTTTTGCTCCCCTCGCCCGCAGGCGGGCGAGGGGGCGGCCTATACATGATTCATGCGATTGCCCTGAGGGTGTATCAAGCCAGGTTGATTGCATGAAACTTCGCGAGTGCGCTTCACCTCGCTCGCTGTGATCAACTCTCGGGAGGATTTGCACCTCCAAGAGCGCGCCCGTGCCGGGCACACGAAAAAAAACCCCGCGCACCAGCGAGGGGTTTTTTTATCTTTTGGGGCGACCGACGGGGATCGAACCCGCGACACCTGGAATCACAATCCAGTGCTCTACCGACTGAGCTACGGCCGCCGCCGTTTTAACCTTTTCCTTACGCTCCGTTGCCAGAACCAAACAGCGCCACTTTTTAGCTTCGCTGAAAACAAAACTGGCCTGCCCGGCAGGAATCGAACCCGCAACCCCCGGCTTAGAAGGCCGGTGCTCTATCCAGTTGAGCTACGGGCAGCCTGACCACCTGACCCCGACCACCGCATGATGCGCGCGAGAGGGAATCACCGATGTGCACCTTGCCCCGTGGAATGCTTTGGTCGGGGTGGAGAGATTTGAACTCCCGACATCTTGCTCCCAAAGCAAGCGCGCTACCAGGCTGCGCTACACCCCGAGCTGCTGCGCATTGTACAGAGGGCGAGTGCTTCGGTCAAACAAGAATCGGTGGGCGTTCGAGTGATGCACCACATTCGGTCGGCGTGGCGCTTCATGCCCATGCGGTTGTCATATAGATGAGGCCAAGCACGAACTTTCGCGTAGGTGGGGCGTGGGA
>Ga0079301_1000506_pt1 | contig 18842 bp, 13 predicted proteins | sample Wag4_2014_7_11_3_FD_74797 | JGI IMG/M metagenome (GOLD analysis project Ga0079301, IMG submission 74797) | Fresh water mixed with fracking chemicals microbial communities from Ohio, USA - Utica-2 Time Series FC 2014_7_11 | ecosystem: Engineered > Industrial production > Chemical products > Input... | reverse complement strand
CGCGCATGGGCGTCGAGCGCGTCGGCGAGGAGCGCCGCGAGGACGTCCGGCAGGGGTGCCGTGCGTCGGCTGCGGGCGATTGCCACCGAGACGGAGCGCCCGCTCGTCCGAGCGAGACGGATTTCGTCGGCGGTCGGGCTTGTGGAGCGGGGGCTTGCGGAGCGGGGGTTCGCGGATGCGACATCCGCCCGCGATCGCTGGCGGGACGGCGTCTTTGCGAGCGAAGCCGCGGTGGATCGTGCTGGAGTCTCGTCACGGCGTCCTGCGCGGGCGGGCGGCTTCGCAGCGGCGCGGTCGGACTTCCGTGCGGTGGGCGCGGGCTTTCTGGTGGCGGGCTTCGTCTTCGGCATGCGTGCAGCATACGCAGCAAACGAAGCAAACGCAAGTGTTGACCCGCGATTTCAGGTCACGAGTCTCAGGACCTCGCGCAACTCCTCGCCGACATCGCCACCCTCGGACTCGAGGAGCTCGAGCATTCGCGCGCGGATCCGCTTGGTCACGCCGCGCACGAGGTCCGCCATCTGCTGCCGACCGAGCCCAAGCTCCTGCTCGAGATCGCCGTAGCTGCGTCCGTCGATGGCGTGACGGCGGAAGACCGTCCATGCGCGGTCGCGCCCCTCGGCGAGCAGCGCGCCCTCGACCGCGGCGCACGCCTCGCTCAGGATCGCGAGCGCCCACGCGCGGTCGAACGCCTCCTCTCCCGTGCGCTCGGCGGCGATCGGCGCGGCGACGCCGTCGAGCGTGGCGCCCTCGCGGCGTGCCGCGCGCGACCGGTCGCGCGCCACACTGCGGGCATGCAGGAGCAGCCCGTTCATCAGCCATCGGCGCAGGCGCATGCCGCTCGCCTGATAGCGCCGGAAGTAGTCCGCGTCGGCGAGCGCCGAGGCGAAGAACCCGTGGACGAGTTCGGCAGGCTCCGCGATCTCGCGCAGCGTCGAGCCGCGCGCGTACGCCTCGAGCGGCGCGGCGTAGCGTTGCATCACCACCTCCGCGAGCCTGGCGTGCCCGGCCGGCGGATGTGGTGCACTCGGATCGAACAACTCGGTTCGAAGCTCATGCAGCAGCGATGTCAGGTGCGTCGAGGGGAAGTGATCCGCGCGCGGCGCTGCGATCGGCAACGGCGCGCGCGGATCCGCACGCTCGTCGGTCACGGACAGTCGCCCCAGTTGCTCAGGACGAGCGCAAGGTCTTCGGCGTCGACGATCCCGTCGCCATTCGCGTCGGCGTTGATGGCGCCGCCACCCGTGCCCCAGTTGTTGAGGACGGCGGCGAGGTCGATGCCGTTCACCACACCATCGCGTGCCACGTCGCCGGGGCAGTTGCACGAGCCCGCGCCCTCGCAGCAGTCGGGGATGTTGTTGTGGTTGGCGTCATCCAGTTCACCCGCGAGGATCTGGCCGAAGTCGACGATGCCGTCGGAGTTGCAGTCGGCGGACCATTCGATCAGGTAGGAGCGGATGCCGATCCCGTAGTAGATGTCGCCGTCTTCGCGAACATCGTTCCAGATCGCGCTGTGGTCGATGTAGTGAAGGTAGTCGTCGTGCTGTCCATCAGGACGGGAGCTGTTGTCGAACTGCACGAGCCCGGAGACATAGGACCAGGGTTCGCCGGTCACCCACGCCCAGTTTGCATGGGGGTTGTCCGAAGCGATCGTCTGGTATCCGCCGAGCCATGGGCCGTAGCGATCCGCGAGTGGCCATGCGGTGGCATCCGCGATCGCGATTGCGGAGACGAACGAGTCCTCTGCCTGCGAGTTCAGTGTGGCGAGATGGCCGCCCTGGCTCGCAGCCGCATCGCGTGCCTCCGACCAGATGATTGGCTTGGGGGTCGCGAACGCCGCGTACCAGTGTCCGTTGCCACCCGACGCCACGCTCCATTGCTGCGGCGCATTGGTGCCGCCGCCTGATTCACAGGTATCCGGAATGTTGTTGAGGTTCACATCGGCGAGCGTGCCGGCACGGATCTGCCCGAAGTCGACGATGCCGTCGTTGTTGCAGTCGGCGGACCATTCGATGAGGCCCAGTCGAGACGTCCGCGCCTGATTGTGGTCATCCCAGCAGCCCGTCGAGTTCGCATGGACGTACAGTCCGGCGTCGCCGCAACATGGCTCACCCGGGCACCACATCGTGTAGCCCCAAGGTGTGCCGTCGCTCCACTCCCACGTCATGCCGGGCAGTTTCCGTGCGCCGATCCAGCATTCGGTGCCGATCGCGAGGACCGCGTCTCGCTCTGCGTCGGATGTGATCGATGCGAGATCACCGCCGTGTGCGACGGCCCAGTTGCGGGCGTTGTCCCAGTTCAGCACCGACTCACTGCGACCGTACCAATGCCCATTCCCCCCGTCCGCCACGCGCCACTCGACCGCGTCCTGTGCGGCCGATGCGCCTGCAAGTGACAACGCGACGGCGCCCGCCGTCGCAACGAACCGCTTCTTGTGTTGCATTCCATGCACCTCTTGGTTGGATCCGTCCTGCCTCGGCGAGACAGGGGCCGAGGTGGCGAGAGAGCCCGTCACCGTGGCTGCATGGAGGGCAAACCAGAGAAAAAGCACGCTGCAGGCGATCGCCCGTATCCGGCGCGGCCGGGAAGGCGCCGCGTCGTAGGCGTTCAGCAGGGCGGCTGACTCGCTGGCGATGATGAGTGCGCCGATGCGCTGGGCCGATGATTCGTGCAGCACGCGCGGATGTTGGCGTGCGATTCGGAAAGTGCAACCGATGCTTCGGGAAACCCGCGCGGATCGGCCCCGTCGTTGCGTCTACGGGCGGGGAATCTACTCCGTCACGAGGCGGATGACTTCGAGCAGGTCGTCAGAGGCGTCACCGCCTTCATGCTGGAGGAGCTCGAGGACTCGTACGCGGAGGCGCTTGGTCACGCCGCGAACGAGGTCCGCCATCTGCTGTCGGCCGAGGCCGAGCTCGGACTCGAGGTCGCGGTAGCTCGCGCCATCGAGTGCGTGGCGACGGAACACCGTCCAGGCGCGGTCCCGGCCCTCGGCCAGCAGGGCCCCCTCGATCGAGGCGCATGCCTCGGAAAGGAGCGCGAGCGCCCACGCGCGGTTGTAGGCGTCCTCGGCGGTCTGGTCGTGGTCGGCGATGTGGGCTGCGGATTCAAGCGGCGCCCCTTCGTGCCGATGCATGCGCACGCGGTCGCGGGCGATCCCCCTCGCGTGGAGTAGGAGCCCGTTCATGAGCCAGCGTCGAAGCCGCATGCCGCTGGACTGGTAGCGCTGCAGGAAGTCCGGGCGGGCGAGGCCTTGCACGAAGAAGCCATGCACCAGGTCGCTCGGTTCGGCGATCTGTCGGAGGGATGAACCGGACGCGTAGATCTCCAGTGGTTTCGCGTAGCGAAGCATGATGCGGGCGCGGAGTTCGCCGTCCGCCTGGGGTACTCCGTTCCGCGCCATCTCAAGCACGGTGGTGAGCCGCGTCGTGGGAAACGAATCCGCGCGGACAGGGGCGAGTTCGAGCGGCTGGCGACGGGGTCGGAGGTCTCGGCTCAAGGGCACGCGCCCCATGCCCCGAGGATGGTCGCGAGGTCCACTCCGTTGACGGTGCCGTCGTTGTCGATGTCGGTGTCGAACTGGCCGGTGCCGTTCGTGCCCCACGCGCCGAGCACGGCCGCGAGGTCGACGCCGTCGACTCGCCGATCGCCCGTGACGTCGCCCGGGCAGGCCGCCTGCGGCAGCTCGACCACGCGGACGTCGTCGATCACTGGTCCGGCCCACTGCGCCGGATACTCGCGGTTGAGCGACTCGAGTCCGATGGTCGTGGTTGCAGAGGTCGCGACGAACTCCGCGACCTTGCGGGTCCACGGCTGGATGGGAGCCTTGGTGCGGAGCACGCTGAAATCGAACGCCTGGGCGCCTGCGTGCACGCGGAGGTCGCCGCGGCTCCAGCCGGCGTTGACGGTGAGTTGAAGGACGATGGCGTAGCGTCGACCGACGACGGTGGAGATGGCCTGATCGATCCGGCCGCCCACGCTGCACCCGTTGAGGTCGATCGAATACTCGCCATCCGACGCGAGCCAGCCCTCGGGCATGCAGTCGGGTGGTGCGGTACGTTGACGATCCACGGAGTGGAGCGTGACGGACCACCCAGGGATATCGGTGGCGCCCACGCCGACGCAGATCCAACCACAGACCTGCGCCGGACCATTCTCGAAGCTCCCGTTCGTCAGCAGGTTGGCGCCGCACGGGATACCTTCGTCGCAGCAGTCGGGGATGCCGTTCGCATTGATATCGGTCAGGTCGCCGCGCACGATCTGGCCGTAGTCCACGATCCCGTCGGCGTTGCAGTCGGCGTCCCACTCGATCACCGCGGTGTTGTTCCAGGCCGGCGAGCCGCAGGTCGGCATCCCGGTCTCCAGGTCGTCCCATCGGCCGTCGAACTGCATGACGCCTTGATTCGCCTGATCGTTCTCGATGCCCCACGGCGGGAGGGCGCAGGGCGAGTCGTCCGGTGCGCCGGACGGGAAAGCCCCGTTGTGGTCCGACCAGTTGAGGTAGCTGGGTGGTTCGCCCGTCGTCCAGTACCAGCCGGCGCTCGGGGACTTCTGGCCGGGCTTCTGTCGAAGTCCGAGCCACGCCCACTGCTTGCCCGTCGCGAGGAACAACGACTTCACGTGCGCGTTTTCGGAAGCACTGGAAATCGTGGCGAGGTGTCCGCCAGCGGCGGATGCGAGCGCCATCGCCGCGTCGCCGGTCGGAGCATCGGTGGTGGCGTACCAGTGTCCGTTACCGCCCTCGGCAACGGGCCACTCGACACCCGTCTGGCCGATCGCGGATTGCGCGGTGGTGAGCACGAGTGCGGTCGCGGGAGCGAGTACGAACAGGCGGGTATGAGAACGCAAGGCAGTTTCCCCTTCGGATGCGAGTTGAGGTTCGGGCGTATCGACGTTCCGAACAAGGGGATAGCCACTTCCGAGCGGACCATGGATCGCAAGCGCGAGCAGCATGACCACGACGGCGAAGCATCCCTGAGCCGTGCGACAGGTGGTCGCGGATCCGAGATGCTGCTCGAGCAGAAGGAGACCCAGTCGATGGCCGGAAGAGACGCGGAGCATGGGGGGATTATGCGTCGGTCGTGCGACTGACGGGAACGGTCGGCGACACGCCTTCGTGTACCGTCCCCCCATGCCCGACTGGCGTGACATCTCCGTGTGGCGGCGGCTGGCCGAGGCGCCGGAGGCGCAGGTCGCGGCGGCGGCGGTGGATGCGCGCGATGCGGCGTCGATCGCGCGGCTGCGGAAGCAGTTCGATGCGGACCTGGTGGCGGCGGCGCTGGAGCTGGCCGAGGCGCGGCGCAAGGCGGCGGCGAAGTTCGTCGGGGCGGGGGCGCTTTGGTGCGATGTCGCGGGCGTCGAGCAGGCGTCGGGTGCGCGGGTGGCGGCCTGGAAGGCGAGGCGCATGGCCGAGGTCCTCGGCGCGGGAGCCGTGACGCACGGCGCGCGGTCCGAGACGCATGGCGCGGGAACTGAGATCCTCGATGTCTGCTGCGGCATCGGCGGCGATGCGATGGCGCTGGTGCGCGCGGGTCTCCGCGTGACGGCCGTCGATCTCGACGAACGCCGGGCGTGGATGGCGGGGATGAACGCGGGATGTCCGACGCGCGCGCTCGACGCGGAGTCGCTCGAACTCGCGGGCGCCGTGCTGCATGCCGATCCCGCGCGGCGCGACGAGCGCGGCGGGTCGCGCTCCTGGAGCCTCGACGATCACCGCCCCGGGCGGGGGTGGATCGAGCGGGCGCTGCGCGAGGCGCGGGCGGTGGCGATCAAGTTCTCGCCGGGGGTCGATCGGCGGGAGTTCGGCGACCTGCCGATCGAGTGGGAGTTCATCGAGGAGCGCGGCGCGCGCGGTGGGCCCGCGCGTAGCGCTCATGGAATTCCCGCGCGTAGCGCTGATGGAATTCCCGCGCGCAGCGCTCATGGCAGTCCCGCGCGCAGCGCTCATGGCAGTCCCGCGCGCAGCGCTCAGGGAACACTCGTGCAGGCGGTCGCATGGGGCGGAGCGTTCGCGCGGTCTGCCGGGGCGACGAGGGCCACCGTGCTGTCCGAGGGCGAGCCCGTCACGCTGTCAGGACGCCCGGACGACGCGCGCGCCGACCGGCTCGGGGCGGGCGGCGCGCTCGCCGCGGGCCGCTTCGTGAGCGAGCCATGCGCGGCGCTCGAGCGCGCGATGCTGTTGACGGAGGCGGTCGGGGGACGCGCGGCGGAGATCGTCCGCGGCGTTGGGCTCGTCGCGTCCGACGCGCCGCTCGCGCAGCCGTGGTTCGAGAGCTTCGCGTTCGTCGAGGAGTGCGCTGCGCGGGCGGACGCCATCGTGGGGACGCTGGCGCGCCACGGCCTGGTGGCGCGCAGCGTGCGCGTGCGCGGCCGCGCGGTCGACGCGGACCTGCTGACGAAGTTCGTCGGCGCGCGGCCGAGCGGGGACGCCGTCGTCCTCGCGTTCCGCCGCGGGGAACGCGCCACCGCCGTGATCGCGAGGATCACGGACGGGCACGGCGCGGGGTGAGCCGTCGGCTCACTGCCCGCAGCCGCAGAACGCCTGCGCGAGCTTCACGCAGGTGGTGTCCCACGCGGCGACGCAGCATGTCTCGTCGAACGAGCACACGATCGCGCAGCACTTGGTGTCGTTGCAGTACGGCTCGGCGTGCTCGTTGCAGCAGCTGCCCGCATCGGGATCGCCGCAGGTGAGGCCGCCGCCGCAGAGCTTGCACTCGGTGTTGGCGATGCTGGCGCAGATCGCGTCCCAGACGGTGTCGCAGCAGGTCGCGTCGATCTTGCAGACCGCGTCGCAGCAGGTCTGGTCGCTGCAGTTGGCGTTGTCGTGCGGGAAGCAGCAGTTGCCGGCCTCGGGGGTGCCGCAGGCCGGATCGGGGCAGACGACCTCGCAGGACGGATTGAGCCGCGCGGTCGCGGCGCAGAACGCATCCCACTCGGTGGTGCAGCAGAAGATGTCGACGAGGCAGACCGCGTCGCAGCACGCCTTGTCGTTGCACCACGGGGTCGGGTGCGGCTCGCAGCAGGTGCCGGCGCAGGCGCCGCCGCACTCGGGCTGGTAGCGCTCGCAGCCGGCGGTGGTGTAGGTCATGCTCACGCAGGTCGCGTCCCACTCGGCCGAGCAGCAGAAGCTGTCGATCGCGCAGATCGCCGTGCAGCAGTCGCGGTCCGAGCACGAGGGCTTGAGGTGCGGGATGTTGCAGCCGTCGGAGCCGTAGTCGCCGCACTCGGGGAGGAAGTCGGCGCAGACCTTGCGGGCCTCGACCGCGCACTCCTCGTCCCAGCCGATGATGCAGCAGAACTCGAATTCCTTCTGCGCGCAGACCTGCTCGCAGCATTCGCCGATCGAGCAGCCGGGCGCCTCGTGGGTGTTGAAGCAGTTGCCGCTCGCGGGCTGGCCGCAGCCGCCGAAGCAGGTGGTGCGCGCCGCGAGGACGCACGACGAATCCCAGCGGACCTCGCAGCAGAACGGCTCGAAGCGGCAGACGGCCTCGCAGCAGGCGGGGTCGTTGCAGTTCGGAGTCTCGTGCGGGCGGAGGCAGTCGCCGGCGCAGTTGTCGCCGCAGCCGGGCGTGCCGCAGCAGACGACGCGCGCGAGGGTCGCGCAGCCCGCGTCCCAGCTCTGCGTGCAGCAGAGCGGGTCGATGTTGCAGACGCCCGAGCAGCAGACCTCGTCCTCGCAGCCGGCGGTCTCCGGGTGCTCGTCGAAGCAGCTGCCGGTGCAGGGGCAGTCCCAGTTGTCGCGCGGCACGCAGAGGAGCTTCGCGGCGTTGACGCAGGTCGAGTTCCACTGGATCTCGCAGCAGAGCGGGTCGGCGTCGCAGACGACCGAGCAGCACGTCGCGTCGGCGCAGCCGGGCGACTGGTGCGCGACGTTGCAGGGCTCCTCGCCCGGGCAGTCGCCGAAGCTCCAGCAGACGCCCTTCGCGATGCTCACGCAGCGCTCGTTCCAGCCGAAGCTGCAGCAGATCGGGTCGACCGCGCACACGGCCGCGCAGCACTCGGGATCGGCGCAGCCGGGCTGCGCGTGGACGACGAGCGGCGAGCCCGCGCCCGGGCAGCCGTTGGGCTGGGCGCAGCTGACGCCGGCGTTCGCGGCGCAGGTCTCGTCCCAGCCGCGGCTGCAGCAGGTCGGGTCGACGTTGCAGATGAGCTGGCAGCAGTCCTGGTTCTCGCAGGCGGGCAGGTAGCTCGCGACCGAGCAGGGGCGCGTGCGCGGATCGCCGCAGCCGATGCCGGTGTCGACGCAGAGCGTGCCCGCGTTGAGCACGCAGAAGATGTCCCACTGCGCGGTGCAGCAGCTCGGGTCGACGTCGCACACGCTGTCGCAGCAGTCGCGGTCGAGGCACGACGGCGTGCCGTGCGGGTAGAAGCAGCTTCCCGCGGTGACCTCGCCGCAGCCGTTGCAGAGGATCGCGGCGCGCGACGCGCAGGTCTCGTCCCACTGGCCGGCGGTGGCGTCGCAGCAGAGCGGATCGCTCGCGCAGACGTTCGCGCAGCAGGCGGCGTCGGAGCAGCCCGGGTCCTTGTGCGGCACGAAGCAGCTGCCGTTGGCGGCGTTGCACACGGCGTTGATCGCGGGATCGGGGTTCAGCGCACACGTCGCGCGGGCCGCCTCGACGCAGGTGAAGTCCCAGCTCACCGAGCAGCAGAAGCTGTCGATGTAGCAGACGCTGTCGCAGCAGATCGCGTCGGAGCAGCCGGGCTGGACGTGCGCGGTGCGGCACGCGCGCGCCGCCGGGTTGGCCGGGTCGGTGTAGCCGCACACGCGCTCGCAGGGGCCGCAGACCTCGGTGGCGGCCTGTCCGCACACGCTGTCCCAGCGGACCTCGCAGCAGAACTGGTCGATGGCGCAGACCGACTCGCAGCAGACGCGGTCGTTGCAGTACGGCGTCTCGTTCTGGTGGCAGCAGCTGCCGGCGCGGGGATTGCCGCAGGAGAAGCAGAAGCGGTTGGCCCAGTCGACGCAGGTCGAGTCCCAGGCGGTCTCGCAGCAGTTCGGATCGATGGTGCAGACGCGCTCGCAGCAGGTCGCGTCGTTGCAGTTCGGATTCTCATGCTCGGCGAGGCACGAGCCGGTGGCGGGCTCGCCGCAGGTGTCGGTGAGCTTGATCGCCTCGAGCACGCAGTTCTGGTCCCACGACACCGAGCAGCAGTACTCGAGGCCGGGGACCTCGCACACCGCCTGGCAGATCACGCCGTTGTTGCACGACGGCGTGGGGTGGGCGACGAAGCAGCTCTCCGGAACCGCGCCGCAGCTCGAGCAGAACTTCTGCGCCAGGGCGACGCAGACGTCGTCCCACGCGATGTCGCAGCACGCAGGCTCGATCGTGCAGACCAGTCCGCAGCAGTCGGGGTTGTTGCAGCCCGGTGCGATCAGGTTCGGGGTGAAGCAGGTGTTGGTCGCGGTCGAGCACGACGCCTGCGCGTCGGCGCGTCCCGCGAGGAGGACGAGCGCCGCGGCAAGCAGGGCGGAGAGGATCGCGATGGGGCTCGGGAGTCGCATGAGGGCTCGTGATCTGAAGGTCGGTCGCAATTCGGGTCGGTCGGTACGGATCGGTCGGTGGGATGCGCTGCGCCGCGTGCCCGGTCAGGGCGTGGTGAGCAGGCGCGCCTTGCCCGAATTGAGGCCGGTGATGTCGCTGAACGGGGCGCCGATCAGCGAGAAGCCGCGGGTCGACGTGGCCGAGTAGCCGAACTCGTCGCCGGTGGCGGGATTGAGCGAGGCGCGGATCGAAAGGAGCTCGGCTCCCGTCTGTCCGGGCGTCTTGTGCAGGACGTAGACCTTGCCGGCGCCGTTGCGCACGCCGCTCGGCACGGTGACCGCGGCCTTGGGCGCGCCGATGACGACGGTGAATCCAGTGCCGGTCGCCGCGGGGGCGATGCTCAGGCTCGAGCCGAGCGCGTCGCCCTCGACGCCATCCGGCGCCTTGAAGAAGCCGCGGTACTGGTAGGTCGAGTTGATCGCGGCGATGGTGGTGAGCGAGCGCTCCCAGAAGTGGACGACGCCCTTGCCCGCAAGCGCGCCGGGCGCGCCGATCGCGACGAGGTTGCCGGCCACCGCGACGGCGGTGCCGAAGCGGTCGCCCTCGACGAGCGCGGCCTCGCCGGTCGGCGTGAGCGTGAGGCCGGTGCCCGGGAAGGTGCCGATGCCGGTGGTGGCGCCGGGGCCGCGGTCGAACACGTAGGCCGCGCCCTTCGAGGCGTTGCGGCCCGGGGCGCCGATCACGGCGATCACGCGCGAGGTCGTCAGCACCGGCAGGTATGGCTCGAGCGCGACCGAGGCGCCGTAGTTGTCGCCATCGACGGGACTGATCACGGCGCGCGTCGAGAGCAGTCCGCCGCGCTCGACCGTCTGGCCGTTCGGGAAGTAGTTGCGGAGGAGGTAGACCTTGCCGCGGCCGTTGGTGTGGCCGGGCGCGCCGACGATGATCTGATCGGCGCCCTCGCGCGGATGGCGGCCCATCGCGACCGAGTATCCGAAGAGCGAGTTCTCGCGCGCCTGGAAGGTGTTGGTCGCGGGCGGCGTGTAGCGCCAGATCTGGTTCCACACCGCGCCTTCCTGCGCGAAGAGGTAGACGGCGCCCTTCGATGGGAAGGTGCCGACGGTCGCGGTCTCGGTCCAGCGGTAGGCGCCGACGAGCGCGAAGTTGCGCGCGGGGTAGATCGGAGCCGTGACGCTCGCGGGGCGCTTGAACACGGTCGCGCCGCGACCGAAGAACGCGTTCGCGAGCGGATCGTTGGCGCGCAGCAGCGCGGTCGGCACGGGCTCGCCCGCCTGCACGGTGAACAGGTACGCGGCGCCCGCATTGGAGGCGCCCTCGTCGTTGCCGGGCGCGCCGATGATGGCGAGCGTTTCGGGGTCGCCGGTCGCGGAGGAGATGCCGACCGCCGCGCCGAGGGTGTCGAGCGAGCTGATGCCGCTCGCGCTGAACTCGACGTCGTCGAGCGGGCACTCGTCGGGAAGGCCGTCGAGGTTGACGTCGAGGCTGATGCCGAGCGCGATGTCGCAGCTGTCGGGGATGCCGGTGAGATTGCAGTCGGGGACGAGGCCGCTCTGGATCGCCTGCTGGTCGGGCACGCCGTCGTTGTCGCAGTCGATGTCGCCCCCGCTCGAGCAGCGGTAGTTGGCGACCACGTTCGCGGTGAGGCTCGCGGTGCGCGCGTTGTTCGCGGTGGCGGTGCCGGTCGGCTCGCCCAGCCACTCGACGAGCGGCGACGAGTAGAACGGGATCACGCTGCCGTCGCCGCTCGCCATCACGGTCTGGTAGACGGTGCCGGCGATGGTGTAGGTCCAGGCCTTCGAGAAGCTGTAGAAGCCGGCGCACGCGGGCGTCGCGCCTTCCTGCGTGCAGCAGCCGAGGTTCGCGCCGAGCGCGCGCGCGAGCGACGGGAACGGCTCGACGCTGGTGGTTCGGCCGACGGTGCTGAAGGCATCGGCGCCGTCGAGCGCGGCGACACCGATGATGGCGGCGCTGCCGGCGGTCGCGGAGTCGGAGTAGAGCGTGACGAGGTCTGCGCGCACGTCGTTGCGCACGATGTGGACGTCGTCGTTCCAGCCGTCGCCTGGATCGATGAGCTGGAACAGGTCGGTGGTCAGCGAGCCGGTGCCGTTGTCGGGCAGCACCACTGCGCCCACGACGCGGAAGCGAGGGACCGCGTTCGAGTTCGCCATCGCCGAGTTCGCGTAGCCGACGTCGGCGGCGATCGCGGCGGTGAGGTCGGCCTGGGTCGCGAAGAGCGCCGCGAAGTTCGGCGTCACGGCCACGAGGACGTCGATGAGCTGGCCGCTGTCGGCGCAGCCGGAGCCGCCGGCGATGCCGCCCTCGCTTCCATCAGCGCTTCCATCAGCGCCACCATCAGCGCTTCCGCCTTCGCCGCCATCCGCGCGCGCGATCGCAGCGTCGTCCTGCTTGCCGGTGGGGGCGATCGGCTCGTGCGTGCCCGCGTCGCCGGTGGCGTCAGCGTAGTAGTCGCCCGAGAGTCCGTTGGCGTCGACGCCGCTCGCGAGGCTCCACGAGAAGCGGCGTCCGTCGATGGTCGCGTGGACGAGTCCGCGCACCGTGCCGGCGTGGACGGTGACCTGCGCCGCGTTGCCCGCGGCCGCGTCGGTGAAGGTGAAGTGGATGGTGCGGCCGTCGATCACGGTGCGGTCGACGAGCGGCATCTCGATCGCGGTTCCGCCCGGGAGCACGAAGACGAGCGGCTCGCCGGTCTTGAGCTGCGCGGCGCGCAGCGCGGGAAACGCCCAGCGGCGGTCGCTGCCGATGGTCAGATCGGTGTCGGAGAAGTGCGTGCCGCCCGGTCGGCTCAGTTCGGGGAGACCGAGCGCCGCGACCTCGGCGTCGAGCTTCGCCTGCATGCCGCCGTCGGCGCGGGCCGCGCCGAGCTGCGCGGGCACCGCCACGAACATCGAACCCGTGAGGAGCGCGGCGGCGGAGAGGCCGAGGAGCATCGAGGCACTGGTGGTGGTCTTCATCGGAAGGTCTTCACTCTCGTACGCACACCGACGCCCGCGGATGGCGCGGACGGAAAACACGGACCAACATCCAGCCGTCGTTCACGGCCGGCCGTGCGTTTCTCGTCTCGTGCGGAGGTCGTCCGCGGAGGGTTGAACAGGGGACGGGCGATCCGAACCGCACGCCACAATCGCACAGACCCTGCATCATCCCCTGTACGCCCCACATTGCAAGCCAACCGCAGGCTGCGGAGGGGATTCCGCGTGATTCCCCAAGAGGCGCGGGCGGCATGCCGGGCGAGTCGCTGGCGCACGCGCTCAGGCGCGCGCGACGCCGCCGAAGCGCCGGTCGCGGCGGGCGAAGTCGGCGAGCGCGTGGTGGAAGTCGCCGACCGTGAAGTCGGGCCACAGCGTCTCGGTCACGTGCAGCTCGGCGTACGAGATCTGCCACAGCAGGTAATTGGACACACGCATCTCGCCGGCCGTCCGGACCAGCAGGTCGGGGTCGGGGATGCCCGCGGTGTAGAGGCGGCTTGCGACCGCCTGCTCGTCGATCGAGTCGAGGCTGCGGGTGCCCTCGGCGACCTCGCGGGCGAGGGCGCGTGCGGCGTCCGCGATTTCCGTCCGAGAACCGTAGTTCAAGGCGAGACAGAGGGTGAGGCCGGTCGCGTGCGCGGTCGCGCGCTCGGTCTCGTCGAGCTCGGCGAGCACCTCGGGCGGCAGCCCCTCGCGGCGGCCGATGCGGCGGAAGCGGATGTTCTCCCGCAGCATGGTCGGTCGCTCGAGCCGGAGGAACTCGCAGCAGAGGAACATCAGCGCGGCCACCTCGTCGGCGGGGCGCTTCCAGTTCTCGCTGGAGAACGAGTAGAGCGTGAGCGCGCCGAGCCCAAGGTGGGCCGACTCGGTCACGATGCGGCGGACGGTCTCGACGCCCTCGCGGTGCCCGGCGGCGCGGGGCAGCCCGCGGGCCTGCGCCCAGCGGCCGTTGCCGTCCATGATGACCGCGACGTGCACCGGCCAGCGCTCGCGCGGCACCGCCGCGAGCGGCGAGTCGGCGGGGAGCGTCGGCGGGCGCGGCGACATCGTTCAGACCATGCTCGCGAAGCGCGCGTTCGACTCGAAGGTCTGCGTGCGCTCGGGGCCGACGCTCACGAGCTCGACCGGGATGCCGACGAACTTCTCGACGAACGCGAGGTACGACTGCGCCTCGCGCGGCAGGTCGTCGCGGTCGGTGCAGTCGGTGAGCTCGCGCTGCCAGCCGGGAAGCGTCTCGTAGACCGGCGTGAAGCCGTGCATGCGCTCGGCGTCGGGGATGAAGCGGTCGGTGACCGTGCCGTCGGCGCGGCGGTAGCCGACGCAGATCCTGAGCTCGTCGAAGCCCGAGAGGACGTCGAGCAGCGTGCAGGCGATCGCGTCGGCGCCGCACACCATGACCGAGTACTTGACCGCGACGAGGTCGAGCCAGCCGCAGCGGCGGGGGCGTCCGGTGGTGGTGCCGTACTCGCGCCCGCGCGTGCGGATGCGCTCGCCGGTCTCATCGAGGAGCTCGGTCACGAACGGCCCGCCGCCGACGCGCGTCGAGTAGGCCTTCATGATGCCGTAGACCTTGTGGATCATGCGGCCGGGCACGCCGGAACCGGCGGGGATGCCGAGCGTCGAGCAGTTCGAGCTGGTCACGTAGGGGAACGTGCCGTGGTCGATGTCGAGGAGGCACGCGTTCGCGCCCTCGAAGAGGACGCTGCGGCCGGCGCGGATCTCGTCATGCACGAGGTAGACCGTGTCGGTGATGTGCGGGCGGAGCTTCTCGCCGGCGGCGGCGAAGCGGTCGGCGAGCTCGCGCGGGACGAGCGGCGTGACGTTCGCGCCCAGCGCCTCGAGCTCGGCCATGCGGAGGCCGCAGATGGTCTCGAGCTTGCGGAGGAGCAGCGCGTGGTCGAGCAGGTCGCCCATGCGCAGCGCGGTCGAGCGGCGGACCTTGTCGGAGTAGGCGGGGCCGATGCCGCGGCGGGTGGTGCCGATCTGGCCGGCGCCGACCTTGCCGGACTTGCGCTCGAGGAGCTCCTCGAGCGCCGCGTCCTGCTCCTTGTGGTAGGGCATCACGACGTGCGCGCGGTCGGAGATCCGCAGGTTCGAGCCGACGGCCACGCCGCGCTTGCGGAGCCCCTCGACCTCGTCGAGCAGCTTCTCGGGGTCGACGACCACGCCGTTGCCGACGATGTTGATCTTGCCCGGGCTCAGGATGCCCGACGGGATGAGGTGGAGCGCGTAGCGCTCGGTGCCGACCTGGACGGTGTGGCCCGCGTTGGCACCGCCGTTGTAGCGGACGATGCAGTCGTAGCGGCTCGTGAGCAGGTCGACGATCTTGCCCTTGCCCTCGTCGCCCCATTGGAGGCCGACCACGGCGGCATGCGTCGCTGCGTGAGGGTGGACACGGTTGTGGCTGTTCGGTTGCAAGCGCGCAGTTTAGCGCGATCGCTCAGGCGGCGGGCTTCTGCTGCTGCGCGGCGGGGGTCGGCTGGGCGGCCTGGGCACCGGGGCCGGAGTCCGACGGACGGTTGGCCGGGATGCGGATGTTCGACCCGCAGCCACGGCAGCGCACCAGTTTGCCGCGGGCGCTTGAGGGCACCGCGAGCACGCGCTGGCAGCCGAGGTTCGGACACATGATGCGGATCACTTCGTCGCCTGGCATCGGACGGCCTCCGGAAGATCGCGACCGAATGGTCGACCGAGGCGGATCGGCAGGATCGGTCGCCGTCTTGAGGCTGAATCCGACGCAGCGCGGGTTTCGGGACTTTCTATGCTGCGACGGTGGAGAACCTGAGGATCCATGATTCCAGCCGCGACTCCCGCGGTGACTCCGCCGGCGACTCTCGCGGCGGTCGGCCGCGGGGCGCCTCCGCAGCCTCGCCGCTTGGCGCGGTGCTTCCCGCGGGGCGGCACCGCGCGCGGGGGCTGTACGTGCATGTCCCGTTCTGCTTCCACAAGTGCCACTACTGCGACTTCTACTCGTTCGTGGACCGCGAGGGACGCAGCGGCGACTACCTCGCGCGCCTGGCGGAGGACGTGTCGTGGACGCTCTCCCGCGTGGAGGGTGAGATCGACACCGTGTTCATCGGCGGCGGCACGCCGACGCTGCTCACCGCCGAGGAGCTCGGCGCGCTGACCGCGCAGGTCCGCCGCTTCCCGCTCGCGCGCGACGTCGAGTGGACGGTCGAGGCGAATCCCGAGACCATCGATCTTGCGAAGGCGCGCGTGCTCGCGGCCGCGGGCGTCAACCGCGTGTCGATCGGCGCGCAGAGCTTCGATCCCCGACACCTCAAGACGCTCGAGCGCTGGCACGATCCCGCGAACGTCGCGCGCGCCGCGGGATTCCTGCGCGAGGCGGGGATCGTGAACTTCAACCTCGACCTGATCTTCGGGATCCCCGGGCAGTCGCTCGCCGACTGGCGCGCCGACCTCGCGCGCGCGCTCGAGATCGGACCCGAGCACCTCTCGTGCTACGGCCTGACCTACGAGCAGAACACCGCGATGACGCGCCGCCTCGAGCGCGGCGAGTTCGAGCCGTGCGACGACGCGGTCGAGGCCGAGATGTACGAGGTCACCCGCGACACGCTCGCGGACGCGGGGTTCGCGCAGTACGAGGTGTCGAACCACGCGCGGCCGGGCCGCGAGTGCCGCCACAACCTCGTCTACTGGCGCAATGAGCCGTGGTGGGCGATCGGTCCGAGCGCGAGCGGGTATGTCGCGGGGCATCGCTACAAGGTGGTGCCGCGGCTCGGCGACTGGCTCGCGCGCGCGGGCGACGGCTCGCAGCCGGTGGTCGACCACGAGGCGCCCGACGAGCGGCGCAACGCGAGCGAGGCGCTCATGGTCGGGCTGCGGCTGGCGGAGGGGATCGGCGCCGGGCTCGAGCGGCACGCGGTCGCGCTCGCGCCTGCGCGCGCGGCGGTGATCGCGAAGGCCATCGCCGACGGGCTGCTCGAGCGCGACGCGGCAACGGAGCGCCTGCGATTCACGCGGCGCGGCATGATGCTCGCGAACGAGGTGCTGGAGGAACTGGTCTGACGCGCGGGGCGAAGGCCGCGTTCAGCGGCCCGCGAAGAACTTCTTCACGCCGTGCACGGTGACCGCGCGGCCGATGGCGGCGATCGACTCGGTGAGCGGGATCTCCTTCGGGCAGACCTTCACGCAGTTCTGCGCGTTGCCGCAGTCGTTCACGCCGCCCTTGGCCATGAGCACGTCGAGGCGGTCGCCCGCGAGGGTCGAGCCGGTCGGATGCATGTTGAAGAGCCGCGCCTGGCTGATCGCGTGGGGGCCGACGAACTCGGTGTCCCACTTGTCGGCGTTCTCCTCGAGGTTGAACTGCGGGCACGCCTCGAGGCAGCACGCGCAGGTCATGCAGGTCGACAGCGTGTAGCGCGTCTCCTGGTTCTCCGGGGTGTCCCTCGGGCCGGCACCGAGGTGGTAGGTGCCGTCGACCGGGACCCACGCCTTGAGGCGCGCGAGGTTGTGGAACGCGCGGCTGCGGTCGACCGCGAGGTCGCGCACCACGGGGAACTTCGACAGCGGCTCGAGGGTGATCGTGCCGCTCGAGTCGACGACGTTGTCGACGAGGGCCGAGCACGACGGGCGCGCCTTGCCGTTGATGACCATCGCGCAGGATCCGCAGACTTCCTCGAGGCAGCCCGAGTCGTAGCAGACGGGGGTGGTCGCGTGACCCTCCGCGGTCTTCGACATGCGGGCGATCTGCTGGAGGCAGGCGATCACGTTCGCACCGGGCTCGACATCCACCACGAACTCCTCCCAGCGGGCGGCCTCGCCCGGACGGTCCTGCCGCTTGATGCGGAAGCGGACCGACTTGCTGGAGGCGGCGGAGGGGCGGGGGGAGTTGGCGGTGTCGGCGACCATGGTGGACCTGTTTCGGAAGGGGCGATGATAGTGGCTTCCAGCGGCTCCGTCACGCGGCGGCGCGGCGCGGCGCGGCGCGGTGCGGCACGGCGCGGCAAGGTGCGGTCGCGTCGATGGCGGCGTCGGTGGTCGGGCCTGGCGGACCGTCGAAGCGGACCCCGGACTCCGGCCGTCGGACGCCTGATGTCATTCGGTCGAACCGGTGCATCGGACGCGAACCGAGCCGATTCCCGCGGCGTTTCGCTCCGCTCCTGTGGATGCACCCGCGAAAGCGCCGATAGGAAGCCGCCGCATGCCGTCTCCCCGCGACATCCTCCGCCTCGCCCGGCCGGGCGACTGGACCAAGAACAGCTTCGTGCTGCTCGCGTTCATCTTCTGGGCCGCGAACGCGGTGCGGACCGGCGACACCTCGGCCGTCGGACCGAAGGCGCTCTGCGCCGCGCTCGCGTTCGCGGCGTTCTGCTTCGTCGCCAGCGGGTTCTACGCGATCAACGACGCGATCGACGCCGAGAAGGACCGCGGTCACCCGGTGAAGTGCCGCCGGCCGGTCGCCTCGGGCGCGGTGTCGCGCGGCGCGGCGGTCGCGCTGGGCGCGGTGCTGGTGGTCGCGGCGCTCGCGACCGCGCTCTCGGTGAGCAAGGCGCTGATGGCCGCGATCGCGTTCTACGCGGGGCTGCAGGTCGCCTACAACCTCGGGCTCAAGCGCATCGCGGTGGTCGACGTGATGACGATCGCGACCGGTTTCGCGCTGCGCGCGGCCGCAGGCGCGGTGGCGATCGAGGTGCAGACGAGCCCCTGGCTCGTGCTGTGCGTGTTCTTCCTCTGCCTCTTCCTCGGCTGCACCAAGCGGATGTGCGACCTCGTGAGCGCCGAGCGCGCGGGCAGCGCGTGGCGCTGCTCGGCCGAGTACCGCGGCCGCGACGAGCTGCAGTGGCTGCTCGGCGTGTCGGCGGTGGTGACGACGCTGATGTACCTCTCGTACACGCTGTCGGCGCACACCTGGGCGCTGTACGGACCGCGCGCCTACGGACTCGCGATGCTCACGCCGGTCGTGCTGCTCGCGATCCACCGCTTCTGGCGGCGCGCGAACGACGGCAGCTCCGACAGCCCGCTCGACGCGCTCCGCAACGACCGCGTGGTGCTCGGGTCGATCGTGCTGTTCTTCGCGATGCTCGGCGTGGTGATGTTCGTGCCGCAGGCGGCCGACGTGCTGAACCGGGTGTTCCTACCGCAGTGAGCGTGCGCGCCGCGGCGCGCAGCGCTCAGCCGCCGACCTTGCCGTAGGTGCGCGCGCGCGGCTGCACCAGAGGGAGGTCGAAGTCCTCGAACGAGATCGACGGCTTGGACGACTCGGGGCTGAACCGCGCGACGGTGGTCTTGCGGAAGTTCGCGTCGTCGCGGTTCGGGTAGTCGGTGCGGTAGTGGCTGCCGCGCGACTCCTTGCGCTCGAGGCCGCCCTCGATCATCGCCTCGGCGAGGA
>Ga0079301_1000503_pt1 | contig 18874 bp, 12 predicted proteins | sample Wag4_2014_7_11_3_FD_74797 | JGI IMG/M metagenome (GOLD analysis project Ga0079301, IMG submission 74797) | Fresh water mixed with fracking chemicals microbial communities from Ohio, USA - Utica-2 Time Series FC 2014_7_11 | ecosystem: Engineered > Industrial production > Chemical products > Input... | reverse complement strand
TTACGGGCACGCACCCCACGACTGCAGGAGCGCCGCGAGGTCCGCGCCATCGATCGCGCCGCTGCCGTCGATGTCGGCCGCGCACTTCGCGCACGCGCCCCACGACTGGAGCAGGCCCGCGAGGTCGGCGCCATCGACCGAGCCGCTGCCATCGATGTCGGCGGGGCACGGCGGCGGCGGCGGGGCGACCGTCGGGTTCATCCACACGCAGGCGTTGATGATCGCGTCGGCGTGGTCGCCGTTCACCTCGCCGGCCCAGCCTGGGAAGAGCGTGTCGGCGGTGTCGCCGGTGCCGTCGTCCGGCGGCGACGAGTCGCCGAGCATGGCGACCCGGCCGCTGCCGTAGGTCGAGTAGGCGAACATCACGTCGTTGTTCGCGCGCGCCGCGGTGCGGAAGAGCGCGCCGCGCGCCGCGCCCGTCACCGTGATCGTCGAGCCCGCGTTGTATTCGATCGCGGTCACGCTGCCGGCCGGACCGTTGAGGATCGGCGCGGCCGCCGCGTCGGTCGCGGGAAAGCTCGCGATCAGCGTGAAGCTGTTCGCGTTCGCCGCGAAGCCGAACGGGTTCACCGCGATGCCGTTGTTGGTGAAGAGGTCGTTGTAGACCACGACGGGATCCTCGCCGTCGTTGTTGCGGTCGGAACCGCTGTGGTTCCCGCCGAGGAAGAGCCCGCCGCCCGCGGCGACGAAGCGGAGGATCGCCTGCTTCTCGGCGAGCGTGAACAGGATGTTCGGCTCGGGGATCACGTAGATCCCGTAGTTCGAGAGGTCCTGCGCGTTGGTCGGGTCGCCGAAGGTGATGCGCGCGCCGACGGGAAGCGTCTCCACCGAGAAGCCGCGCTTCACCAGCGCCACGCCCCAGGCCGAGAGCGCGCCCTTCCAGTAGGTCTCGGGCGTGCTCGCGGTGATGCCCGACTGCGCCGGAGTCGGGAAGCGCTGCGGGTTCGACTCGGTGCCCGCGCCCACGACCATGAGTCCGCCGGTGCCGGTGCCGATGTTGTTGGTGTCGGCGTCGATCACCCAGTCGGCGTTGCCGGCCATCTGCGCCTTGGTGGCGTCGAAGAGCACCTTGTTCGGCGTCACGCCCTGCGCGAGCGCGGCGGTGTGGACGACGAGGGCGGCGACCGCACCGGCGAGCGGCGCGATCGAGACGTGAGCGGTCGAGAGGTGGGCGGTCGAGACGTGAGCGATCGAATAGTGACGAGTCATGGAGATCCCTGAGCTTCGAGGGTCGGTGGACGAGAACCGACGCGTGACGATGGAGCGGGAGGCGAGTGACACGAATGGCAAGCGCCGGACCCCGCGGCCCGTCCTTCATAGGAGCGGCCGGAGTCTCTGCAGATAGCCGCAGCCGCGTGGATTTTCGCGATCGCCGTGCCGCGCGGCGTGCCCGCGCCGCAGGTCCTTCGCCTACAGCGACTTGCGCTGCGCGTCATGCGCGCTCGCCAGCGCGTCCCAGCCCGCGTCGAAGGCGAATTCGTAGTTCCGCCAGCGTCCGATCGAGCTCCGGTTGATCGGCTTCCGCACCTGCATCGCGCTCAGCGTGACGGCGGCGCGGGTGTTCTGCTCGGGCGCCAGCACGCGCTCGTCCATCGGCAGGCCGAGCCGCGCCAGGCAGCGCTGCGCCTCGCGCGCGGGGTCCTCGACGAGGTCCTCGTACACGATCGACTCGTGGGCGATGCCGAGCACCTCCATGGCGCGCGGGATCAGCCGCCGCTCGAGCTCGATCACCCGCCGCATCGACTCGAAGCTGAAGGTCCAGCCGATCTGCCCGCTCGCGAAGTAGGAGAGGAAGAGGCTGGTCGCCATGTCGCGCGGATCGCGGTGCACGTTGAGGCAGACCGTGCCCGGCAGGATCGCGGCGACCTCGGGCAGCGAGCGCCAGGTGCGGAGGTTCTTGTCGAAGGTCCACGAGGCGCCCTCGCGGCGCAGGCGGTGCGCGCCGTCGAGGTAGAGCCGCTGCATGTCGGCGTAGAAGGGGGCGGGCACGTCGCCCGGGCGGCGCGGCCACGCCGGCTGCGACTTGAGCTCGGTGTAGATGCGCGCGAGCCCCTCGTACTCGCCGATGCCGCTGATGGCCGGGTGCCGGTCGAGCATCTGCTCGAGCAGCGTCGTGCCCGAGCGCGGCAGCGACACCAGCATCACCACGCCCTGCACGCGGTCGACGGCGGGGGTGATCCAGTTCTCGCCCTTCTCGATGCGCGCGAGCTGCTCGAGGATCGGCTTCATGTGCACGTCGATGTCGAAGTCGTCGCCGGTGATGGCGTGCGTCTCCTTCGCGGTCTCGAACGCGGTGCGGTACTCGCCCGCCTTGTCGTAGAGCCCGGCGGCCTCGAAGCCGGCGTGCCGGCGCAGGTCGCGCGAGGCCTGCCCGCGCAGGAAGGCCCGCAGCGCGTGCGCGCCCGCGAGCGGATCGGTGAGCGCGAGCCGCCGCGCGCCGTGGAACTCGGCGCGGATGTCCTTGCGCCAGGCGCCCTCGGTCTTCATGAGCTCCTGCCACTCGTCGCGGCGGTTCGAGTGGTAGCAGATGTCGAGCACCGCGAACATCGCCTCGAGCGCGCAGCCGCCGCGGCCGAGCGCGATCGGCTTGAGGCGCGCGATGCCTTCGGCGTCCTTGCCGGTGCGGATGTCGAGCTGGCCGCGCAGGTAGTTCGCGAGCTCGTCCTTGGGCGCCGAGCGCAGCGCGACGTCGAGGTCCTGCTCGGCCTCGAGGAACATCCCCATCTGCAGGTACGCGCGGCAGCGACCGAGCCGCGCCACCGGGCTCGCGGGCAGCTTCCGGATCATCTCGCCCGCCACGCGCGCCGCGCCGGGGAGGTCGCCGCTGCGGAGGAGGCGTTCGATCTGCTCGGAGGGGGTCTCGCGCGCGGCCATGGTGGGAATCTATCGTCTCAGGCGCCGCCCGCCGTCCAGTTGGAGAGCACCACCGCGACGTCGCGTGCATCCACCGTGCCGTCGCTGGTGAGGTCCGCGTCGGCGTCGGCGCCGCCCCAACGCTGGAGCACGAACGCAAGGTCGGCCGGTCCGGTCGTTCCGTCGCAGTCGACGTCGCCGGGCGGACAGTCCGGTGGCTCGCACTGGTCGGGCACGCCGTCACCGTCCGCGTCGCCCGCGCCGCCTGAAGCGATGTCACAGCTGTCGGGCACGCCGTTGCCGGTGCAGTCGCCGTCCGTCGACGCGATGTTCAGGTGGAGGTACCAGTCGGAGAAGCCAGACGGCTTGAGCAGGATGTCGGGACGACCGTTCCCATCGGCGTCACCGATCGCGATCGCGTCGGGATTGGCGCGGTACCGCATCACGCTCGACCGTGGCCCGGAGCTCGCCGCGCCGAAGTTGCCCGTGCCGTCGTTGAAGAACAGCGTGGCGTGGAGCTGGCTCGAGATCGCCGCGGCACCGATGAAGTCAAGGTCCCCGTCGCCATCGACGTCGCGGATCGCGGGACCGAACTCGTTGAACGAGTAGTTGGCAAGACCGCCGATCGCCACCGGAGCGGCGAGCGCGCCCCCGGCGTTCCGGAAGAGCCAGACGCCGTTCGCCACGACCAGCAGGTCTCCGTCGCCGTCGCCATCCATGTCGTCGAAGCCGAACGAGCCGGCGCCGGCCGCGAACGAGGGCGCGAGGTCGCTCGAGTACTCGAGCGGCGTTCCGAACGTGCCGTCGCCCTGGTTCACGTACACGAGGAACTTCTCCTCGTTGAGTCCCCCGAACGGCGCCGCGCTCCCGAATCCCGCGAAGATCTCCGGCGCGCCGTCGCCGGTGAGGTCGCCTGTCCAGACGCTGCCGAGGAACGCCGGCGTGACGATCTCGCGGTACGGATCGAATCCACCGGCGCCATCGCCGGGCGCCCAGCGGATGAAGTGCGGCTGGTTCGACGCGACCGAGTCGGTCCACAGCGCGTCGAGGTTGCCATCGGCATCGAGGTCGGAGGTCTGGAAGTTGCCGTTGACCTGGATCGGCGTGGGGAACACCGGGGCCCCGAAGCTCCCGTCGCCCTGGTTGAGCATGGAGAACCAGTTCCCGCTGTTCCCGAGCGAGAGGATGTCGAGATCCCCGTCGTGGTCGAGGTCGCGCGGGTACATCTTTCCGCTCGACGGGAGCGCGACGACGAGCGCCGGTCCGAAGCGCCCGTCTCCGAGTCCGGGAGCGATTCGCAGCGAGCTCGGCAGATCGAACGTCGAGTACGACGCGAGGTCGTCCTGCCCGTCGCCGGTGAAGTCGCAGAGCAACGGGTAGAAGCTCATGTCGGCGCGGTTGAAGTGGCGGACCGCGTGGAAGTCGAGCGGACCGCGGCCGCGAAGCACCGACAGCGACGAGCTGGTGCCGCCCGCGGTGCAGAGGTCCGCCAGTCCGTCGTCGTCCAGGTCCCCGACGGCGAGGTCGCTGGGGCCCTCGGTTCCCGCCGCGAGCGAGCCGACCTGTACGAAGCTCCCGGCGACGTTGTCGTAGACGCGCACGACGCGCGCGAGCGTGTCGCACCACGCGAGCTCGGGCGCGGGATCGGCGTCGAGATTGGCGCAGAGGAGCCGCTCCGCCTGCGCGCCGACGGACTGCAGCGGTCCGAGGGTCTGCGTGTTCGTGAAGTTGCCGCCGCCGCCGTTCGCGTAGATGCGCAGCGAGTTGCTGTCCTTCGACGACACGAGCAGATCCCCGTCGCCGTCGGCGTCGATGTCGCGGATCGCCACGTCGTGAGGGGTCGAGTTGGTGGATGTCTCGGGATGTCCGTCGACGGTGAGCGTGGCGAACGCGGCGAATCCTCCCTTGCCCGTGTTTCGCAGCAGCGTGACCGTGCCCTGGCCTGGAAACGAGATGAAGGAGTTGGTGACCGCGAGGTCGGGCAGGCCGTCGCCGGTGAAGTCGCCCGCCGCGACCGCGCTGGGCTGCTGCCCGCACGGGTAGGCCGTCCGCGGACCGAACGTTCCGTCGCCGTTCCCGCGGAAGACGTCGACGCTGTTCGCCGCCGCGCCGGGAAACGCGATGTCGAGGTCGCCGTCTCCGTCGAGATCGGTGAGCGACAGGCCCGTGCCGCGGGAGGTCGCGGTGAGGCGCGTCGCGGGACCGAAGGTCCCCGGGCCGGTCCCGCGCAGGAGCAGCACCTGGGCGAAGCCCGCGTCGCCGCTCACGATGTCGAGGCGGCCGTCGCCGTCGAGGTCGGCCACGCGCAGCGTCCAGCAGAGCGCTCCGGTCACGATGGAGCGTGAGGCAAAGGTCAGGCCCGGGCCACCGTCGTTGCGCCAGAGGGTGATCGATGAGTCGCTCGCGCCCGAGCGCGCGGCCGCGATCACGTCCTGGTCGCCGTCGAGATCGAAGTCGGCGAACGCGACCGCGTTCACGTTGGTGAGGGTCGCGACATCGTTGCGGTGCTCGGCCGCTGCGATGAAGCGGCCGAGCCCGACATCGGCGGCGTCGGGAACCCCGTTGTGGTTGCAGTCCGGCGCGACGCCATTGCGGAGGTCGAGTGCGTCGGCGCTGCCGTTGCCGTTGAAGTCCTGTGCGGCCGCCTGCGCAGCGATCACGCACGCCGCGATCGCTGCGGCCGCGAGCACGCCCGAGGCGCGATCAGTGAGATGATGGTTCCGTCCGCCGCGGTTCTGTCCCATGCTCGCTCCTCGATCGCGTCGACCTTGGTCCAGTGAGCTCCGTCCCCGTGCGCCGATTTCTGGCGGCACCTCCGCCGAGGGGCGCACTCCCACGGCACACCTCACAGGATCTGTGAGTATCGCCGTCGATACCGATTCTGCGAGGAAAATGGAACAGAACCCCGGCCGATTGCATCGGCCGGACCATCGCGGACCACGCAGGTTGCGCGCGGCGTCAGCCGCCGAGCAGTTCGCGGAACTTCTTCGCCGAATCCTCGGAGGCACGCTTCGCGGTGCCGGTCTCCGAGTACTTCTCGGTGCCGATGCGCTGCGTGTCGTGGGTCTGCATGAGCGCGGCGACGACCGGTCCGCCTTCGCCGTCGGTGGCGTAGATCTCGCAGGTCGCGTAGCCGTAGCCGCGCTTGAGGATCTGCGTCTGCGGCGCGATGTTGCGCAGCGGCTGGTTGGGCTTGATCTCGGTGATCGCGGCGTGGATCACGATCGTGCGTCCGCCGGGCTGCCGGGCGAAGTCCTTGAACTCCTTGGTCAGCGCCTCGGACATCGCGACCCGCACCTCGGAGAGCTGCTCCGCATCGAGCTCGCCGTACTTGCCCACGTACGGCGTGGTGGTCGGCACGACCTTCACCGAGCCGATGGTCGCGCGGTCGAGCTTGCCGCCCCAGGCGCTGGTGAGCTCGCCGTCCTCGGTCAGCACGACCGACTTGGGGATGAAGCCCGAGCGGACATGCGGCGTCGAGCCGCAGGCGGCGAGCGCGCCGGTGAGCAGCGCGGCGGCGGTGAGGGCGAGGAGGGGACGGCGGATGGTGTGTGCGTTCATGGTGGTTCCTCTTGAGTGGACAGCGGATCGTACATGCCGCCGTGGTGGAGTGGTGGCTGGATGCACGAGAGGCCTGCCCCGCCTGGGACAGGCCTCTCGAAGCACGCGCGTTGGCGCGGAGTCAGTCGAGGAAGCGCACGGCGCCCGACTCGACGTCGTAGATCGCGCAGAGCACGGTCAGCGTGCCCTCGGCCTTGGCCTTGCTCAGGATCTCGCTGTTCTTGACGAGCTGGCCCGCCTGCCAGCGCACGTTGGCGATCTCGGCGTCGGCCACGCTGGCCTTGCCGTCGGCGCCCTTCGAGAGGCCCGCGATCGCCGGCTTGATGGCCGCGACGAACGCCGGCATCTTGCCCGGGAGATCCTTGCCGGCCACGGTCGCGCCGACCGCGCCGCACTTGGTGTGGCCCATGACGACGATCGTGTGCACGCCGAGCGCGGCGACCCCGTACTCGAAGGTGCCCACCGCGACATCGTTCTGGAAGTTGCCGGCGATGCGCACGACGAACAGCGAGCCGATGCCCTGGTCGAAGATCAGCTCGGGCGGCGTGCGCGAGTCGGCGCACGTGAGCACGCCGACCGACGGGGTCTGGCCGTCGGTGCCGGTCTTCACGATGCGCTCGTGCAGCCAGTCGTGCGTGCGGACGTCGCCCGACAGGTAGCGGGCGTTGCCGTCCTTGAGCGCCTGCAGCGCCATGCCCGGCTCGATGGCGGTGGAGACAGATCCGCTGCCGCTGCGTGGACCCGAGGTTGCGCAGGCGGCGAGCGCGAGCGTGAGTGCGATGGTGGCGAACGGCCAGAGGCTGATGGAGCGCATGGGGGCCACACTACGGCAACCACGGTGAAGCGGCGGTTCAGTCACGCACGTGTCGGCCGCCCGAGGCCATCCCGCGGCAAAAAGCTCGCCCGCTGTCGCATGGTCGTGTGACGCATGCGCCCATCGGCCGCGGACGGGACCCGTTCGCCTCAGGGCTGCCCGGTCCAGCCGTTGAGCACCTGGCCGAGGTCGTCGCCGTCGGTCGTGCCGTCGTTGTTGAAGTCGTACACCGACTGACCGCCCCACCAGTTGAAGATGCCGGTGAGATCCGCAGCATCCACCGCGCCGTCGAGGTTCCCGTCGCCCGGAACCGCGGCGCCGGCCTTGAGCAGGTTGCGCGCGTAGGCGTCGAGCGCGGTGAACGCGGCCTCCGCCTCCGGTGTCAGCTGGGTGTCGGCGCACGCCGTGTCGGACAGCAGGTTCGCAGTCGAGTAATCGATGCCGCGACCGCCGAGTGCCTCGGCGAAGGGCGCGTTGAAGAGGTCGTAGAACTCGTAGGCGCAGACCGTGCCTTGGTCGCAGCTCGGCAGTTCCTTCACGATCAGCTTGTAGCGCCCGTCGGTCACGGCAAGGGCCGCCGGAGAGACGATGCCCCAGCCCGTTCCGGCCTCGCCCGAATCGCGCAGGTCGCAGCAGGTCGCGTAGCCCTCGTACCAGTCTCCGCCGTGGAGTTCGCACACGGCCTGCCCCGGGAAGATCGCGTCGGTGCAGGTCTGCAGCGACTTCAGCACGCACGCGCGGAACATGCCGCCCGGGAAGGCCAGGTTGGTGCCGTTCTGGGTGAAGTTGAACGCGCGCACCGCGGGAGCGTTCGCGTCGCGCAGGTAGCCGACCATGCTCTCCGCGTCGAGCGCGTGCGATGCCGGCACGGTGGCGCGGACATCGATGCCGGCGACCTCGCCGAAGAGCTGGTAGAGGTCGGTGACGTTCACCATCGCATCGACCGAGCGGCCGGGCGACGACACGCCCGCGCCGGCGATGACGAGCGGAACGGACACGCCCGACTGGTTCACGTAGCCCTTGGCCTGGTACTTGTTGTACGGCAGGCGCACGACCGGCCCGTAGCTGCCGTTGTCGCCGACGACCACGACCAGCGTGTTCGGATCGTTGAGCGTGACGCCGTTGCCGGACCATGCGGCGAAACCGCCGTCGACGAGCAGGCGCCCGATCTCGCGGTCCGACGCCGAGAGCATCGTGTTGGTCATGCCCTTCTTCGACGGATCGGTGTCGGTGGTCTCGTAGCCGACCTGCGTGTCGCAGATGTAGGGCAGCCCCGCCGGCCACTCGGCGTCGGCCGGCAGGAGATCGGCGGGCGCGGGCTGATAGGGATCGTGGACGTTCACGAAGCCCACCGTGCACATCCACGGCGTGCCCGCGGGCTGCGCGTCGATCCATGCGAGCGCCTGGTCGACGTCGCTGGTCAGCGAGTACCTGCGTTCGGTCGTGAACACGGGCTTCTGGCCTTCGAGGGCGACCACGCGGTCGTTGACGAAGAAGCCGTTGTCGATCGTGAAGTCGACGCGCGCGACCGCAGCGGCGGAGCCCGTGGTCACGGGAACGCCCGACGCATCGACGAGCGGAACGCCGCCGACGGCGAGGCAATCCAGGGCGTCGAGGCCATCGATCCAGGTCTGGTCGGGGAATCCGCATGCGCACACCGCGGGCGCGTTCGTCGAGATGTCGACGGGGAAGCCGCAGGAGTAGAGCGGCGGCTGTCCCTCGGCCGGCGGCGCGATCTGCCCGGCGATCGTCGTGTCGATGGGGGATGGCCCGCCGAGCGGCGTTCCGCTGAAATGGGGGAAGCCGAGGCCGTTCGCGTAGCTGTCGCCCTCGGGATTGAGCGCAGGATCACCGAGGTGGAACTTGCCGATGTAGCCCGACGCGTAGCCGGCCGTCGAGAGCAGCCTCGGCAGCGTGAACTCGTAGGGAGAGGCCTGCGAGCGGGGCGGCGCGGTCTGCAGGCAGGCGTTCATCACGCCCGTCCGGAACGGGTAGCGGCCGGTCATCATCGCCACGCGCGACGGCGAGCACTGCGGCATCGCCCAGACGTTGCTGAAGCGCACGCCCTGGTCGCAGAGCGAGTCGATCACGGGGGTCCTCGGAAGCTCCACGCCCGCGGGATTCCAGCGCGAGAGCGCGTCGGAACCGGTGTCGTCGATGATGACGAACAGGATGTTGGGCTTGGCGGGAGCGCCGAGTGATCGCGGTGCGTCGGGTCGCTTGCCTGCCGTGTCGGGCGCCGAGGCGATCCCGCCGGCGGTCGGCCTGGCGGCGTTCTGCTTCTGCGGCGCCGATGTGCGGGCGTCGGTTCCTCCGCCGCGGGTCCTTCCGTCGCCGGTCCTTCCATCTTGGGCCGCGAGTGCAGCGGCCGATGCGAGCAGTGAGAGCGCGAAGGGAACCTTTGCGATGGTGGAGCTGAGCATGAGCGTTCTTTTCCGCGAGAGCGATGTCCCGCGCACGGACTGCGGCACGGTGTGGGTCGGAGGAAAGGTGCATCGCGCGCCGGAACGTGAGGCGTGCAGATGCTTGGAATCCCCAGTATCGCGCGGAAATCCGATCGACAAGGCGCGGCGGAGGAAACAAACGCCGTTCTCATGGTCCGAGTCGCATGTTCATGCGACCGAGGGATCGCATCGGGCCTGTGCGCTGCTGCTGCACATTCGTCCCTGCGGGCGCAGCGCACCAACGCAGAATGTCGCGATTCTCGGTCACCGTCGCGCTCCGCGGCATGGCAAGATGCCCGAATGAAAATGAGTTCGGACCGACCCCTCGACATCCGTGCACCCGGTGTGCTCGAGGCGCTCGGCGGAGCTTCGCATCTCGTGATCTGGGAACTGCTGCGCCGCATCGACCGACCTGCGTCGGCGGACGAACTGGCGGAGGCCTCGGGATCGCCTCGCGGCGTGGTGCAGGCCGCGCTCGATGCATTCGAGCGGATCGCCTTGGTCACCCGCCGGCGGTCGACGAGTGGCGCACGCGGATATGGCTGGGTCGTGAGCTGTCCCGCGATCGTCGTGCAGTATCGGGTCGGCGATCTCGGCGACCAGGCGCTGCTCCAGCAGCTCGACGCGGTGTTCGACCAGCGCCGACGCGCCGAGATCGCGGGCAAGATCAAGCCGGAGGCGACGCGCGGCGACCAGGACTTCGCGTGGACGAGCATGCACGCCGGGTCCTTCAGCGACGCAGAGATCAGGGAGCTGTGGGAGCTCCTGCAGGGGCTCTCGCGCTTCTTCGCGCGCACGAGCGATCGCTTCAAGGGCGCTCCGATCACGGCGGACCATCACTGCAGCCATCACGTGAGCGTGAGCGTCGATCCGCTGCTGCACGGGGTGCTGCCGCTTCCGAACCTGCAGATCATCGGGCAGCAGGCAGCGACGGCGGTCGTGAAGGCGATCGCGGGAGATCCGTCGGGGGCGTTGACCGCCCGCGAGGCGGAGATCGCGCGCGGCCTCGCTCGCGGGAAGTCGAGGGACTCGCTCGCGAAGGAGCTGGGAATCTCCAAGCACACGGTCGTCGAGTACACGCGGCGCATCTATCGGAAGCTCGGCGTGAGGAACCGCGCCCAGCTCTCGGCGCGGATTCACACGGGAGGGTGAGCCTCGACGTGCGCGGACGCGTGCGGAGTCCGCGCTTGCGGCTGCGAGCAGCGCCGCATCGCACGCGCGTTCGACGAGGTGTCAGCGCATCGTGGCCTCAGCGCATCGTCTCAGCGCATCTTGGCAAGGTGCTTCTTCGTCTCGGCGCGCGACGCCTTGATGGTCGCGTCGGCGGCCTTCGGGTTCGCCTTCGCCTCGAGGAGCGCGGTGAGCATCATCGGCGCCACGATGGTCGCGTCGCTCTCGACGACGAACATCGGCGTGTCCTCGGTGAGCTTGTCCCAGGTGATCTTCTCGTTGGGCGTGGCGCCCGAGTACGAGCCGTAGCTGGTGGTCGAGTCGCTGATCTGGCAGAAGTACGCCCACGGACGCACCTTCTCCTGCAGGTCGTACTTGATGCTCGGCACGACGCAGATCGGGAAGTCGCCCGCGATGCCGCCGCCGATCTGGAAGAAGCCGACGCCCTTCCCCTTGGAAAGCGTCTTGTAGTCGTCGTACAGGTTCGCCATGTACTCGATGCCGCTCTTGACGATGCTCGCGCTGCAGTCGTTGAACTTCACGTGCGACGCGAAGATGTTGCCGAAGGTCGAGTCCTCGTGGCCGGGCACGACCATCGGCAGCTTCGCCTTCGCGGCCGCGAGCAGCCAGCAGTCGTCGGGGTTGCCCTCGTACTTCGACTTCGGGATCGACAGGATGAGCTCGTAGAAGTACTCGTGCCAGAAGCGGCGCTCGCCGTTCTTGGTCGCGCGCTCCCACATCGGCACCAGGATCTTCTCGACCGAGCGGAACGCCTCGTCCTCGGGGATGCTCGTGTCGGTGACGCGGCGCATCCGCTGCTTGAGGATCTTGGTGTCGTGCTCCTTGGTGAAGTAGCGGTAGTCGGGGAAGTCCTTGTAGGAGTCGTGCGCCACCAGGCGGAAGAGCGACTCCTCGAGGTTCGCGCCCGTGACCGAGAGGCCGTGCACGAGGCCCGCGCGAATGGCGGGCGCGAGGCTGATGCCGAGCTGCGCCGAGCTCATCGCGCCGGCGACGGCCCAGTACATCTTGCCGCCGGAGTTGACGTGATCCCAGTACGCGAACACCGCGTCGCGCGTGGCGCGGGCGTTGAAGTTCTTGTAGTTGCGGGCGACGAACTCGAGGATGGGCAGCTGCTGCGTGGCCATAGGGGGCGGGATGCTAGCAGGAAGGGGGGCGTGCCCCGCGGATGCAGGCGAAGCCGGAATCTGCGGAGCGGATGGCGTTTCTGGGGGATGGAGGGCGTCATCCGTTCCGCAGACTGCGTCTGCGGGCACTCACGTCTCCGAGCACCCACGTCTGCGGGAACCCGCCTCGTCTGCATAATCGCGTCGCTGGAGACGCGATCGCACGCAGGCGCACGATGGCGCTTGTCATTGCCTTAACACGCTGCAGTATCTCGGCTTAGAGAAGTCGGAGTCCCTCCCCCATGGCCTTCCACATGCACGCGCGCAGCCTTGCTGCCGCGCTGTCTCTCGCCGGTCTGACCCACGGCGTCGCCCTTGCGGGCGGCGGCGTGGTGGTCGACCTCGTCACCGTCGGCGATCCCGGCAACGCGCCCGACACGCGCGTGCAGGAGATCGGCGCCGTCGAGTGCGGCCGCATCGACCACGAGTTCCGCATCGGCACCTACATGGTCACGATCGGCCAGTACGCGGCGTTCCTCAACGCGGTGGCGAGGAGCGATCCCCACGGCCTCTACAGCACTCAGATGGCGGCGAACCTGAACATCGCGGGCATCGCGCGCACGGGCGTCTCGGGCAAGTACGTCTACACCGTGATGAACAACGGCGGCGACAGCTCCAACCGTCCGATCGTCTACGTGAGCTGGTTCGACTGCGCGCGCTTCGCCAACTGGATGTCGAACGGCCAGCCCGTCGGCGCCGCCACCGCCGCGACCACCGAGGACGGCGCCTACACGCTGCTCGGCCGCACGACCGGCGCGGCGGTCGAGCGCAACGCCGTCAATCCGAACACCGGCGAGCCGCCGGCGTTCTACATCCCGACCGGCCACGAGTGGTACAAGGCCGCGTTCTACTCGCCGAACAAGGGCGGAATGGGCATCCCCGGCTACTACGCCTACGCCACGCAGAGCGACACGCTCCCGGGCAACGCGATCGGGCCGCTGCCGAACCAGGCGAACTTCCGCGCCAACGAGATCTACGCCGTCACCGGCGCGACGACCCTCGACCCGAACCAGAACTACCTCACCGACGTCGGTGCGTTCTCAGGCAGCCCGAGCCACTACGGCACCTTCGACCAGAGCGGCAACGCGTACCAGTGGAACGACATGGACTGCGCGCCCACGCTGCTGCGCGAGCGGCGCGGCGGGACCTTCGAGGGCGTGTTCACCGGCTCGTCGATCTCGTTCTGGCACTCGAGCACCTGGGCGCCCGACTTCCAGAGCTCGAAGATCGGATTCCGCCTCGCGGCGCCCGCGCTGCCGGCGCCGCCCGCGTGCGCGGCCGACATCACCCGCGACGGCGCGGTGAACGGCGCCGACCTCGCGCTGCTCCTCGGCGCGTGGGGCACCGCGGCCGGCTCGGGTGCGGGCGGAGCGTTCGACGCCGACCTCGACGACGACGGCCTGGTCGCGGGCGCGGATCTCGCCGTGCTGCTCGGCGCGTGGGGCGCCTGCCGCTAGGCCCGCAGGCGCGACAAGTTCCCTGCGGACTCGCCGCGCGCCGCCCTCCATCATCGCACGGTCTCGATTCGAGACCCGCACGATGGAGGAGGGCCCCATGGACACCTGCACACTGATCTCGTTCGCCGCGGCGCAGCTCGCCGCCGTCGCCACGCTCGCCGCGGCGCAGTCCGCAGCGCCGGACCGCACCCGCCTGCCGGTCGCGGAGCCGACGCCCGCCTTCATCCGCGAGATCGACCCGCGCAAGGTCGCGCCGCCGCCGCGCTTCGAGGTGCGCGCGCCCGCCGGCGCGCCCAACGTGGTGATCGTGCTGATCGACGACATGGGCTTCGGCCACTCGAGCGCGTTCGGCGGACCGTGCGAGATGCCGACGCTCGAGCGCCTCGCGAAGGGCGGCGTGCGCTTCAACCGCTTCCACACCACCGCGCTCTGCTCGCCCACGCGCGCGGCGCTGCTCACCGGGCGCAACCACCACGTGAACAACATGGGCTCGATCACCGAGCTCGCGACCGCGTTCCCGGGCAACACCGGCGTGCGCCCGCGCAGCGTCGCGCCGCTCGCCGAGATCTTGCGCCTGAACGGCTACAGCACCGCGGCGTTCGGCAAGTCGCACGAGACGCCCGCGTGGGAGACGACCGTCTCCGGTCCCTTCGACCGCTGGCCCACGCACTCGGGCTTCGACAAGTTCTACGGTTTCCTCGCGGCGGAGACGAACCAGTGGTCGCCCGCGGTGATCGACGGCGTGGTGCGCGTCGAGACGCCGCGCGACCCGGACTACCACTTCACCACCGACATGACGGACCAGGCGGTCGCGTGGATCGAGGCGCAGCAGGCGCTCACGCCCGACCGGCCGTTCTTCGTGTACTTCGCGCCCGGTGCCACGCACGCGCCGCACCATGTGCCGAAGGCGTGGATCGAGCGCTACCGCGGCCGGTTCGACCAGGGCTGGGATGTGCTGCGCGAGCAGACCCTCGCACGCCAGCTCGCGATGGGCGTCGTGCCGCCCGGCACGAAGCTCACGCCGCGACCGAAGGAGATCGCCGCCTGGGAGTCGTACGGCGACGACCAGCGCCGCGTGATGGCGCGGCAGATGGAGACCTACGCCGCGTTCGCGTCGCACACCGACCACGAGGTCGGGCGCCTCGTCGACGCGATCGGCGCGATGGGCGAGCTCGACAACACGCTGGTCATCTACATCGCCGGCGACAACGGCGCGAGCGCCGAGGGCGGTCCCGAGGGCTCGTTCAACGAGCTCCTCAACCTGAACGGCGTCGACGCGACCACCGAGATGCAGCTCTCGCGGATCGACGACTGGGGCGGGCCTGGCACCTATCCGCACTTCGCCGTCGGCTGGGCGCACGCGGGCAACACGCCCTTCCAGTGGACGAAGCAGACCGCGTCGCACCTCGGCGGCACGCGCAACGCGATGGTGATGAGCTGGCCCGCGCGCATCAAGGGCGACGGCGGCGTGCGCGCGCAGTTCCACCATGTGATCGACGTCGCGCCGACCGTGCTCGAGGCCGCGGGCATCCCCGAGCCGGACTCGGTGAACGGCACCGAGCAGACGCCGATGGACGGCGTGTCGATGCTCTACGCCGCGGCCGATGCGGCGGCGCAGGGGCGGCGCGCCACGCAGTACTTCGAGATGTTCGGCAACCGCGCGATCTACCACGAGGGCTGGACCGCGGTCGCGCGGCACTCGATCCCGTGGGTCCTCGAGGCGAACCTGCCGCCCGTCGCGCAGGACCGCTGGGAGCTCTACCACCTCGACGCCGACTTCAGCCAGTCGAACGACCTCGCCGCGCGCGAGCCCGCGCGCCTCGCGGACCTCAAGGCGCGGTTCGAGCGCGAGGCGGTGCGCAACCGCGTGTATCCGATCGACGACCGGCGGCTCGAGCGCCTCAACGCCGAGGTGGCCGGTCGCCCCGACCTCGTCGGCGCGCGGCGGGAGATCACGCTGCACGAAGGCATGACCGGGATCAGCGAGAACGCCTTCCTCGACCTGCGCGCCAAGTCGCATGCGATCACCGCGGACATCGAGGTTCCCGAGGGCGGCGGCAACGGCGTGATCATCGCGCAGGCGGGCCGCTTCGGCGGCTGGAGCCTGTACATGAAGGACGGCTTCCTGCGCCACGTCCACAACTTCGCGGGGCTCGAGTCGTTCACCGCGGGGTCGCCGGCGGTGCTCGCGCCGGGGGCGCACACCGTGCGCTACGAGTTCGTGCGCGATGCGCAGCCGGGCACGACGTCCGGAACCAGCACGCTGTTCGTCGACGGCGTGCGGGTGGCGGAGGCGCGCGTCGGGCGCACGATGCCCTACGCCTACTCGACCGATGAAGGCGTCGATGTCGGCCGTGACGGCGAGACGCCGGTCACCGCCGACTACAGGGAGCGCGACAATGCGTTCAACGGCCGCATCGAGCGGGTCGTGGTGTCGCGCACCGACGCGGTCGGCGGCGTGGTGGCGGGCGCTGATGCGTCGCGGGGAGGGCGCTGAGCGGTGCGGGTGTCCGGGGTCGGGTCTGCGGTGGCGGGGGGCCGCGCGGTGGTCGTCGCGGGCATGGTCGCCGTCGTCGCGTGGGTGATGGACGGAGCCGGTGCTCGGGCGGCGCGCGCGGAGGGCGTGCGTGCGGAGGTCGCGCGCGCGACGGATGTACGCGGCGAGGCCATGCTGCGCGATGAGGACATGCGATTCGAATACATGCGCATCGACGGCGCTCGCGACGACGACCCGGCCGAGGCCGACCGCGCCGACCACGCGTGCGACACCACGCGTCACGCCGCCATCCCCCTCGACGCTGCCGCCCCCGACGACCCGGACGCGTGTTGGCGCGCGGAGTTCGCGGCCACCGCGTGGCTGCTCGGCGTCGACGGCACCGTCGGCGTGCGCGGCGACGCGTCCCGCGCGCACGCGACCTTCCTCGACATCATCGAGGCGACGGATTCGCTGTTCGCCTTCAGCGGGCGCGTCGAGGTCGGGCGCGGGCGCTTCACGCTGTTCCTCGACGGCATGTACAGCGAGGCGGCCGACGAGGACGCCACCGGTCCGCTCGGCATCGCCGACGTCGACATCACGTTCAAGCAGACGCTGCTCGACTTCGGCGCGATGTACCGGCTCACGCCCGCGTCGGAAGCCGCCGACGCCGTCGCGATCGACGCCTACGCCGGCGGTCGATACCTCTGGGTGAGCCTCGAGATCGAGCCCGCCCATCATCCGCGCGTCGCGGGCGACCGCGGCTGGACCGATCCGATCGTCGGCGCCCGGGTCGCGGTGCCGCTCGGCGACGGCTTCCGCATCGCGGTGAACGGTGACATCGGCGGCTTCGGCGCCGCGTCGGACTTCACCTGGTCGGCCACGGCGCTCGTGGCCTACGACTTCGCCGTGCGCGGCACGCCCGCCTCGGTCATGCTCGGCTACCGCGCGGTCGGCTGGGAGCACGCCCGCGGCGAGGGAGGCGGTCGCTTCACCTGGGATGTGATCCAGCACGGCGCCATGCTCGGGTTCGCGCTCAGGTTCTGATGGTCCGCGTGACGTGCATGCGCGCCCGCTTCGGCTAGCGTGCGCCATCATGACGGTCTGCACCATCCAGTTCCTCGCGCTCCTCGTCGCGTCGGGTCCGCACGCCATGCCCGCGCGGCCGCACGACGACACGGCGCGCGCAGGCGCCGCACCCGCCGGCCCGGAACTCGCAGGCAGGGGCCTCCACGGCTACATCGCCAGCCACGCCGAGAGCGTGCCGAGCGAGTTCCACTACGGCGCGGGCTTCTACGCGACGGTGTGGCCGCTCATCGCGCAGCCGATCGCGAACTTCCAGATCGGCCTGCCGTCGACCTGGATCCTGCCCGACAACTCCGACAACAAGACCGAACCTCTGTGCCCGCCCGGCACGCTGCCGCGCGACAGCTGGCCCGAGCGCGGGCCGACCTACGACACGGTGTTCCAGACGCTCGAGGGCGGGCTCGGCTACTGGGCCGGCAACCGCTTCCACTACGGGCCGCCGAAGTTCAGCATGAACGGCACGACCGACTGCTACACGAACGAGGTCGCGTCACCCGGCTGGTCGTTCTTCTACAGCAGCCGGCCGCTCGCCGACGACCGCCTCGGCATCGCGCAGATCAGCAACCGCCTGCTGATTCCGCCCGACGGCCTGCCGTTCAGCGGCGCGCCGAACGGCGAGCTCCTCGGCTACGCGTACATGGCGCTGCCGCTCACCGACGCGCGCAACGCACCGCAGCCGACGGGCGAGCTGAGCTGGACGCTGTTCCTCAACGCCGCCAACTTCAAGGGACCGCTCGCGTACTACATCCCCGAGTGCTGGAGCCGCATCTCGCGCGAGTATCCGACCGTTGTCGGCCGCGGGCTCGATGCGCGCGCCGCATCGGGCCGCGTCGACGGATCGATGGAGATCAACACCGTCCCCGAGTTCATCGCGAAGGATGAGCGCGGCGTGGCGTGGACGAAGATCCCCGAGCTGCGCTTTCCGGTCGACGCGTCGGACCGCACGACGCTCGTGCGCGATGTCGCCCTCTACTCGAAGGCCGCGCTGTACGACGCGGTGCTCGCGTGGCGGCGCGGCGGCGACGCGCCGAAGGGTGCGTTCGCGACCGCGGGCACGGTGCGGCCGAAGGTTGCCACGGGACGCGTCGGCTACCGCCAGGACGACAAGAAGATCGACGGCATCCACGAGCTCGCGACGCCGACGATCTTTGAGGACGGCGCGTTCGGGCTGCAGTGGAAGCAGCCTTCCGCCGACGGCTTCGCGCGCTTCCCGCAGTATTTCCGCGATGGCGGGGAGAAGGGCGACCGACGCGTCGCCGTCGCCGCCGACGACGTGCCCGTGTCGCTCGGCCTGCGCGATTGCGCGTTTCCGCCGCCGAACGCGACGCCCGCGCCCTACAGCGCCGAACCGCTCGCTGGCGCGTGGGCGAAGCCAGGCCCGAGCGCGGGCCCCTTCACCGCAAAGCTCGTCGACGGCTCGACCGTGACCTACCACTGGTACCGCTTCATCGACCAGCCCGTGTTCGCGCAGTGCGGTTTCACCGACGCCGAGCGGGCCGCGCTGCAGTCGCTCATCGAGCGCATGCACCGCGCGTGGCCGATCGACGGCGAGTATCTCGCGCCGCCGCGCGCGGGCAAGCTGGCGGCGTTCGACGCCAACTTGTTCGTCACGCCGCCCAAGGGCATGGAGGTCGGCTTCGTGCCGATCGTCGTGCGGCAGGAACTCGTGGCGAAATAGGGCGGCGCGCGGTCGCTTCCTCGCGGCCTCCCCCGCGCGCACTTCTCCGCGGGGCTTCAGCTCACTTCTTCGCGGGGCTTCAGCTCACTTCTTCGCGGGCCCCTTCACCTCGGCCAGCTTCCGCAGCGCCTCGACCGCGGGGTCGACCGTCTCC
>Ga0079301_1000502_pt1 | contig 18875 bp, 12 predicted proteins | sample Wag4_2014_7_11_3_FD_74797 | JGI IMG/M metagenome (GOLD analysis project Ga0079301, IMG submission 74797) | Fresh water mixed with fracking chemicals microbial communities from Ohio, USA - Utica-2 Time Series FC 2014_7_11 | ecosystem: Engineered > Industrial production > Chemical products > Input... | reverse complement strand
TTACCCTTACAGCTTTCGCAGGTAAGGTGAACATCAGCCAGGAACTGCATTTCAACCGTTTGTTCCCCTTCACCTTTACAGGTGTCACACCTTCCACCATCAACATTGAAAGAGAAGTGTTTGGGTTGAAAACCGCGTATTTTACTGAGTTGCTGTGATGAATAAAGATCTCTGACTGAATCCCAAGCCTTAATATAGGTTACAGGGTTGCTTCTGGATGATTTTCCAATAGGGTTCTGATCAATCATCTCTACTTGGGAAATGATATCCAGGTCTCCTGTAATTTTCCGATGTCTGCCCGGCCTTTCACCAATCCCTGAAATATGTTTGATCAATGCTGGGTATAATATTTTTTTGACCAGGGTTGTTTTCCCACTCCCGCTTACACCACTAACCACAGTCAAAATGCCAAGGGGAAATTTCACGTCAACATCTTGCAGGTTATTTTCTGTGGCACCTTCAATCCCGATAAATGCTTTGGCTATGCGCAGATTTTCTGGGATGGGTATTTTCATGTCACCCCTCAGATAAGCTCCCGTCAGGCTAGTAGCAGATTTCAAAATGGTTTTGAAGTCGCCTTCAGCTACTACTGCACCACCAAGGTGACTGGCAAGCGGACCCATATCAATGATATGATCAGCTTCTTGCATCATCAATTCATCGTGTTCCACCACTACTACAGTATTTCCAAGGTCGCGAAGGTTTTTGAGCACCTGAATCAGTCTTGCCGTATCACGGCTGTGTAGGCCAATTGATGGTTCATCCAGAATATAAAGTGAATTGGTCAGGTTACTGCCCAAGCATCTTGTCAGTTGGATACGCTGACTTTCGCCGCCACTGAGGCTGTTTGCCAGCCTGTCTAATGTAAGATAGCCAAGCCCCACTGCAAGCATGGTATCTAGCCGTTGATTGATTTCGAGCAGAATTCTTTTGGCAACAGTCTGCTGAAAATCCGATAAAGAGAGCCTTTCAAACCATGCCGCGAGATCTCTAACTGGCATGCGACACAGTTCACCGATATGTCTATCATTTATCTTCACATACATGGCTTCCTGCCTTATGCGGAATCCATCGCAGGAAGTGCAGGTTGTTCTGCCCCTGTACCTGGATAATAAAACCCTAAACTGAACTTTATATAAGTTGTCTTCAATGTCTTTAAAAAAAGCATAGATGCCAAGTGCGTTTTTGTGACCTTTCCAAAGCAGCTCACGTTCAGCTGTGTTCAGTTCGGCATACGGACGGTGCACGGGGAATTCAACCTGCTTGGCGCCTTTGATAAATTGTTCTCTCCACCAGTTCATTTTTTCCCCTTTCCAGGGAGCAACAGCCCCTTCATATACAGAAAGACGGTGGTCTGGGATTACAAGGTCCGGATCTATCCCTAGAATCTGAGAATATCCTTCACAAACCGGACAGGCTCCGTAAGGATTATTGAATGAGAAGAGATTCGGAACGGGTTCTTCGAAACGCATACCATCCATTTCAAATTTATTCGAAAAGCGTTCAGGATAATTTTCATTGACCTTAATATAAACGGATCCTTCACCTTCATAAAAACCAAGTCCGATTGAGTCATTGATCCTGTTTGTTTCATCTTCATCAAAATCAAGCGCAACGAGTCTGTCTATGAGTAAATAAACTTCGGGAGTTGTTTGCCATTTTGGATCTTGGAGGAGATCCTCAATTTGCAGGATTTCTCTGGTCTTGTTATTGAAAAGCCTGGAAAATCCTTTTTGCATTAAAATGCCTAACTCCTCATGGAGGCTTCTGTTCGGATTGATATCGAATCCGGATAAGATATATAATCTGTCACCTGCCTTACAAGACTTCATGAATTTGAGAACATCTTGTACATCATCTTTTTTTACTTCTTTTCCGGAAATGGGTGAAATGGTTTTGCCGATGCGTGCAAAGAGCAGGCGCAGGTAATCATAGATTTCGGTCATACTTCCAACCGTAGAACGTGGTGTTCTGGTAATGACTTTTTGTTCTATGGCAACAGCAGGACAAAGACCTGATATATGGTCAACTTCAGGTTTGTCCATTCGCATTAAAAACTGTCTTGCATAGGCACTTAAACTCTCTGCATAGCGTCTTTGCCCCTCTGCAAACAGTGTATCGATGGTCAGAGATGATTTTCCGGAACCGGAAACTCCCGTAACTACTGTGAGGGATCCCCTTGGTATTTTTACGAATACGTTTCGTAGATTATGCATACGCGCTCCCTGTATGAAAATCGGTGCATTGTCATTCTGATTTTTCTTCAATCCTTTGATATCCTTTGTAGATGCAGGTTTCGGCATAATATGATGCAAATATAGTATTAATGCGGGTTTTAGGGCGGTACGTATTTTTACGTAGGCATTAACAAACCGTTGACAAACTAATGCTGAAAGGCGTTACAAAAAAATACGTAATCACAAAAAATAGCCTCCAAAATATTTTGCCTGCCTCCTGAGAATTATAGTTTTGGTCTGTGATATCGCTGAAACGATAGCACAAAAAACGAAAAATCCAACCATTCTAAAACCATCTTATGAGGCCAAGTAGCAGCATCACAGACAATCAACTGATCCAACTTTTCATCAATGGAGATTCAAGGGCACTTGAAGATCTGGTTAACAGACACAAGGAAAGAATTTTTACTTCAATAGTTATCCTGGTAAAAGACAGGAACTTAGCAGAAGATGTTTTCCAAGATGTATTCATCAAAATCATTGACACTTTCAGAAGTGGAAATTATACAGACGAAGGAAAATTTTTGCCATGGGCATTACGCATTGCACACAACCTTTGTGTAGATCATTTCCGCAAAGTTAAGCGCACACCAGTAGTGCTCAATAAAAGTGAGGAGTATGATATGTTTGAAAACATGAACATCACTGAAGAGGGTGCAGAATCCCGAATCATGCGTGATCAAAGTCATGAAAATGTGCGCAGGATGCTCGATATGCTGCCGGAAGATCAACGTGAGGTTATTGTACTCAGGCATTTTGCCAACATGAGTTTCAAGGAGATAGCAGATAAGACAAATTGCAGTATCAATACAGCTTTGGGAAGGATGCGTTACGGACTCATCAACCTGCGCAAGCTGATGAACGAATACCAGGTAGCATTATAGTTTTGGTTTAAATTGAATAACTGAAAAGGGAGCAATTGCTCCCTTTTCTATTTTTTGATTTTTTCAAATGCATCCAAACCACATTTTAACCAATCAGCATATTGACTGGCATCTGGCGTGTAGCCTACGGGTCTAGAAAGTACCTGTTCGTCAGGTGATATTGCAACATACCAGGGTTGAGAAGAAGCATTGAAATTTTCTGTTTGGAACAGGCTCCATTTGGTGCCTACAGTTTTAATGGTTACTGTTGCTCCGCCTTTAGTGGTATAAACCTGTTGTGCTGTTGCAGGCAGTAATGCTTTGTCATCTACATATAAAGAAACAAGGATATAATTATTCATCAGCTCCTGTACTTCTTGTTTTGTCCACACATTTTCTTCCATTTTTCGGCAATTGACACAGGCCCATCCTGTAAAGTCAATCAGAATGGGTTTGTTTTGTTCACGAGCCATTTTCAGGGCTTCTTCATAATCAGTTAAGGGTTCATCACAATTGACGGGATCTGCATAAACACTGTAGCAAACAGGGGGTGGAAATCCGCTGACAAGGCTAATGTGGGCTGCTTTTGTATTGCTGACCCCGGGAGCAATATATATGGTAAAAGCAAAAACTACCAAAGCTAAAATTTTTCTTGTAATGGATATTTTTTGGTTCCGGTCATCATGTGGAAACCTGATCCAGCCCATGAGGTATGATGCCAGTCCTATAAAAATAAGAATCCAGATACCGAAAAACACTTCTCTTTTGATGATACCCCAATGTGCAACTAAATCTGCATTGGAAAGGAATTTCAGAGCCAGTGCCAGTTCAATAAATCCAAGTACAACTTTTACTGTGTTGAGCCAACTGCCACTTTTGGGCAGAGAGTTTAACCATTGTGGAAATAATGCAAATAGCGCAAATGGAAGACCCAACGCAACTCCAAATCCGGCCAGTCCTGCTGTTAAGGGCCATGCGCCCTCGGTGGCAGTGCCAACAAGTAGCGTACCCAGTATAGGGCCAGTGCAAGAGAATGAGACTATGGCAAGTGTCAGTGCCATAAAGAACACACCTGCAATGCCGGAACCCTGCTTTGAATTGGCAGAATTAGCCAGTCCGCCTGGAAGCGTGATTTCAAAATAGCCAAAGAATGATATGGCAAAGAAAATAAAGATGGCAAAAAACGCAGTATTCAGGTAAACATTCGTCGAAATTTCATTGTAGATGGCCGGATTCACATTGCCAAGCAGGTGAAAGGGTATGCTGAATGAAATGTAGATGAGGAAAATGAATAGTCCGTAGAGCACCGCCAGTCGTTTTCCTTTTTCCTTGTTGCTGCCATGTTTGGTAAAGTAGGAAACGGTAAGCGGAACCATTGGAAAAACACAGGGTGTAAGTAAAGCAAATAATCCTCCGAGGAATCCTAAAAGGAATATGTTCAAGATACTGCTGTCTTCTTTTTCTTCTGCTATCCCACAGTCCTGTAATGGCTGATCCGGATTGATTGAAGGAATGAGAATCCTGCTGGAAACCGCTTTTCCACCTTCAATTGGAATAGAGAGTTCAGTTGTTTCACCCGGGAAGAATTCATCTGCTTTGCCGTATGTAAAACTCAACTTAGTATTGAGGATAGCTGGTACTTCACCTGCAAATTCAACAGTTGCTGTAAAAATGGTCTTACCCTTGAACACTTCAAAGCTGGTATTTTCAAAAATTTGGCTTTTTTCTATTGCACCCTTTCCTTCAGCCTTGAGCGGGGTAATGATGTGAGTGCTTGAGTCAGTCAGTTCCAGGAATGCTGCTGAAATGTCTTCAAATTTTGAGTCAGGTTTGTAAATGTCCCAGCCTTCTTCATTATTTGAAGTAAATATGAGTTGATAGGCTTTTTCTCCAGTTTTCTGACTTGACCCTTTCCAAGTGATTGGGGGTGTCTGTAACTGATCTTGGGCAAAAGTGCATATAAACCCTGTTGCCAGCAGTGCGAATAAGAAAATCTTTTTCATGCAATTGATTTAACCGCCAATGGCGATTTTGAATAGAACCTCAGCCGGAGGCAGACAAACTTCATCGTTGCATACCATGAACTCAATTTTACCATTTAAGTTTGTTTTTGCTTTCGATTTGGCTACTACGACTTGGGTAAAGGTTACTGTTTTTTCATAAAAGTTTACTTTACCTCCCCAAACTTCTTCGACCTTAGTTATTTTTTTACCCAATTCCTTTGGCTTGCCTTCTATCAGCAGGAGTGGATTGGTAGTAAAACTGATTTTTGTTGGAATAGGTCCGTCTGCTCCAGCATCCTGTGCATACAAGTGAAAATTACCGTTAATATTTGCTGTAATTGACACTTCGTATTTCTTATCAGCCAGTTTCTTTGAATTGTAACTCAACGTTACCTGTTTGGCTGAGCCCATCTGGGCAACTGAATCCTTTGTTACAAAAAAGATTGCAATGAGCAGGAGGAGGATAATTTTTTTCATTATTGTGAATTTAAACCAATGCTTTTTCAAGAATGGTATTGAAAAAAAGTGTGTTAAAAATTGTTCTGCCATCAGTATTGCCGAGCAGTTCAGAACAAGCCCTTTCAGGATGAGGCATCATGCCAAAAACAGTTCGTTCCCTGTTGCATATTCCTGCAATATTGTTAAGTGCGCCATTCGGGTTTGAATCTGGCGTTATGTTTCCTGCTGCATCGCAGTAACGATAGATGACCTGATTGCTTGCAATCATTGATGCCAATGTGGTTTCATCCGCATAATAGCGGCCTTCACCATGGGCAATTGGAATTTGCAGTGATTTTTTTTCGTTGCCAGTAATAAATACATTTTTACAGATAAACTGCTGATTGGCATTCCTGAGCAGCACGCCGGGAAGGAGTCCTGATTCACATAAAATCTGAAAACCATTACACACACCCAGCACTTTTCCGCCCCTCTTTGCAAAAGAAATCGTGGCTTGCATCATAGGACTGAATCTGGCTATTGCCCCACATCTCAGATAATCACCAAAGGAAAAACCTCCGGGCAGAACAATGCAGTCATTTTGGGAGAAATCAGACAAGTCACTGTCTTTATGCCAGAGTTCAATAACCTCTTGATCAAGATCATCTCTGAGGGCCCCAATCATATCCTGATCGCAGTTCGAACCCGGAAATACCACAACACCAAATTTCATTGTAAAAGCTTTATACAAAGTTATGTACTTATCCCTAAAGCGAGTTAACGATAGGTCTATTTTAACGCAATTGACTTAAAACGAGCAATATTATAATGAAAAGGTTTGGCAGCATCTTTTTTCTGACATTTATGAATAATGGAGACATCAATAGGGTAGCAGGTAAGAGGTAAAGATGTATGTTTTGTGATACGGAGGTTAGGTCTGTAAGAATCAGGCAGGTTACAACGAAACTGAGTAATAAACAAATGATGAAAGTTTTCCGGCCTTGTATCAGTAGTTTTGAAATCTGATTGGCAGATAACATGAAGAAGAACCAGGGGGTAATCCAGATTATTGCAATTCTAATCCATTCAATGTAGGATAATCCCGGAAAGTCAAATTCAATTTTCCGAAAATTGAAAATTAGGTAGAAATCCAATCTGTCTGTGAGATAGAGCAAAGAAGTCAGTAAGTATATTGGGATTATATAGCCAGTTAATACTATTATCCATTCTCTGATTGAGCCTGGTCTCATGATGAGAAGTGCGGTAGATAACCACAGAAAATATATAATTGAAGCTGTGTTGATTAATGCAACAAAGCTGAGCATAAAGCTGGCTGCGATCAGACTGTTTACAGGTCTTTCTATTTTGTAAACTAGAATCATCAGTTTAAAGGAAGCTATCATGCATACATTCATGAGCAGGATATCAAGTGAAACCTGATTTGGGATGAGCAGTTGCAGCAGCAAAAACCACATAGCAGGCAAGTAGCCGGGTTTTTCCATCAGTTTATGGTCTGTTGCAATCTTATTTATGTACAGTGCTGAAATCAGCGCAACGGAAACGCGAATGAATGTACCTAGAAAAGAAGTATTGAACTTTATCCAATTAGAAAAATCATACAACCAGTTCCATACAATTGTTTGTTCTGCATTGTTTGGAACCACTGCTTGGGTCTGTGGATTTATTTCCGGCACTATGGCTAAAAGTAATAACAGGCCAATAGCCAGAGGTGTATTATTCCTGAATATTGAGATCAAGGTATTGTATTAAAATTCAATTTTTGCGAAGCAAATATAGTTTTTATACATGCATGGCATGATGATTTGTCGCAATCCCACCTGCTTTCCAAATTTGGGCATAAAATCATATTCCCTATTGAGATTTTTGAGGGTAGGTTGCCTCTTTATTCTTCCTTCAGAATCTATTGTGGCCGAGTTAAGGAGCAACTCCCGTTTTTCTTTCTGGTTGAATAGGAATCGGATTTCGTTTCCGGTATTGAAAAGCTGATAAGAAATAAATGAGTCAGACTGGTCGTCGTACTGGCTTTTTCTTATCGCATTGCTCCACCTCAGTTTACCATCTGAATTGAAGAAAAATACCATGATGTTCTCCGAGATATAGCGAACATAATTCTGTTGCCCGAATCTGTTAAACGGATCATACCAATTGTAACCATAGAAGCGATTCATGGGTGAATAGTACCACATGTCGAAAGGAGAATAAAAAGGATTCCCGAAGCCGTAGAGGTAATCGTAGCGGTTCCAGGCATTATTTCTTGATGATGAATAATAGAGCTCAGATACAACCGCAAATCCTCCGTCTTGAGTGGGTATCACATGTCTTATAAAATGGTCATTGAAAGCGGTTTTTAAATTACCTGCTTCTGCTCTCGCATCCATTCTGATGCTGTCATTAAAAGCAAATTCAGTTTGTGATGAAAGCGATTGGTTTTTTTTGTCCCACACAATTGAGTATAGTCCTTCAATATTTCCTCTCTTCTGTTTATAGAAAAATGAGGTCATGAGCACCTTTTTGTTGTAGTTGTCGAATTTCAATTTCACTTCATCAAGTGTTTTGTCTTTAAGGGTAATGGGTACTACTTTTATTGAGTCTTTGTCTGCGGACTTGTATACAAGATCAATTTTACTAATAAATTCCCTGCTTCCGGTGCGTGTACATTTTCCAAATACAAAATCACCATCATTGTCAACCAGAAAATCAGTAAACACACCTTCCCGGTCATTGACCTGTATATTGAAACTGCTTTTCTTCAGCAAAGCAATTTGGTTGTTGAAAAGTATTGTGGTGATAAGGTATGATTTGTCATTTTGTCTCCTGATTTTGAAAAGCATTATTTTTTTCTTGTCATCACTGTGTATCAGGGAATAAATTTTATTTTCTCCAACACCTGAAGTTTGTGAGGTATCGAGGTCAACCGGATCAGACATTACTTTGCCTTCGGCATTAATTCTGACCATGGCGCAATGTACGATGTTGCGTTTCTGGTATTGGTATATCATATAGGCAAAGTCTGGGTAGGCAACGAAGTCAACATTCATAACCCGGTCTGGCAGAAAGTCGAGTGGAATCCTGTTTTTTAGTTGCATTTCATTGTCATAAACAGAAATGTCGTGCCTCGACTTGTGGTTTTTATAGACCGCAATATTATTACCCAGTTTCCCGATAATTTCAAAGTTCATTTCTCTATAGTCGTCTTTATCAACCATGGAGTAATCAATTTTTTGGGCCTTTGTCAGTGTAAAGGTACCAAGGGCAATGATTAGGAATATATACTTTTTCATGAGCTTTGGGTTTCCGTATAAAATTAGGTGAACCTTTGTTAAAACAAACAAATATTCCCTATACCTTTGTCCGGCCGTTTGGTAATTTAATATTTTATTAAAGTGGGTAAACATCTGAATAAGGTAACCGGTGCGGGGTTACTAATCGCCTTGGGTATAATTTACGGAGACATCGGAACTTCACCGCTCTACGTTTTCAGTGCCATCATCAACGGTCGTGTCATCAGTGAGGAATTGATATTGGGAGGTATTTCCTGTATTATCTGGACCCTCACGCTGCAAACCACAGTCAAGTATGTCATTTTAACACTGCGTGCAGACAACCGGGGTGAGGGGGGTATTTTCTCCCTTTATACTTTGGTAAGGAGAAGGCGAAAATGGCTTGTTGCTCCTGCTATGATCGGAGGTGCGGCCTTGCTAGCAGATGGTATGATCACGCCCCCGATTTCAGTTACTTCTGCGGTGGAGGGGCTTACCCAGTTGCCGAGATTCGCCCACATTGCAGAAACACAAATCATAACAATTGTATTAGGAATCTTGGCCGTTTTGTTCTTCATGCAACAATTCGGTACAGCATCGATAGGTAAAATGTTCGGTCCAATTATGCTGCTTTGGTTTGGCATGCTTGCCATTCTAGGTGTTATGAATATGACCGCAGACTGGAGTGTATTGAAGGCATTCAGTCCGCATTATGCTATTCAACTGCTTACCGTTTACCCCAAGGGATTTTGGATATTGGGTGCTGTCTTCTTGTGTACAACAGGAGCTGAAGCCTTGTATTCTGATATGGGCCATTGCGGCAAAAACAATATCCGTTCATCATGGATTATGGTGAAAATATGCCTTATTCTGAACTACCTTGGCCAGGGATCTTACCTGCTTGGTCTGCAAGGTAAGTTGTTTGCAAATGCATCTCTTATGAAGGATGCCACGTTTTTGGCGGAGCATCAACAAGCTGAACTGCTGCGTAACCCATTCTTTGCAGTGATGCCAGATTCATTTTTGCTTATTGGTATCATCGTTGCAACAGCAGCGGCAATCATTGCTAGCCAGGCTTTGATCAGCGGTTCATTCACTTTGATCAGTGAAGCAATGCGATTGAACTTGTGGCCCAAATTCAAAATTGTTTATCCCACAGAGGAAAGGGGCCAACTCTTCATTCCGGCAATCAATCTCCTGCTGTTTGCAGGATGCTGTGGTATCGTACTTTATTTCAGGAATTCAGGAAGTATGGAAGGTGCCTATGGTTTGGCCATCACCTTGTGTATGATTGCCACCTCCATTCTTTTTGCTAATTATCTGGTGTTACATCGGGTGAAATCATTCTGGATTTATCTTTATCTGGTCATCTATTTCAGCATCGAATTCGGATTTCTTTTTGCCAACCTAGACAAGTTCCCACATGGTGGTTATGTGACTTTGGTAATCGGAGGTATTCTCCTCCTTGTGATGTATGTATGGTACAAATCGAGGAAAATTAAGAACCGTTACGTTGAGTTTGCGAGACTTGAAAACTACCTTCCTGTATTGCAGGAGTTGAGTAATGATCAGTCGATCAATAAATATGCCACGCACTTGGTTTACCTGAGCAGTGCCAACAACCCCAAAGAGATTGAATACAAAATCATTCATTCCATCTTGAACAAAAAACCCAAGCGTGCCGACATTTACTGGTTTGTACATGTGGATACCCTTGATGAGCCTTATACCTGTGAATATGAGGTGCAGACAATCATCCCGAATGAAGTGATTCGGGTGGAATTCCGATTGGGTTTCAGGGTTCAGCCTAAAATCAACCTGATGTTTAGAAAGGTTGTGGAGGATATGGTTGCCAACAAGGAAGTAAATATCACTTCACGGTATGAAAGTTTGCAGCGCAACAATATTGCAGGTGACTTCGAATTCATAGTTATGGAAAAATTCCTGAGTCAGGATAATGAATTGCCCTTCTGGGAGCGAGTGGTGATGAAGCTGTATTTCTGGTTGAAAGAGATTTCCCTTTCCGAAGAAAAGGGATTTGGTTTGGATGCCAGTAATGTGACAGTAGAGAAATTCCCGCTTGTTGTGGCTCCTGTCAAGAGTCTGCGGCTGAAGCGTATACAGTCTGAGGAAGAATAAAATAAGGGGCCGCTGAAAGCGGCCCCTTATTTTATTTCAGGTCTTGATTTTTTTGTTATTTTCTTCCTTTCAGCAGGGCCTTGAGCTTTTCCTCAAATTGTATGTTAATATCTGAAGCTTTCTTTTCGGCATCATCTACCTTTTTAGAAAGGCTGTTGATACTGGCTATCTGAAGGTTGCTTGGGGCTGCTTCGTTAAAACAAATGGCTTGATAAACCTGGGTGATTTCTTCCCTCAACCTTGTTTCATCTGCAAAAATTGAGGTTTGTTTGGTTGGCAGCAGTTCTGCTCGCAATGTTTCAAGGGCATTGAGATAGTCCTTTCCCCATTGCAATGCTTTCTTTTGCTTCAGCGTGTTGATGGTATCCTTGTACATTTTTTGCTTTGCTGAAATCCCTGCAACAACTGAGGCCAGTTTCAAATGCATGTTATATAGCTGCATGGCTGCTGCAAATTGCGCCTTGCGCTCCTCAACAGTAATGCCTGATACAGGATCGTGAACAAGCTTAAATGGCTGGCTGTATTCTTCCTTACCTGCTTTTACTTTAAGTGTATAATTGCCGGGTAGAACCTGAGGCGCAAAGGCATTTGCATTGTCTGGTTTAGTGCCTCCAACAGCAGTTTTGGGGGGCATCATGCGCTGAGACCAGGTAACGCGGTTGATTCCTTTTCTGTTTGTGCCTGGAACCGTTTGCACAAGTTTTCCCTCGTTATCGTAAATTTCGAGTTTGATGGTTCCCGTATTGATCCTTTCTTTAAGGTAATACTGAAATGGTTTAAGCGATGGTGCGTTAGGTGCTACCCAGCCACCGGTACTAGGAAAGCCACCATCACCGAAATTTCCGGTAGATAGGGTTATATCTCCTGTTTCGAACAAGTGAAAATCTTTTTCACGGATGGAAGCCGTAAGGTTTCGCATCGCAGCTATGTTGTCTACAATGAGAATACCACGTCCATGGGTGGCAATAATCAAGTCATTTGTGGTTGGATGAATTTTAATATCCCTTACAAGTGCATACCAGGGAATGTTGTTTTTCATCCTGAACCAGTCGTTACCGGCATTGAGGGTGGCAAACAAGCCCATTTCCGTACCCAGGAAAAGCAGGTCACTGTTTACAGGGTCTTCAATGATTTTGTGGGCAAAACCAGTAAATTCGGGACTTTTAAAAGACATCCATGTTTTTCCGCCATCAGTAGATTTGGCTGCATAGGTTTTATGGTCTCCATACATGTGGTTCTCAAAACTGGCATAAACAACCTCCTTACTGAATCTTGAAGGATGGATACTGCTTACCCATGCTTGTTTGGGAATATCGCCCGGGAGATTCATTGAAGTGTTGGTCCAGGTTTTTCCGCCGTCTCTTGTAACCTGCAGGTTGCCATCATCTGTTCCCACCCATACTAGCTGTTCGTCGAGCGGGGATTCTGCGATGGTGAAGATTGTGGTATGATTTTCTGCGGATGTGTTGTCGGCACTGAGACCACCGCTTTTTTCCTGCTCTTGTTTCTTCTTGTCATTTGTGGTCAGATCCGGTGAAATACGTGTCCAGTTCCTGCCCTGATCCTGTGAGCGGTAAAGGTACTGCGCTCCGGTATACAGGTTTTTGGGATTGGCTTTACCAGTGGCAATGGGTGTATTCCAGTTCCACCGGAGTTTTTCCTCAGCTTCGGTCTGCAGGGGTCTGATGCCAACTGATTTTACTGTTTTGAGATTAACCCTGTTTACATCACCACCCTGTGATTCTGCATAAGCAATATCCGGATCTGTGGGATCAGGAACTACCCAGAATCCGTCACCACCATAGATGGCTTTCCAGTCGCCATTGGCTATTCCGCCTGCATTTGACGAAGGTGCTACCCAGCTGCCGTTGTCTTGCAAACCACCGAAAACACGGTATGGTTTTCCCATATCATGTTCTACATGGTAAAATTGTCCAACCGGAATATTCTGCATGAAACTCCATGTTGCTCCGCGATCCAGACTCATATAAACACCGCCGTCTGTTCCAAGGTACATGTGATTGGTGTTGTTGGGGTTAATCCAAAGTGCATGGTGATCACTATGCACCCAGCCGCCTTCGCCGCTGGCCTCTGCAAAGGAATAACCTCCGTCACTGGAATAGGCAAAAGAATATGCTGGCCTGTAAACCCTTTTGGGATCCTTGGGGTCTATAACCAATGTGCTGAAGTAGAATGGTCTGGAGATGACATTGAGTGATGCACTCTGCTGTTTCCAGTTTTCACCGCCGTCGGCAGATATATACAATCCCGTTTTCTCTGCTTCCACAATGGCAATCAGGTTATTCGATGCTGACGGGGCGATGGCGAGGGCAGTGCGGCCAATAGGCTTTCCCGGCAATCCGTTTGTCAGTTCTTTCCAGGTTTTCCCGGCATCTGTGCTCTTCCAGATTCCGCTGCCTGTTCCGCCTGATGAGAAAGAATAAGGAGTTCTCCTGAATTCCCAGGTGGTTGCGTAAAGGGTGTTGTTGTTTTGTGGATCGATGGAAATATCGGCGCAACCTGCTTTTTCTGAGATGTAAAGAATTTTTTCAAATGTCTTACCACCATCAGTTGATTTATACAAACCACGGTGTTTGCTGTCGCTCCAAAGCGGACCAGGCGCTGCAACATAAACTACCTGACTGTTGACCGGGTCTATAGCTACTTTGGCGATATGCTCGGTGGAATCTAGTCCGCCTGTTCTGATCCAGTTGCTTCCGGCGTCAGTGGACTTATAAAATCCATCTCCGATGGAAACAGAGTTACGCATATTGCTTTCTCCTGTTCCGACATAGATGATTTTGGGGTTCTTCTGGTCAATGGCAATGGCGCCGATACTCTGGCAATATTTGTCAAAGATGGGTTTGAATGATGCGCCGGCATTGGTAGACTTCCAAATACCGCCACCTGCAGTTCCTACATAGATGGTTTTCCCTTGATCGGCGTTCACACCATCGATGGCAGCAATCCTTCCACTCATCGTACCCGGTCCTAGCACACGGGCTTCCATAGTTCCAAAAGTACTGGAATTGATGGCTTGCTGCGCGTATACTCCTGTAACAAATAGGAGCAATATGCAAAGTTTTGTAATTGTACTGATTAGATTCTTCATGTGCGTTATTTTGGTTAACAAAAAAACCCGGCGATACCACCGGGTTTTAAATTAATACGTTTGATTATTGCTGCACTTTGAAAGCAGCTTCGTCAACCGGACCATTGATTACCACCTTGGTGATGGTAATAGGAGCCGGAATCTGGCTGTTTTCCATTGTGAAGGGCATTACGATTCCTTCCGGCAGTTTCTGGAAATTACTCATGTTCACTGTTGACTCAACTTCCTGTCCGTTTGCTACTACTTTGGAGGTAGCGCGAATGGTATAAAAAGTGTTCGGGTCAAAGAAATAAACTGATTCTGTTCCGCTTTTCCGTGTTATTTTAACCTTGAAGCAATTTGTGCCATCAACGTCTTCACTTGGCAGCAACTCTAGCATATGCCCTTTTGAGGCATAGTCAATAAATTCTCCCTGAAGGTCGAGCTGGTCTTTGCCATATTTCAGTTCGTCTGCGGTAACAGGCTCAGGTTTACTTTGACCCTGCATGGGATTGAAATTCCAGCCACCTTCTGAAGTGATGATAGAGTAACCAGTCATACCCATTACTGTAAACTCTTGTTTGAAGGCCTTGTTGTGAACAAAAGTAATAACAACTGGGATCTCCATTCCCTGAACACTAATGGCTGCTTCTTGGCGTACTGAATTGATTTTCTTCCAGTTTTCAACACCACCTATGGCTTGGATATGTTTGTTTATAATTTCGTCGGCCGATTGGGCAAACGATGTGGCTGTAATAGCCAATGCAGCAAACATAAAAGAAAATAATCTCAAGGCTTTCATAATGTTTAGTTTTATCATGCAAGATACCGCTGTTTCAGTTTGCCAGTTAAGTTCTGTGTTGAGAATTCATTTTTTAATTACGAATGGTTGCCAGACATGGTGATGGGAAAGCATTTCCTTCGTAAATTACCTGCTTATGGCTTCTTTTACCATCAGTGGCAACCTCGTTAATTGCCTTACACGTAGTCTTTCTCCCGCAATTATCCACGTGGATAGCGCTAAAATTACCTCAATTGAGCCGTTGGTGGGATCTTCTCCCAATCCAAACCTTCCATATATCATGCCCGGCTTCATAGATGCCCATGTTCATATTGAGAGTTCAATGCTTGTACCTGCAGCATTTGCCCATCTGGCCGTATTGCATGGTACGGTAGCTACAGTCAGTGATCCGCATGAAATTGCCAATGTCTGTGGTATGGAGGGTGTTGACTTTATGATTGAAAACGGGAAAAAAGTGCCTTTCAAGTTTTACTTTGGCGCACCCAGCTGTGTGCCTGCTACCATATTTGAAACAGCTGGCGATACCCTAGACGCAAATGCCGTTACCAAATTACTGCAAAGGGATGAAGTGAAATACCTGAGTGAAATGATGAATTTCCCCGGCGCCATCGCCGGTGATCAGGAAGTAATGAAAAAAATCAATGCCGCCCAGGCGGTGGGAAAAGTAATTGATGGCCATGCACCCGGACTGTGTGGAGATGCGCTTAGGCAGTATGTGGACAGAGGCATATCCACCGATCACGAATGTTTTACCCGCGAGGAAGCAGCAGAAAAATTAAGTATGGGGATGAAAGTAATCATCCGGGAAGGCAGTGCTGCCAAAAATTTTGATGCATTGATTGGATTGCTTGATGAATATCCAGAAATGATGATGTTTTGTTCAGACGACAAGCATCCGGATAGCCTGGAGTTGGGTCATATCAATCAACTATGTTCTAGGGCTGTGGCTGCAGGCTCGGATGTGTTTAATGTGATCAGGGCTGCTACCGTAAATCCAGTTTTGCACTACAGGCTGGATGTGGGGCTGCTAAGGGTTGGTGATCCTGCTGACTTTATTCTCGTCAATAACCTATCAGATTTTAAAGTTCTGCAAACATACATTGATGGAACCCTTGTTGCCTGCAACGGAGTTTCCACCATGCCTCCATTTATCTCTCCTGAAAACCCTGTTAACAGGTTTAATATTGGTCCGATCAAACTTGAAGATTTGAGTTGCAAGGCGGAAGAGGGTAAGGTTTATCCGGTTATTGGGTGTATAGACGGACAACTTATTACCGAAAAGCTGGACCTATTACCTCGACTTGAAGATGGTTGCTGGCAACCGGATATTGATGCGGATGTACTTAAACTGGTTGTTGTGAACAGGTATCATCAGACTCAGGTGGCAACAGCATTTATACATCGTTTCGGACTGAAAAAAGGAGCAATGGCCTCATCTGTTGCGCATGACTCGCACAACATCGTTGCCGTAGGTACGGATGATGAATCACTTTTGCAGGCTATCAATATCGTGATTGCTTCAAGGGGTGGAATCAGTTGTGTGGGTAGTCATGAAAATATGGGTTTACCGCTGCCTGTAGCAGGATTGATGAGTCTGGATGCGGGGAATAAAGTAGCTGCAGCATATACCGCTATTGATCAGTTTGCCCGGTCGCTGGGTTCTACTTTACAGGCACCATTCATGTGTTTGTCTTTTATGGCATTATTGGTTATACCTCATGTTAAGCTAAGTGACAAGGGCCTTTTTGATGGCGATTCGTTTCAATTTTATGCATAAAATGCAATTAATTTTCTAGCATTATGGAGTCTAAAAAAGTATGTGTAATCGGTGCGGGCCCTTCTGGAATTACAGCTGCCAAAAACCTCAAGGATAAAGGTCTGGAGGTGGTTGTATTCGATTTGGGTTCTGATGTTGGGGGTAACTGGGTATTTACTGAAACAATTGGCCACAGTTCAGTATTTGAGACAACACATATCATCTCTTCCAAAACACTGAGTGAGTATGCTGATTTTCCGATGCCAGAAGACTATCCCGACTATCCTTCCCACAGACACTTGGCTAAATATTTTCAGGATTACGCGCGTCATTTTGAATTGTACGGATTGATCAGGTTCAAAACCTTGGTTAAAAATTGTGAACTGCTTTCTGATGGAAAATGGCATGTCACGGTTGAGTGTAATCAGGTAGAATCAGCAGAAATTTTTGATGCCCTTGCTGTTTGTAATGGTCATCACTGGCTTCCGCGAATGCCGGAATATCCGGGAAATTTTGTTGGTGAATTCATTCATTCTCATGAAGTAAAGAAGTTTTCAAGATTTGCCGGTAAACGAGTGCTGGTGATTGGTGGAGGAAACTCTGCCTGTGATGTAGCGGTTGAAAGCAGCCGTGTTGCAGCATCGGTAGACATGAGTTGGAGGAGGGGGTACTGGATTGCCCCTAAGTTTATGATGGGTAAACCTGCAGATGTTTTCAGTACCAAAATTCACTGGCTGCCTCGCAAGCTTTGGCAAAAGCTTTCTGCACTCAGTCTTTTTTTTAGAAACGGGAGCAACAGTGATTATGGATTGCAGGAGCCTGATGGTCCGCTTGGTTCACACCATCCAACCATCAATGAAGACTTGTTTTTTACCATACGGCATGGTAAGATAAAACCAAGGAAAGACATAGATTCCCTTAATGGTAATACTGTACACTTTAAAGATGGTTCCAAGGGTGAGTATGATGTTATTGTTGCCTGTACAGGATATATCATATCACACCCGTTTTTTGAAAAATCCCTGATTGATTATTCAAAGGGTGAAGTACCGCTGTGGCTGAGGATGATGCACCCGGAAATTGAAAATCTTTATTTTATTGGATTGTTTCAACCTCTGGGATGTATCTGGCCCGGGTCTGAGCTGCAGAGTAAAATCATGGCAAGGGAATTATCAGGTAAATGGAAGCGTCCTGTTGATATAAAAAAACAGATATTATTAGAATTAAGGCATCCAGATTTCCATCAGATCGATACACCCAGGCATACGATAACGGTAGATTTTCACCGGTTCCGTAAAAGGTTACTTGCACAGCTGCCTAAGGAATAAAGATGGATGCTTTGAATGCCATAAAGAGCATTTCAGTTTTTCTAAATGTACTACCGGGTAAGCAGAGCCGTCACTGTACAATGATCTGACCTTTATTGAATCTTGCCTTGAAGTGTTTTGATTCAATGGTGAAAATGGGATTTTTATTTTCAATACCCAACTCCCTGATCGTTTTCCCAATGGGATGATCCGGGTCTGCAACCTGGATGGTTAATCCTGATTTCATTTTGCATTTCATCCTGCAGGATACGTTAACTGTGGTTTTCAGCAATGTATTATTCAAAAAAGAGTAGGTCATTAAAGGCATGGCGGGTATCGGAATTTCAAAACCGGTTTTACCGTTAACATTTATCAGTGGTTTGTTTTCCTCGTTCAAAAGCAGGGTATTGATTCCTCCAGACTCAAAATTATGTGTAATGGGTAAGAGGGTTTTGGGATATCCCCATAATGTTCTGCCCGCATCTACAGAAACCTGTGTTGTAACAGGGATGTGTATGATGTACTGACCTCCCTTTCTCTTCTTAAAATCAGCATATAGGTCTATCCAGCTGGTCCATCTCGTTTGCTCATGGTGCTGAACTACTGGTATGGACAAGATGATCTCGTTGTATGTGCCGAGATCTGATTTTTTGTATTTAATCAGACCCAATGCTACGGTGGGTTTACCCAAAAAATGAAGACCGGCTTTGAGGCCGGTCCCATTCAATAGCGTATTTACTTTTTCCGAATTTGCCGTATAAAGAGACGCGATATAATGCACGTCTTCAAATTTTACAGGGAATGTATATGCATCATTTGCTTTCATAATCAACGCATGCGGTCAGCACTGCTGAGCAATTTCTCGTCTTTCCTGATACCTACAAATGCAAAGATGTGGAAGATGATGATGAATATTGGCAGCATGGCAGCCATTTGCCAGTCGCCCTGAACAATGCCT
>Ga0079301_1000500_pt1 | contig 18937 bp, 15 predicted proteins | sample Wag4_2014_7_11_3_FD_74797 | JGI IMG/M metagenome (GOLD analysis project Ga0079301, IMG submission 74797) | Fresh water mixed with fracking chemicals microbial communities from Ohio, USA - Utica-2 Time Series FC 2014_7_11 | ecosystem: Engineered > Industrial production > Chemical products > Input... | reverse complement strand
GGCCTGGGATGCCGACGGATTCCCGTTCCGGGGAGCGGCCGTGGTGGCCGAGGGAATTCCTCGCTGACCATCTGGCTGTCCGGGGACTTCCCGCGGTAAAATGCCGGGTCACGCGGGTCGCCGCGTCCCCCACCCCTCGAGGACCCGGATGAACAAGCTGGTCAACCTGTACGAGAGCTCCGCTTTCTTTCTCATCGCCCTCTGCGTGTTCCTGCTGGACCAGCTCAGCAAGATTCACATCGAGGCGACGCTGGCCTACCAGCAATCGCGTCCGCTGTGGGAACCCTTCCTGTATCTGACGTACGTCCGCAACCAGGGCGCCGCGTTCAGCCTGCTCTGGGGGCACGGCAACATCCTTTCGTTGATCGGGCTCGCGGTCGTCAGCGTGGTGGTCGTCGTCCACTGGCGCAGCCGTCCGACCGGACCGCTCTACACGCTGGCCGCGGGGCTCCTCGTCGGGGGGGCGATCGGGAACATGTACGACCGGTTCACCCTGGGCTACGTGCGTGACATGGTCGACCTCCACTGGGCCGGCCGTAACGTCTTCCCCATCTGGAACGTGGCCGACATGGCCGTCGTCGGCGCCGTCGGACTGTTCATCCTGTTCTCGTCCTGGATGGAGACTCAGCGGCAGGCATTCACGGCTTCTGACGCTTCACCTGCGCCCCTTGCCCCTGCCGGGGCCTCCGAGCTGTCATCCGAAACCATGCCTTGACCGCGCGTGAGGTGTCGCTCTCGGGCGGGTAAGCTGCTGCAGGGAGGTGCCGCCATTGGGCACACGCTTGCGCCTGCATCACCTGGCAGTCCTGGTCGCATGTCTTGCGGCCTGTCGTCCCGTGGACGGTTTGCTGTCACGACCGGCCTCTGCTGACTCTGATCTGCTCAGCGGTTCACCTTTCGCGGGGACCTTCCGCACGGTGGCACCGGTCAGCCCCACCGGTTCGCAGCCGAACGCTGCAACGTTCTCACCGGAGGCCCCCCTGACGACCGTGGCACCTCTCCTGGACGAGTCGGGTGTGCCCCTCGCGAACGCACGTGTCAACGGGTACCTCACGACGGTCGCCCCGCTCACCACCGTCGCGCCCCTGGCGACCGTCGCGCCCCTCACGACGGTCGCCCCGTGGTGGCTGGGCCGGATCCAGAGTGACCTTCCCGAGACTCTTCAGGCCGTGACCGATGCCTCCGGCAGCATCCGATTCGCGGCTGGCGTGAATGGTGTCTATAACCTCGAGGCCGTGGCATCGGCGACCCGGAAAGCCTGGCGGGGCTCCGTCCGGCTGGCGTCCGGCGTCCCGGAGCTCGGCGGGGATGCCCTGAGAGTCGGTCCCACGGGTAGTCTGCGCGGTCGCGTCACCTTTCCCGAGGATCCCGGAGTGACGAACCTCGAGGGCGTCGATGTCTTCATCCCCGGATACCTCGTGGCGCGGACCGATGCCTCGGGGCGGTTCTGGTTCCCGTCCTTGCCCGTCGCGACCTATTCCCTGGTGGCTCGCCACGCCACCATGCTGATGCGGGGGGTCCAATCAGAGTTCGAGATCCGGTCCGGGCACACCACCGACATGGACACCATGGTCATGCACCGCCCGCGCCCCGATCTGCTCGAGGTCTCGCCCGGCCTGGTGGCACCCGGGATGACCTTGCGACTGACCGGACGTCACTTCGGACGCACGGAGGGCAACGAACTCAAGGTCTACATGGATGGTCTCGACTGTGGCAAGGTCGTGACCCTCGACGATTCCCGGGCCGAGGTGGTCGTCCCGGAAGGCGCGAGTGCCGGCCAGCTCTTCGCGCGAATCCTGGACTACTCGGGTGCGACCACGTCGAGTCGGATCGCGCGGGCGCTGGTCTGGTCCGATGACGCCAGGGGCCTCGGTCCCGGAGCGACGCTCGACCTGCCGGTGAAGCGCTCGATTCGTCTCGGGGTCCAGGCGCTCGACCACCGGGCGCGTCTCTTGCCGGAAGCCCCCCCCGCCAGCTGGGCCGTCACGGGTCCCGCCTTGTGGACCGATGCCGCCACCCGCGGCCTGCAGACGGATCGCATCGACCTCACGGGTCACGCCCCGGGCGATGTCCGGGTCAGGTCCTCGTTCGGGAATCTGGCTCTCGAACTGGGCATTCACCTGTATACGGTCCGGATCAGCACGCTCGTCTCATCCCTGGTGCTCGACATGCCGCCTCCATCCGGAGCCGCCGACGCAGGGTTCGTGACGGAGGCGCCCTTGCCTGGAACGGTCGTCCGCGACGATGGGCGTCCGGGGGCGCGCTCGCGCTGGACCGTCCGGGATCCCGAGATGGTCGAGGTGTCGTCCGGGAGAGTCCGGGCGCTCCACAGGCCGGGGGTCTCCCGCGAACAGGCCACCGTCCTGACCCTCGAGAGTCTCGATGATCCGGAGGTCAGGGCCACGTTCGAGGTGCGTGTGCGGCCCCGGACCGTGATCCGTCCGGAGGTGGACTGACATGCGACGTCGTTCGTCGACCCCGATGCTGTTCACGGTGCTGGCCCTGGAGGCCTGCATGTCGCCCTTTTCAGCGCCCCGGACGGCCAGCGATCGCTCCGCCGGTCCGTCCGGGCCAGCCATGACCGCACCCGGTGAGCCCGCATGGGTCGGCACGCTCGTCACGGCAGCCGGGAGCGACGATGGGGCCACCTCGGAGAGCTTCCGGCGACCGGATCAGGCCAATCACGAAAAGTCCGACAGGGCGGTCATCACATGGGAGGTGACGTGGCCCCGACCGGTGCGCCGTTCCATCCAGATGTTCCTCTCGAGCATCGGCTCGCTCGATTTCTCGGTCTCCGATGCCACCGGCACCACGCTCGCGACGGGCTCCATCGTCCGGGCTGGAGCAGATCAGGCCACGGCCAGCTGCACGCTCGAGGTCGCTCCCGGTGAGGGCTACGTCGCCCGCTGCGAGGCCTTCGACGGGGCACCCGGTGCGCCCGGACGACAGCGCCTCGCCTCGGCCAGCAGCGAGCCCTTCATCGCCCGCCCCGGTCGCATCGAGCCCGTGGCCCTGCGCCTGATTCCCGACCATCCGCCTGACCTGAGGGCCGTCGCGGCACCCGTCACGGGGACGGGGGGTGCGGCGATCGCCGCTCCGGGCGACGAGCTGTCGCTGGCCGTGGGCGCGGAGTCGCCACAGGAGCCCGTCGTGTGGTTCCCCGCCAGGCCCGGGGCCGCCGATCCGGACCTCCGGAACCTCGAGGGGGTTCCGATGGTCCCCGCCGTGCCGTCAGCCGTCGTCCCGGGACTCGTGAAGGTCCGTGTACCCGCCGGAGCCGGATCCGGGATACCCTGGCTCGAGACCCGTCTCGGGGCGAGACGGTTTGCCACCCCCATCTGGATCCCGTCCCTGTCGCTGACCACACCTACCGAGTTCTTCGACGCGTTCTCGGCCCAGAACCTGTTCCTGGTCCTCGATGTCTCCTCGATCCCGTCCGGTTCGAGCATCTCGGCCCCGGGGCAACGCGTCGTGACGGGCCACGTCGACTACGTCCCGGCCGCAGGCGTCCCGCTCGCATCCCTCGGCGCGACCCCCTCGGCCCCCCTGGGCTGGAAGCTGGTCCAGGACACGGTCGGAACCCTGACCGCGAGTGGTGACCTGGAGGTCGTCGTCGTATCGAATCCGCTGCCGGGCGGCACCAGCCAGAAACTCGCCGAACTGGAGGCTTCCCTGGGCGGGGCCCGCAGTCCGAAGCTGCGCCTCGGGTTCGTCAAACCATGTGACTACGTGCCCTGCAACTGAACGTCAGGTCGTGGCCTGGCGGATCGCATCGGCGATCAGGGCGTCCGCCGTGGCCGGATCGCGCCAGCGCGCCTGAGCGTCTTCCGACAGCGCCTCGATCGGGTCGTAATACAGGAAGACCTGGCCCGGTTTGACGCTCGGCGCCGTGTAGGCCGCGATGCCGTTTTCCCGGTCGTAGAACTCGTACGAGTGAATGTCGCGCTTGCCGCCGCCGCCCGGGGCATCGCAGATGAACGTCGGCGTGTTGAAGCCCGCCGTCGTGCCCCGCAAGGTCTTCTCGAGGTCGAGCCCCGTCTGGATCGTGGTCCGCAGGTCTTCCACGCCCTTCACCATGTCGTGCATGTACACGTAGTAAGGGTGGACATTGAGATAGGCGAGACGCTTGAGCAGCAGGCCCATCGTGGCTGCGTCGTCATTCACGCCGCGCTGGAGGACGGTCTGGTTCCGCACGAAGACCCCGGCCTTGAACAGGCGCAGCATGGCCTGTTCCGTGATCCAGGTGATCTCGTTCGGGTGGTTGAAATGGGTGTGGAGCATGACGTCCTTGCCCAGCTCCCGCCCCTTCGTGACGATATCCACGAGGGCCTGGAACCAGTCGTGGTCCGTCAGGATCTTCATGGGCAGGACGGCGGGCCCCTTGGTGGCAAAGCGCATGCGGCGGACGTTCGGCATGTCGAGCAACGTCTCGCCGATGAGGCGGAGGTTCTTCGCCGAGAGCTGATAGGTGTCCCCGCCCGAGATGACGATGTCCTCGAGTTCCGGACGCGAGGCGATGTACCTGAACGCCTTGGCCCAGCGGCTGGGGCTGGGCGACAGCTGGACCTTCTCGACCTCCTCGGTGTTCATCCCGACGGCATACGAGCGCGTGCAGAAGCGGCAATACACCGGGCAGATGTCCAGCGGCAGGAACAGGGCCTTGTCCGGATACCGGTGCGTCAAACCGGGCGTCGGCGCATCCGCCTGCTCGTGCAGGCTGTCGAGCTTGAGGCCCGGATGGTCGGGGCGCAGGCGCGACCCCAGTGGCAGGAACTGGGTCCGGATGGGGTCCGCCACGGGATTGGACCAGTCGATGTTCGCGATCATGTAGGGGCTGATGCGCACCGACATGGGCGCACGCAAGAAGCCCTCGCGCAGGTCCTCGATGAAGGCGGGGGGAGCCAGATCCTGGATGGTCTCGAGCAGCTTGTCGGGAGTCTGGATCGAGTTGCGCCCTTGCCAGATGTGGTCGAGAAAGGTCTCGGTCGGGACCTCGCGATAGGCCGGGACGTGCTGCCAGAACTCGCCCTGCTTGAGCTGGCGATGGGCGAATGCCTCCGGGGGTGCCGGGGGCTTGAGGTGGACGATGTCGTCGTCGGCACCGGGAGCGAGGGTCGGATCGACCGCGGGCATGGAATCCTCCGTCATCGAGGGAGCGCTCGACCGTCCAGGGAGCGCGGGGAGCGGGACATGTTGTCGCGGGGTGCGGGGCGGCGGGCGCCCGGGGCTCAGAGGCCGTAGGAGGGGCGATCGCCGGCGCCGAATGCGGCGTCGGGACGCCGGGGGCGGTCCTGGCTGGATCGCGGGCCCGGGGCCCGGTCACGCCTCATCACGTGTCCATCCTCCTGAAACTGTCATGGTAGGGGATTCCGGAGAGCCTTGCAAGACCGCACCGGGGGCCGGGGCGACGTGGTACGATCGACATGCATCGACCGACGTCGTTCGTGCTCCCGGAGAGGTCCTCGCGTGTCCGAAGCGCTTCACGAACGCCTTCGTTCCCATGCCTCGGTCGCCATCGTCGGGACATGCAAGAACGCGGGCAAGACCACCTGCCTCAACGCCCTGCTCGCATGTCTCGGGCGCGACGGGGTCCGGGTCGGATTGACCTCCGTCGGGCGCGACGGTGAAGACCTCGACGCCGTCACGGATCGCCCCAAACCCCGGATCACCCCCGTCACGGGCTCCCTCGTCGCCACCTCGCTCGTCTCGGCGCGCCGTTCGGCCGCGCGCCTGCGGGAAGTTGCCCCCACGCCCTTCCGGACGGCTCTCGGGCCCGTCGGGATCTACGAGGTCGCCGGCCCGGGCTGGGTCGAGGTCGCCGGTCCCGTGACCGTGGCCGACACGGTGGTCCTCGTGCAGATGCTTCACCGTCACGGTGCGCGGCAGGTCCTCGTCGACGGGGCGATCGACCGGCGCGCGTCGGCTTCCCCGCGGGTGGCGACGGCCATGGTCCTCGCGACGGGCATGGCCCTCGACGAAGATCCGGACACCGTGGTGGATGCGACCCGGCACCACGTCCGGATGCTCTCGCTACCCGCATGCCAGTCCGACCTGCTGCCCGCGGAAACGGGCGTGCGTCACCCGGACGGTTCCTGGGAGGCCTTTCCCCGGAGCACGCCCCTGGGCTCTCCCGAGGCCTGGTTGGCCTGGTTCCCCGCCGAGGCGATCGCCGTCGGGATCGAGGGGGCACTCACCGACGGGGTCGCGAGGGCGCTGGTCCGGGCGGCAGCCTCCGGCCCCGACCGGCCACGGGCCCTCGTCGTCCCCGATGCGACCCACGTTCTGCTGACGGCGGCCTCCCTGGACCGGCTGGCAACTGCCGGCTACGACCTGAGCGTGCGGCAGCGCGTGGACCTCGCCGGGGTGGTGGTCAACCCGACCCGTCCGTGGGGCCCGTCGATGCCTCCTGCCGATTTCCTGGCCCGCATGCGGGCCGCGCTTCACCCCGTTCCCGTCCACGACGTCGTGGCCGGGGACCTCGCCCCGGTCCGCTGAGGGTTCACCATGCACCTTGCCATCGACACCTCCCAGGTCACCCGAGCCCGAGACCTCGCCCGTCAGGTCGTGGCTCCTCTCCAGGAGTACTTCCGGGCCCACTCCAGCGTCGCCATCGAACGCGCCGTCCTGCGCCTGTACGGGGTCGACGGCGTCGATGCCTCGGAAGATGACATCCCCTGGCCCAACCGCGTGGTCGACCGCCTGGTCGCCGAAGGACGGCTCGCGGGCGGGGCTGCCCGGGCCCTGGCCATCGCGGCGCTCCGGACCGGTCGAGACGCGCAGGGCGCTGCCGAGGCGATCGCCACCGGGCAGGTCGACTGGGACGTTCCCGTCGATGAGGCCGTCCTGCGTCGCTGGGCCGACGACCATGCCGCCCGGGCCCTGGAAGGGCTGCTCCAGGCACGTCACGAGCGCCGGGAGCACCGTCGCGAGCGTCTCGGGATGGGACCGCGGCCCTGGAAGTACCTGATCGTCGCCACCGGCAACATCTTCGAGGACGTCCCGCAGGCCGTCGCCGCGGCACGGGCCGGGGCTGACATCATCGCCGTCATCCGTTCCACCGGCCAGAGCCTCATCGACTTCGTCCCGCATGGCACCACCACCGAGGGCACGGGTGGTACCTACGCGACGGGTGCCAACTTCCAGCTCATGCGCGAGGCCCTCGACGAGGTCGGCGAGGACCTCGGTCGCTACATCATGCTCACGAACTACGCGAGTGGCCTGTGCATGCCCGAGATCTCGGTCCTGGCGGCCCGGCACGGGCTCGACATGCTGCTCAACGACGCGATGTACGGCATCCTGTTCCGGGACATCAACGTGTATCGCACCCTGCTGGACCAGCACTTCTCGCGGCTCGTGAACGCCGCCTCGGGGATCATCATCAACACCGGTGAGGACAACTACCTCACGACGGCCGATGCCTACGAGCAGGCTCACACGGTCCTGGCCAGCCAGTTCGTCAACGAGCGCTTCGCCCTCGAGGCCGGGATGGTGCCGTCCCTGATGGGCCTGGGGCACGCTTTCGAGATGAACCCGCGCACCCCCGACGGCCTCAGCCACGAGATCGCGATGGCCCAGCTCGTCCGGCAGTGCTTCCCCGAGGCGCCCCTGAAGTACATGCCGCCCACGAAGCACATCACGGGCGACATCTTCCAGGCGTACGCCCACAACACGCTGTTCAACCTCGTCTCGGTCCTGACGGGCCAGGAGATCCATCTGCTCGGCATCATGACCGAGGCCATTCACACGCCCTTCGCCTCTGACCGTCACCTGGCCCTCAAGAATGCCGATTACGTGTTCAACTACGCCCGTCAGATGGGCGCCGACCTCGAGTGGAAGGCCGGTGGCCTCGTCGAGACGCGAGCGCGCGAGGTGCTGACGAATGCCCTGGGCCTCCTCGAGCGTGTCGCCGATCAGGGACTCGTGGCAGCCATCGGCGAGGGGGCCTTCGGGGACGTGAAGCGCCAGCCCGATGGCGGCAAGGGACTCTCCGGGGTCTTCACCCGGGATTCGCGCTACCTCAATCCCTTCATGGACCGGCTCGAGGCCCTGAACCTCGGTGATGCCCGGATCCCGTCGTGACCCGGAGGTGACCTCGATGTTCGCGACCTCTTCCCGGGCGCCCCGGCAGCCCGATCTGACCAACCTCGTGCCCTACGGGGACACGCTCGACGACGGCAAGGTCCAGCTGAGCTTCACGCTGCCTGTGCCGGCCGGGCCCGAGGCCCGGGAGGCCGCCCGCCGGCTCATGCTCGGAATGGGCCTCAAGGAGCCGTCGATCGTCTCGATGGAGGCCGTCGGGACCTCGATGAGCTTCTTCATCGGCTATGGCAGCATCGTCCGCGGAGTCGACTTCACGGACCTGCACGTGCCGAAGAGCGAGTACGAGGCCATGGACATGGAGGGCGTCGATGGCTTCGTGGCCGAGCATTTCGATCGGCCGCTCGTGGTGGTGGGGGCCTGCACGGGCACCGACGCGCACACCGTCGGGATCGACGCCATCCTGAACATGAAGGGCTACAACGGCCACTACGGCCTCGAGCGCTACAAGATGTTCCGGGCCGTCAACATGGGCGCCCAGGTCCCCGTCGAGACCCTGGTGGCCCGGGCGATCGCCGAGAACGCCGACGCCATCCTCGTCTCGCAGGTCGTCACGCAGAAGAACCTGCACATCATGACCCTCACGTCGCTCGTCGAGACCCTGGAGGCCGAGGGCGTGCGCGATCGCTTCGTCGTGGTCGTGGGGGGGCCGCGCATCACGCACGACCTCGCCACCGAGCTCGGGTTCGATGCAGGGTTCGGCCCCGGCTCGTATGCCGAGGACGTCGGCGCCTACGTCGCCCAGGAGCTGCTGCGCCGTCGCGAGGCCCGAGCCCGCCTGGCCGAGGAGGGTTTCCTGTCCGACGATCCTGCCAGCGGCTCCAGGGAGGCGTGACCATGGCCGATCCCGTCATTCTCACCTGCTGCCCCGTGGGCGCGGAAGTCATGCGCGACCAGCATCCTGGCGTGCCCTACACGCCGGCCGAGATCGCGCAGGCGTCCATCGAGGCCGTCCGGGCCGGAGCGAGCATCGTCCACCTGCACGTGCGCGAGGACGATGGCATGCCGAGCCAGGACCCGGCACGGTTCCAGGAGACGGTCACGCGCATCCGCTCCGAGGTGGATTGCATCATCCAGATCAGCTCCGGGGGGGCCGTCACGGCCACGGAGGACGAGCGGCTGGCTCCGCTGTTCGCGCTCGATCCGGCCCCCGAGATGGCCAGCCTCACGATGGGCACCGTCAACTTCGGAGATGAGGTCTTCTGGAATCCTCCCTCGCTCATCCGACGCTTCGCCATCGAGTTCGCGGCGCGCGGCATCATGCCCGAGCTCGAGATCTTCGAGCCCGGTCAGATCCAGGCGGCCTTGCGGCTCGTGAAGCAGGGCGTGCTCAGGGGGCACCTGCACTTCGATTTCGTGCTGGGCGTGCCCGGGGCGAGTCCCGGGACGGCCCAGGCGCTCCTGCACATGGTCGCTCAGCTGCCGGCCGGGGCGACCTGGACGGTCGCGGGCATCGGGGCGGCCGAGCTGTCCCTCGGGATGGTGGCGATCGCCCTCGGTGGCCACGTCCGCTGTGGCTTCGAGGACAACGTGTACTACCGCAAGGGGGAGCAGGCCCTCTCGAATGCCCAGCTGGTCGAGCGCATGGCGCGCCTGGCCGACGAGTCGAACCGCGGCGTCGCCACCCCCGACCAGGCCCGGGCCCTGCTCCACTTGCCCCCCCGTGTTCGAGGATGACCCGATGACGACTCCCGCCCTCATCGTCCCGACCAGTCCCTTCGGCCTGCACCGCGTGGTACGTCCCGAGGGCGTGTTGCCCTACTCGGCCGAGGTCCTGGACGCCACCTCCCCGCTGCGGGAGACCGAGTTCCGCGTGGCCGTCGAGGCGCTGAATCTCGACTCGGCCTCGTTCGTCCAGTTGCTCGAGGCGAGCGGCCGCGATCCCGATCGCCTCAAGGAGCAGGTGCTCGCCATCGTCTCCGCCCGGGGCAAGATGCAGAACCCCGTGACGGGGTCGGGCGGCGTGCTGATCGGTCGGGTTTCCGAGGTGGGTTCGGCTCGCTCGGATGTCGCTGTCGGCGATCGCCTCGTGACCCTCATCTCGCTGACGACCACGCCGCTGGCCCTCGAATCGCTCGGACGCGTCCATCTCGCGACGCACCAGATCGAGGCCACGGGGACGGCCACCCTCTTCGAGCGCAGCCTGTTCGCCCGGATCCCGGAGGATCTGCCCGAGTCGCTCGTCATGTCCGTGCTCGACGTGTGCGGGGCGCCCGCCCAGATGGCCCGGCTGGCCCGGGAGGGCCGGACCGTCGTGATTCTCGGGGCCGGCGGCAAGAGTGGTCTGCTGGGGACCTGGGTGGCGGCCGAGCAGGTCGGACCGACCGGCCAGGTCATCGCGCTCGTCCGTTCCGAGGACGAGGCCCGGCGCCTCGAGGGAGCTCCCGGCCCTGTCACTCCCCTCGTACAGGACTGTCGCGACGCGGTCGGGGTCATGGAGGCCGTCGCGCGCCTGACGGCCGGCCGGATGGCCGACGTCGTCGTGAACTGCGTCAACGTTCCGCATACCGAGATGTCGGCGATCCTGGCCTGCAAGCCGCGCGGTCAGGTGTACCTGTTCAGCATGGCGACGAGCTTCCAGGCCGCCGCCCTCGGCGCCGAGAGCGTGGGCCTCGACGTCGATCTGCTGGTCGGCAACGGGTACGCCGAGGGTCACGCGGCCTTCGCGCTCGACCTCGTCCGGCGGCATCCCTCGCTGCGCGAGCGCTTCGAGGCCTTCGCCAGCACCTGACCCCCATGCGTGACCGTACTCGTTTCTCGCGATTCAACCAGGAGACCGCTCCGATGTCCGATTCCACGCCCGTCATGACTCCCCAGCCGGCAGCCCCCGTCCGGCGTGAACCGACGACCGCCGAGAAACTCGAGGACCTGCGCCGGCGACAGACCGAGGCCGAGGCGGGCGGGGGCCCCGAGGCGATCGCCAGGCAGCATGCGAGGGGCAAGAAGACCGCCCGGGAACGCATCGCCCTGCTGCTCGACCCGGGCTCGTTCGTCGAGCTCGATCGGTACCGGACGCATCGCTGCGAGCACTTCGGCATGGGCGATCGCAAGGTCGTCGGAGATGGCGTCGTGACGGGCCACGGGACCATCGACGGTCGCCAGGTCTTCGTGTTCTCGCAGGACTTCACGGTCTGGGGCGGGAGCCTGGGCGAGGTTCACGCCGAGAAGATCTGCAAGGTGATGGACATGGCCGTCCAGACCGGGGCGCCCGTCATCGGTCTCAATGACTCCGGGGGGGCCCGCATCCAGGAAGGCGTCGAAAGTCTGGCCGGCTATGCCGAGATCTTCTGGCGCAACGTCCAGGCTTCGGGGGTGGTGCCGCAGCTCTCGGCGATCCTGGGCCCGTGTGCGGGCGGCGCCGTCTACAGCCCGGCCATGACGGACTTCATCGCCATGGTCCAGGACTCGAGCTACATGTTCATCACCGGGCCCGACATCGTGAAGACCGTGACGGGAGAAACGATCTCCCAGGAAGAGCTGGGTGGGGCACGCGTCCACAACGAGACCAGCGGTGTGGCGCACCGCAACTACGTGTCCGAAGAGGAATGCCTCGAGGATCTGCGCCTCCTGCTCTCGTACCTGCCGTCCAACAATCTCGAAACCCCGCCCTTCGTCCCGACCGACGACCCGATCGATCGCATGGACGAGGAGCTGCGCACACTCATTCCCGACCAGGCCAACCGCCCCTATGACATGCATGACGTGATCTCGCGCGTGGTCGACCACGGTGAGATGTTCGAGTTGCAGCCGCACTTCGCCGCCAACCTCATCACGGCCCTGGCCCGGCTCGGCGGTCACGTGGTCGGCATCGTCGCCAACCAGCCCGCGCACATGGCGGGCACGCTCGACATCGATGCCTCGGTGAAGGGGGCCCGCTTCGTCCGCTTCTGCGATGCCTTCAACATTCCGATCGTCACCTTCGAGGACGTGCCGGGTTACTTCCCCGGCAAGACCCAGGAATGGGGCGGCATCATCCGGCACGGGGCCAAGCTGCTCTATGCCTACTGCGAGGCCACGGTGCCCAAGCTGACCGTCATCACGCGCAAGGCCTACGGCGGCGCCTACGACGTCCTGGGGTCCAAGCACGTGCGGACGGATCTCAACCTGGCCTGGCCCTCGGCCGAGATCGCCGTCATGGGCGCCGAGGGGGCCACGGGGCTGCTCTTCCGGCGCGAGCTGGCAACGGATCCCTCCCGCAAGGACGAGCTGGTGTCCGATTACCGCGAGCGGTTCGCCAATCCGTACGTCGCGGCGGCGCGTGGCTTCCTCGACGATGTCATCGATCCCGCCGAGACCCGGCCCAGGCTCATCCAGGGCCTCGAGTTGCTCAAGGGCAAGCGCGCCACGACCCCGCGTCGCAAGCACGGGAACATCCCGCTATGAGCGTGCGTCCCGAGGTCGTCGCGGCCATCCAGGCCGCCCTGTCGTGTGCGCTGGAGCAACCCGTGGAGGTGGCGATTGCCCGGGTCGAACCGGCATGGGCGATCGCGGGCCGGCTGGAAGCTACCGGTCGGGCCGGGGGGCTGCGTTGCCCGGCCGACCTGGAATCCGTGCGCCCCTGATGGAGGGGCGTCACGTCGGATCCTTCATGCCAGGTCCGTCGGAGCCTCTCCGGCACCGACCGTGACGGCCACGGAGGGTTCGGTTTCAGGGAACTCCCCGTGTGCGTGACACCCGGACACGACCGGTTCTTCCCACGGGTCTTCGTCCGAAAACCCGGCCAGCAGATGCGCCAGGGCCTCGTCCGCCTGCTCTGTGCGGGCAAGCGCCTGCAGCATGTCGCAAGTCCGGAAGTGGGTCGCATTGATGTCCATGGGGCCTCCGGCGTCACGGGGATATGTTTACTCTTTCCCCCTCCGGTGACCCGGTCTGACGTCTCTTTTTTTAAATGTTGACCAAGTGCCACATGATCGTGACAGACATCCGGTGGCACGGGGCACTTATCGGCCTTTTTTCGACCCCTGTCATGCCGTGATACGATCACCGTCTCGATTCGGTCTCGGTGTAGGGGAACATCCATCATGGCCACGCATCCCGGGCACCTGGAAGTCGCCGTCGGCACCTTCCTGTTCCAGTTCACGCTCTACGTGATCCTCGCAGGTAGCGCGTTCTGGCTGGTCCACGCGTCTCCGTTCGAGGTTTTCCGCCGCAGACGGATCGCCACCGAGCCGGTCTCGCGTGCCCAGATCTTCCGCGAGCTGAGGCTGTCCGTCGTGACGATGTTCATCTTCGGGGCCGTCGGCGGCTTCATGAACGTCCTGAACGAGCGGGGCATCGTGCATGTCTGCATCGATGGCGACTGCGGGGGGCTGGCCTACACGGGGCTCATGACCCTCGTGCTGGTGCTCGCGCACGACACGTATTTCTACTGGACGCATCGCTGGTTGCACACGCCGTGGCTCTTCCGGCATTTTCACATCGACCACCACCGCTCGAAGGACCCCACACCCCTGTCCGTGCTGGCGCATCATCCGGTGGATGCCTTCCTGTCCGTCGGGTTTCTGTACGCCGTGATCGTCGTGGTGCCCGTACCGGTCGCCTCCATCCTGATGTTCCAGGTGGTGCTGTTCGTGTTCAACGTGCTGGGCCATCTCGGTCTCGAGTACATGCCGGCCGGATATGCCCGGACTCCGCTCTTCGCGTGGCTCAACTCCCCGACGCATCATCATCTGCACCACCGGGCGACCCACTACAACCACGGGCTCTATTTCAACTTCTGGGATCGCCTGTGCGGCACGGAGCATCCGGAATATGCAGGACAGTTCGAGGCGAATGCCGCCCGGCATTGATTGCCGCTGCTATGGTGCCTCAGCGGAGCCGGGTCACATGACCCGCCGTGTACTCGGTGACGTACACGACTCCACCGGCATCCAGGCAGAGCTGGTTGGGACCTGAAAGGGACCGCTGGGCGAGGTAGTTGCTCGAGCCATCCCTCAGGATGCCCCAGACCGGGACGTTCCGGATCGTCCGGGCCGTCAGATCGATGCGCAGCAGCTTTCCGGTCTGGTAGTCCGTGACCCAGAGTGCCCCCTCGGGGTCGACGAGGATGCCCGCGGGCCATTCGAGACCCGCCGGGGCCACCGAAGCAGAACCGCTGCTTGCAGGTTCGCCCACCACCGTGGTGACCTGGCCCTGAGGACTGATCTTCCGGATCGCATCGTTGTTCTGGTCGGCCACGTAGAGCGATCCGTCCGGTCCCCAGGCCACGTCATAAGGTTGATCGAAAGTCGCCTCGGCTCCAGAGCCATCCGAGAAGCCATTGTTTCCGTTTCCGGCCAGGGTTCGAACGGTCCCATCCGGTTCGATCAGCCGGATAGCATGGTTGTACTCATCGGCCAGGGCGATCCGGCCATCCGGGGCCACGGCGAGGTCGGCCGGGTAGTTGAACCGGACCGACGGGCCTTGGCCGTCGACGAGGCCCTCCTGCCCGGGGCTTCCTGCCAGCAAGGTGGCCTCGTGCGTGTTCCGGTCGACGCGGTACAGCACGTGCTGGCCGTGATCGGAGACCACGAGGTCTCCGTCCGGCAGGAGCCCCAGACCGACGGGTTTCTGGAGCGAGGTCCCTGGCAGGGAGGGGAAGAGCAGGTCGAGCATCGAGAGCAACCCGCCAGCCAGCCGACGCAGGGCCGATGCCCCACCCTCGGCCACCAGGAACTCCCCGGACGAGGTCGAGACGATCCCCTCGGGCTGGGTCAGGCTGATCTGGGTCGCAAGGCCCGCCTCGGACCAGTTGCCCCCCCCACCCGCGATACGTTCGGCGATCCGGTCCGTCGCCGCGACGACGACGAGTGGTATCGTGGCCTCCAGGATCCCCTGCCTGACGTACAGATTCCCCACGCCGGGGGTGAGTCCCTCCAGACGTCCGTCCGCCGACTGCGTGGCGGCGGGGGTATCGAGACTCCAGGTCACCGGGATGTCCGTGACCAGTCTCCCGGCTGCATCGACGCCCGAGACCGGCACCCGGATCCGCGTTCCCGCTCGCACGGCCACCACGTCGAGGTCGTCGGGCCAGAGTAACCTCGACAGCACCCTGAGAGTCACGGAATTGCTCCGGGTCGTGCCGACCACGACCTCGAGGCGTCCATCGGTCACGCTCTGCGGGATGACGATCCGGATGTGCCCGTCATCGAGCCGCGACACGGCCGACGCGGACAGGATCTGGCCTCCCACGAACACGCTCAGGGGTTTGCCGGTGCTCGCGCCGAAGTGTTTGCCCTCGATCTCGAGCGTCCCCCCGAGCACGACGACCTCTTGCGAGACCCGGGTGATGATCGGGAGCTCCAGACCGAGTTCGAAGCGGCTCAGGGTGGTGGCCATCTCGGACTGGATGTTGACGTTGCTCGCGACGGCCAGCCCGAGTCCGTCTTTCTCGGCGACGACGTCGAAGCTCCCCTCCGGGATCCCGTCGATCCGGAAGTTCCCCTGCCCATCGGTGAAGGCCGAATACTGGAAGCCCGGCAGGTAGACGCTGACCCCCTTCAGGTCCGTCACCTGCGGCTGATCGGGTGCCGTCACCTTGCCCAGGAGCGTACCGGTCGGCCGTACCCGGATCTCGGGGATCTCGAGACCACGCCCGCTTCCCCCGGGGACGGTGATCGCCGCCGATACGCCCTTGCGCCCGGCGTTCACGATCGCCTCGAACCGGTACGCGCCCGGCACGAGAGACGGCACCGTGAACCTCCCCGAGGCATCCGTCTCGACGCTCCGGGATTCAGCCTGCACGGTCCGCATCCGGAAGGGGGCCACGGTGGTCAGGGGAGCGACGGTCGTCAGAGGGGCCACGGTGGTCAATGGAGCAACGGTCGTCAGAGGGGCCACGGTCGTCAGGGCCGGACGGATCACCACCTGTGCGCCCGCGAGGGGGGTGCCGGTCTCGTCGACGACGAGACCGCCGATACCCGTGGCCTCGGCCTTCGGTCCGACGGATGAGGGGACCGGTGACCGACCCGCCAGACCGTCGACGCACCCGCCGACCATCATCGGGATCATCAAGGTACTCATGAGGGTCAGGAAGGTGAGCAGAAGGGGGCGGAACGACCGGTTCATGGGCACCTCGCATCCATGGCTACTCGTTGGCTGTGCCCGACCGGACCCGGGGAGCAACACTCCCGAGGTGAAAAATTGTGAAGCGTCAGGTGCCGAGCTGCGCGGAGAGCACGCGACCCACCTGGAAATTGGCGTAGAGGAACGCCCGATCGCGCGCCAGCAACTCGCGCGATCGCCCCTCGTCCCGGACCAGTCCGGGCACCTGCTCTGCGGGGATGGGGCGTTCCAGCAGCGTGCTCCAGTTCGCCATCCGAGCTCCCGGGCGAGCCGCACTCACGATGAGCCGGTGGAGAGCGATGAAGGCCTGCGGATCGAGCCAGTCGAACAGGTTGGAGCAGTTGAAGGCATCGAAGGTGGCCGGTTCGACGGCGGCCAGGTACCGGTCGACGGTCGTCGTCACGCGCTCGATGCGGTCCACGCGTGACCGGACGGTCTCGAAGTGGCGTTCCTGCAGGTACGGAGGCAGGCTCTCGTCCCCGACATGGTGTCCCAGCATGATGAGAGCGAGATAGGGATTCGTCCCGAGGGGCATCGTGGCCAGCGCGCGGCGCGCCCGGGCCCGGAAGATGGGGCCGAACCGGGTCTCGGCGACCTGCCGGAAATGCTCCCGGTCCTTGGCGCGCGTCATGATCGCGCGGCTGAAAAAGCCGTCGAACAGGAGGCGCCAGAAGCGCCCGTCGATCACCTCGTCGTGGAAGCGGATCTGCTCATCGAGCGTCTCCAGCTCGAAGGCCGCCTCGAGCCGACGGCGACCGTACACCGCGCGCATGAGGCGGCCGAACCCCATCAGGTAGCGCTCCAGCCGGCCACAGTGGATGACCCCCCGGGCGATCGCGCGGGGATGCCGATCCCAGAAGTTCCGCGTCTCCGGTGCGAGGCCCGGGCGCAGCCGGTGATACAGGTCGAGGCGTGTCCTGCAGGGGCGCACGCCCAGCATCTGCAGCACCTCTGCATGGGTGAGCCGCCGGAAGGCCTCCTGCTTGAGCGCGAGAAGATGGTTCTGGTTCGGGTTGAAATCGAGGGCCACGACCCGCCCGGGGTCGGCCACGAGCAAGCTCAGCGTGTTGCAACCCCCCGAGGTGATCGAGAAGACGTGGTCACCGGGGGCGATCGCCAGGGCCTCGAGCAACACGAGCGGATCTTCCCAGCAGTTGCTGTAGCCGATCTCCCGGTGAAAAGGTCGCCGGGCTGCGGGATGGTCTGGAGCCGACGGGGTCACAGGTGCTCTCCCCGTGAACGGACCGTGTTGCCCGGCCACCAGTTCCAGTCCCCGGCCGCCTTCATCAGGGCCGGGACCAGACCGACCCGGATGAGCGTCGCATCCGCGAGGACGGCCACCGCGAGCCCGACGCCGACCATCTGGATCATGACCACCCGGGAGAAGGCGAAGGCTCCGAACACGCAGACCATGATGACGGCGGCGCTCGTGATGAGGCTGCCCGTCCGGGCCAGGCCCTCGACGAGGCTGGCCTCGCCGCTCAGTCCCTGCTTCAGGCCCTCGCGGATCCGCGACAGCATGAAGACCTCGTAGTCCATCGAGAGGCCGAACAGGACGCAGAACAGCAGGGGCGGGACGATGTGCGGGATGGCCCCCGTACCTGCTTCGAGGCCGAGCCAGCCCGCGCCCCAGCCCCACTGGAACAGGGCCACGACGGCGCCCATCCCGGCGGCGACCGCCAGCAGGTTGATCAGCACGGCCTTCAGGGGTACCAGCAGGGACCGGTAGGCCAGGGCCATCAGCAGGAAGGTGGTTCCCAGCACGAAGCCGACCACCGGTCCGTAGGTCCGGGTCATCGCGCGCTCGAAGTCGTTGAAGAAGGCGGCGTGACCACCCACGTCAAGACGGAAGCCGGGGGCCTCGAGCCGCGCGACGTCCATGGCGAAGGCCTTGGAGTCCTCGAAGGTCAACCGTTCCGACAGCAGGACCTGGAAGGCCACCGAGCGGCGATCGGTGCTCACGAAGTACGCGGCGATGCGGGGGTACCGGTTCAGGGCCGCCTCGACATCGCGGTAGAGCAGCCGGTAGGCCAGGGGCGAGAGACCTGCCCGCAGGTCCACGGGGCCCAGCACCCGGGCCACGCGCGGATCGGCGTGTAACGTTCGCGACACCTGCATCAGGGCCCCCAGGTGCGTCGCATCGAGTGCCTTCCCTTCGCGTGCCGAGAAAACGAGATTCACGGGGAAGAGCGTGGCTCCCAGTCCCATCTCCGTCAGGCGGTCGAGCCCGCGTGAGGATTCCATCCGGGCCGGCATCCAGCGCCCGAGCGGAAAGCCGAGTTTCACGGTCGTCAGGGGGGCGGCCAGGAGCACCAGGAGCACCAGGGAAAGCGCCGCCCAGGGCCAGGGGCGCGCCACGAGGCGTGCTCCAAGTTGCCTGAGCCGTTCGGTTTGGTCCGCGAAGGTGGGCAGGCGCAGCCAGCGTGGCGCGTCGATGCGCGGGCCCAGAAAGGCGAGCCAGGCCGGGAGCCAGCCGAGCGCGATCGCCACCGAGGCCCCCACGACGGCCACTCCCCCGGCCCCGATCGACCGGGTGTCGAGGATGGGCGTGAGCCCCAGGCCCACGAAGCCGATCGCGACCATCCCCCCCGAGACCAGCACGGCATGTCCCGCGGTGCGGACGGCTCCGACGACGGCCTCTTCCACGGCGAGGCCGTCCCGGAGACCTTCGCGGAACCGGCTCGTGACGAGCAGCGCATAGTCGATGCCCAGTGCCAGGCCCAGCATCGAGCCGATGCTCTGGGCGAACACCGTGATGTCGAGGGCATGCGACAGCGCCCACAGGACCGCGGCCGCG
>Ga0079301_1000492_pt1 | contig 18983 bp, 18 predicted proteins | sample Wag4_2014_7_11_3_FD_74797 | JGI IMG/M metagenome (GOLD analysis project Ga0079301, IMG submission 74797) | Fresh water mixed with fracking chemicals microbial communities from Ohio, USA - Utica-2 Time Series FC 2014_7_11 | ecosystem: Engineered > Industrial production > Chemical products > Input... | reverse complement strand
ACCTCACTGAGATGTACCCCGGCATCTACCGCCCCGGCAGCGCCATTGACGACCACGATGACAACTCTCCCAACCTGCCCACCGGCCCCCTAAACACCCTGCTGGGCTTCGAGCTGGAAACCTACCAGATCCCGCTGGACCAGCTGCTGCCCAGCAAGAAGGTGCCCGACGGGGTGATGAGCACCCGCAAGTACAAGCAGATCGTCTCCAGCATTAACGAGGTGGGGCTGATCGAGCCGCTGTCTGTCATTCAGCCCGACCGCAAAAAGCCTGAGTACCTGGTGCTGGATGGCCACCTGCGCGTGCTGGCACTGAAGGAACTGGGCATGAGCGTGGGCCCCTGCCTGCTGGCACTCGATGAAGAGAGTTACACGTACAACCACCGAATAAATAGACTCTCCACCGTTCAAGAGCACTACATGATCCGCCGCGCCATCGACCGGGGCGTGAGCAAGGAGCGGCTGGCCCGGGCATTCAACGTCAACTTGAGTTCCATCAACCGACGGATCAACCTGCTCGAAGGCATCTGCCCGGAGGCCATCACCCTGCTGCAGGACAAGCAGTTCACACCCGACGTCACCCGCATCCTGCGCAACATGAAGGCCGCCCGCCAGGTGGAAGCGGTGGAACTGATGATCGCCAGCAACACCATCACCGTGGCGCATGCCGAGGCCCTGCTCAAGGCCACGCCACCGGAGCAGCGCACCGACGTCAAGCCCACCGAGCGGGAGAAGAAGACCGCACCCATCGAGCAGATCGAAAAGTTGGAGCGGGAGATGAACCAGGTACAGGAGAAGTACCAGGAGGCCGAAAGTTCCTACGGCTCCGACCTGCTCAACTTGGTGGTGGCAAAGGGCTACTTGACCAAGCTGCTGGCCAACGGGGCCGTCAAGAGCTACATCGGCCGCCACGAGCCCGAAATCCTGACCCACCTGGAACTGGTCGTGAACACCGTCAGCATGGAAGAGGCCGTGCAACAGCAGCAGGCCGAGACCGCCGAAGCGACCCAGGAGGAGGCCGCCACCGGGCTCTGACCTCGGGAGTCCCCACCGACGCTCCCCAGATCTGTTCTTGATTCGAAAATTAATTCCGTTCAGCTCTCGAACGGAAGGCGGTTCTGCGGTAGACTTGTTCGACTTCTTACGGAAGTGCGCTACATCTTTTTACTTCGTTACACCCTAGACCGCGCCAGCCGATCGTGACACGGCATGGCGGTAGCGTGCCCAAAGCAAATATAGCCCTTACGCCAACTCAAAAAAGAGCAGCTCAAAACTATGACCAGCCGCCAAGCCAAGATCCAAGAAGACACCCATTTCCGGATCATGGGCATCTTGCAAGACAACCCGGACCTGACCCAGCGCGAGCTGGCCGACAAGCTCGGCATGAGCGTGGGCGGGCTGAACTACTGCCTCAACGCCCTCATCGACAAAGGCTTTGTGAAGATGGCGAACTTCTCCAAGAGCAAGAACAAGTTCAAGTACGTCTACCTGCTCACCCCCCAGGGCATTGCCGAAAAAGTGGCCCTGACCAGCCGGTTCCTCAAGCGAAAGATGGAAGAGTACGACGCGCTAAAGGTGGAGATTGAGGCGTTGAAGGCTGAAGTGGGTGATGACCAGGCCGACGGTCTGAGAAAGCAGGCCCCATGAAAATCGCCATTGCCGGCACCGGCTACGTCGGCCTGTCCAACGCCATCCTTCTGGCCCAGCACAACGAAGTCGTCGCGCTGGACATCGTCCCCGAAAAAGTTGCCCTGCTGAACCAGAAGAAGTCCCCGATCGAAGATAAAGAGATCGAGGATTTCCTGGCCCATAAGCCACTGAACTTCCGCGCTACGCTCGACAAAGCTGATGCATACACCGGTGCCGATTACGTCATCATCGCCACCCCCACCGACTACGACCTCGAGACCAACTATTTCAACACCCGCTCCATTGAAGCGGTCATCAAAGACGTCACCGCCATCAACCCAAACGCCGTGATGGTCATCAAGTCCACGGTGCCGGTGGGCTACACCGCCAAGACCAAAGAAGCGCTTGGCACGCAGAACCTCATCTTCTCCCCCGAATTTCTGCGTGAAGGCAAAGCCCTCTACGACAACCTGCACCCCAGCCGCATCATCGTCGGCGAAAAGTCAGAGCGCGCAGAAACCTTCGCAAAGCTTCTGCAACAGGGTGCCATCAAGCGAGACATCCCCACCCTGTTCACCGACAGCACCGAGGCCGAGGCCATCAAGCTCTTCGCCAACACCTATCTGGCGATGCGCGTCGCCTACTTCAACGAACTGGACACCTACGCTGCTACCCATGGCCTGGACACCCGCCAAATCATCGACGGCGTTTGCCTCGACCCCCGAATCGGTGCCCACTACAACAACCCCAGCTTCGGTTACGGCGGCTACTGTTTGCCCAAAGACACCAAGCAACTACTTGCTAATTACCGTGAGGTACCCCAGAACCTCATCCACGCCATCGTAGAAGCCAACACCACCCGCAAAGACTTCATCGCTGACGAGATCATTCGCCGCAAGCCCAAGGTGGTTGGCATCTACCGCCTAATCATGAAAACTGGTTCCGACAACTTCCGCGCCTCCAGCATTCAGGGAATCATGAAGCGCATCAAGGCCAAGGGGATTGAAGTCATCGTCTACGAGCCCGCGCTGAAAGAAGCGGAGTTCTACAACACCAAAGTCATCAACGACCTGGAAGCATTCAAGCGTGAAGCAAACGTCATCATCGCCAACCGCAAAACAGAAGCCTTGTCCGACGTAGCCGACAAGGTCTATACCCGTGACTTGTTTGGGAGCGATTAATTGAAAGTACTGGTTACCGGCGCAGCCGGCTTTATTGGCTCGGCCTTATCCCTAAGACTGCTTGAGCGTGGCGACACCGTCTTCGGCATCGACAACCACAACGACTACTACAGCCCCGCGCTGAAGGAAGCCCGGCTGGCACGCCATGCCAGCAATCCGAACTACACCCACCTGCGCATCGATCTGGGCGACCGCAAAGCCATGGAAGAGTGCTTTGCCACCCACAAGCCGCAACGTGTCGTCAATCTTGCTGCTCAAGCCGGCGTGCGCTACTCCATCGAGAACCCGCTGGCCTATATCGACAGCAACATCGTCGGCTTCGCGCACATCCTCGAAGGCTGCCGCCACAACGGCGTAGAACACCTGGTGTACGCCAGCAGCTCCAGTGTGTACGGGGCGAACACGTCGATGCCCTTTTCGGTGCATCACAACGTTGACCACCCCCTCAGCCTCTACGCCGCCAGCAAAAAGAGTAACGAACTGATGGCCCACACCTACAGCCATCTATACAACCTACCCACTACTGGTCTGCGCTTCTTCACAGTTTATGGCCCTTGGGGTCGGCCAGACATGGCGCTGTTCAAGTTCACCAAAGCCATTCTTGCCGGTGAAAAAATCCCTGTCTTCAACTATGGCAAGCACCGCCGCGACTTCACCTACATCGACGATATAGTCGAAGGCGTCATTCGTGTGCTGGATCAACCCGCGCAGCCCAACCCAACCTGGTCGGGTGCTGAACCCGACTCGGGCACTAGCCAAGCCCCCTGGCGCGTTTACAACATTGGCAACAACAGCCCGGTTGAGTTGATGGACTACATCGCCGCGCTTGAAAAGGCGCTGGGCAAGAAGGCCGACATGGACATGCTCCCGCTTCAACCCGGCGACGTACCCGACACCTACGCTGACGTCACCGATCTCGTTGAACAGTTTCACTACAAGCCCGCCACGCCGGTAGACCAAGGGGTCGCCAATTTCGTGGCTTGGTACCGCAATTACTTCGATAAGTGAGATAGAAAGTGCAGCTACAAGATATCAAATTGGCCATAGTTGGCCTAGGCTATGTTGGTCTCCCATTGGCCGTTGAATTTGGCCGCAAACGCTTGGTTGTCGGGTTTGACATCAACCAGCGGCGCATCGACGAACTCAAAGCAGGTAACGACTGTACCTTGGAGACAAACCAAGAAGAACTCGCCGCTGCTAAGCATCTGAGCTACACCACCCACCTTGACGACCTGCGCGCCTGCAACTGCTACATCGTCACCGTCCCTACGCCGATTGACGAACACAAGCGCCCGGATCTCACGCCGCTCATCAAGGCCAGCGAAACGGTCGGCAAGGTGCTCAAGAAGGGTGACATCGTCATTTACGAATCCACCGTCTATCCCGGTTGTACCGAGGAAGACTGCGTGCCGGTCCTCGAAAAACATTCTGGCCTCAAGTTCAATCAGGACTTCTTCTGCGGCTACAGCCCGGAGCGCATCAACCCTGGCGACAAGGAACACCGCGTCACCACCATCAAGAAGGTCACCTCCGGCTCAACACCCGAAATCGCTGATCTTGTCGATGCCCTCTACAACGAGATCATTACCGTTGGCACTCACAAGGCCGATAGCATCAAAGTCGCCGAAGCCGCCAAGGTCATCGAAAACACCCAGCGAGACCTCAACATCGCCCTCATCAACGAGCTGGCACTCATCTTCAACAAGATGGGCATTGATACTGAGGCTGTTCTTAAGGCCGCAGGCAGTAAATGGAACTTCCTGCCCTTCCGACCTGGTCTGGTCGGCGGTCACTGCATTGGCGTTGACCCGTACTACCTCACCCATAAAGCCCAGGCGATTGGCTACCACCCGGAAATCATCTTGGCCGGTCGCCGCCTGAACGACAGCATGGGTGCTTATGTCGTTGCCCAACTCGTCAAGGCCATGACTAAGAAGCGCATCCAGGTTGAAGGCGCAAAAGTGCTGGTCATGGGCCTGACCTTCAAAGAAAACTGCCCAGACCTGCGCAACACCCGTGTTGTCGATATTGTCGCTGAGCTTAAAGATTACCACTGTGAGGTGGATGTTTACGACCCCTGGGTGACTGTAGAAGAAGCTCAGCACGAATACGGCATCACACCGATCTCAAAACCCAATAGTGGAACCTACGACGCCATCATTCTGGCCGTCGCCCACCACCAGTTCAAAGACATGGGTGCCGCTGCGATCCGTGCCCTCGGTAAGCCGGCTTCAGTTCTTTACGACTTGAAGTATGTGCTTTCGACACAGGAATCGGATCTGAGGCTGTAACCATGACTGCATTTGAATCTCTGAAACAAGAACTCCAAGTCCAACCCAAAACCTGGTTAATCACCGGTGTAGCCGGCTTTATCGGCAGCAACCTACTCGAAGCCCTGCTCAAACTCAACCAGCGCGTCGTTGGCCTGGATAACTTCAGCACCGGCTACCGACGCAATCTGGACGAGGTCCATACCTTGGTTAAACCCGAGCAGTGGGCCAACTTCAACTTCATCGAAGGTGATATTCGAAACCTCGAAGATTGTCGTCGTGCCTGTGATCGGGTGCATTACGTTCTTCACCAAGCCGCTCTGGGTTCTGTCCCTCGCAGCATCGAAGACCCCGTCACCACAAACCAAAACAACATCGATGGGTTTCTGAACATGTTGGTGGCCGCGCGCGATGTCAAGGTACAGCGCTTCGTCTATGCCGCTAGCAGCTCTACCTATGGTGACCACCCCGACCTGCCGAAGGTCGAAGACAAGATCGGTAAGCCGTTGTCGCCGTATGCCGTGACCAAACTGGTCAATGAGCTTTACGCTGATGTCTTCGCCAGAACCTATGGTTTCAAGACCATCGGCCTGCGCTACTTCAACATCTTCGGCCGTCGGCAAGACCCAGATGGCGCATACGCCGCCGTCATCCCCAAGTGGATCGCCGCCATGATCAAAAATGACCCGGTCTATATCAATGGTGATGGCGAAACCAGCCGTGACTTTTGTTACATCGAAAACACTATCCAGGCCAACCTGCTAGCTGCTTCGGTGACTAACGAAGATGCGGCAAACCAGGTTTACAACGTGGCCGTGGGTGACCGCACCACGCTGAACGACTTGCACCGTTCCATTGCAAACGCTCTTCAAGGATTCGGCTTATCAGCAAACAGAGCCCCGGTTTATCGTGAATTCAGGGCGGGGGATGTTCGGCACAGTCAAGCGAATATTGGAAAAGCCAAGAGTCTCTTGGGCTACACGCCAAGCCACAGCATCACAGAGGGACTGGTTGAAGCCATGTCTTGGTACGTGAACGCATTGAATAGTCGGTCGAACGCAACGCAAGATCAACAGCAATGAATTTTTTCCGGCTGCCACCACTGATGAACCGTTTGTGGGTGCACATTGAACCCCGCCGACGCCTGCAGTTCATGATGTTATTGCTGCTTATGGTCTTCACGTCCTTCGCAGAAATCCTGAGCATTGGTGCAGTTATGCCTTTCCTTGGCGTAATTACAGTACCGGAGCGGATATTCGAACACCGCACAGCCCAACCGTTGATCGAATTCCTAGGCATCACTACCCCGGATCAGTTGCTGCTACCGATGACTGTTCTCTTCGTGGCCGGAGCGTTGCTGGCAGGTACTTTCCGAATGCTGATGCTTTGGTTCAGTACACGACTGTCGTTCGCCACCGGTGCTGACTTGAGTAACAACATCTACCGGAGGACGCTGTACCAGCCTTATGCAGTACATGTGGCGCGTAACAGCAGCGAAGTCATAGCCGCCATTTCGACCAAAACCAATAGCGTTATCTACAGTACGCTTTTGCCTTCATTAAACCTGATCAGCTCGATAGTCATGCTGATCGCAATTCTTACCGTATTGCTTTCGGTAAACCCCGAGGTGGCCATCACCGCGTTCCTGGGCTTCGCCTCAATCTACGCCATCGTTATTTACAACGTTCGAAGGCAATTGCGCCGCAACAGCGAGTGTATTGCTCGCGAGTCTACTCAGGTGCTTAAGTGCCTGCAGGAAGGCCTAGGTGGCATCCGCGACGTGCTTCTTCATGGCAGCCAGACAACCTACTGTGCGGCCTACCGAGGGGCAGATCTACCGATGCGACAGGCCCAGGGAAGCAACGCCTTCATCAGCCTGAGCCCACGCTTCGCGATGGAAGCCTTCGGTATGGCCCTGATCGCCTGCCTGGCTTACGTACTCACGCAACAGCCCGGCGGTGTTGCCGGCGCGATACCGGTTCTCGGCACTCTTGCGCTTGGCGCACAGCGCTTGCTTCCAATCCTGCAGCAGGCCTACGCTGCCTGGGCCCACATCAAGGGTGGGCAGGACGCAATGCGCGACACGCTGAAATTGCTCGAGCAACCCATGCCGGACTATGCCTGCAAGCAGGCGTCGGCACCAATGAAGTTCCGCCGTGAAATTCGGTTGGAGAACGTGTCATTTCAGTACGCGCCCGACGCGCCATGGGTCTTGCGCAATTTCAGCCTAACCATAAGGCGCGGCACGCGTATCGGTTTTGTCGGGACTACAGGCAGCGGCAAGAGCACTCTATTAGACATCGTGATGGGGCTGCTTTTTCCGGTGCAGGGGGAGTTGAAGATCGACGATCAGGCACTGGACCATAGTAACCAGCGGGCATGGCAGGCGCATATTGCACATGTGCCGCAGACTATCTATCTCTCAGACAGTACCATCACGGAGAACATTGCCTTCGGCATTCCTCCCGACCAGATCAACTACCAGCGTGTGCAGCTGGCGGCGCAGCATGCCCAATTGGCAGAGCTGATCGAAGGTTGGCCACAGAAGTACGATACCTTTGTGGGCGAGCGTGGCGTACGGCTGTCGGGCGGGCAGCGACAGCGCATCGGCATTGCTCGCGCTCTTTACAGACAGGCGGACGTCATCATCTTCGATGAGGCGACCAGCGCCTTAGACAATGAGACCGAACGCGCGGTGATGGAAGCAATCGATGGGCTCAGCAAGGATCTCACTATTTTGATAATAGCCCATCGCCTTACCACCATCCGTAACTGCGATCAGGTTGTGGATCTGAGTCCTCAGCCATCGATTGCGGGTAAGCATGAATCGACGGTCACATCTGAAGCACGAGTGTACCCATGACGATAGAAGACATTGAATTTCAGCATGGCCCCGGCGGCGTGAACACGGCCATGCAAAGTCAGCTCCATAAGAGCTTGAAATACACTGGGCTTATATGGCTTCGTGCCGCATGGCAGCGCCGCCGCCTGGGAGCACTTGGCGCCAGGGTTTTTATCGAGAAGAACGTGGGGTTGATGCGCTATCCCCACAATATTCGGGTCGCCGATGATGTGGTGATCAAGGAGGGGGCCCGCATTTGCGCTTGCAATGAGCATGCGCAGATCCGAATTGGTGCGCGCACTACCGTCGGCTACCACACATTCATCTTCGCCTCCGCATCGATCACAGTGGGTGACGACTGCCTGATCGCCCCTTTTGTCTACCTAGTTGACAGCAATCACGGCTCGCGGCGCTACGAACGCATCAATCGCCAGCCCAACACCACCGCGCCGGTCGTGATCGGTAATGACGTGTGGATAGGCACCAAGGCGACAGTGCTCGCTGGCGTCACCATTGGCGACGGCGCCATCATCGCCAGCGGAGCAACAGTGAACCGCGACGTCGAACCTTACACCATCGTCGGCGGCTCGCCGGCCAAAGTTATCGGGGAACGTCAATGACCGTCGGAGTCGTCATCCTTTGCCGCTATTCGTCGAAGCGACTACCGGGCAAGATCCTGCTGCCCATAGCCGGAAAGCCCATTCTGACGCACATCGTCGAAAGGGTACGCCGGAGTGGCCTGCCAGTTATGGTGGCCACCTCGGACCAGGCGAGCGACGACGCGATTGAGCAGCACTGTCGGCTAATTGACGTGGCATGTTTCAGGGGGAGCCTCGATAACGTAGCCGAACGGTTCCTGCGAGCCGCAGAGACGCAGGGATGTCAGTACGCCACTAGGATCAATGGTGACAACCTGTTCGTCGATCCCGACCTGCTGCGGGAGATGGCCCAGATTGCCGCTTCCGGCGACTACGAATTCGTCACAAACGTGCCGGGCCGCAGTTATCCGCCAGGGTCCAGCATTGAGATCGTCGACGTAAAGGCCTATTCGGCGCTGGCCGTCTGCTTTTCCGAGCCCCGCCACCGAGAGCACGTCACGCTGTTCCTGTACGACCATCCCGAAAGCTGCAAGTACTACATCCACGTGAACCCGCAGCGAGAGGAAATGGCGGGCCTAAACCTGGCCATCGACACTGTGGAAGACTACCTAAGAGCGCAGCGCATTGTGGCGGATCTGCCCGAACCCTTGCTTGAGCGCTCTCTCATGGAAATCATTAACACGGAGAAACGACTATGAACCCTTGGCGCGGCAAGCATGGCCCCCTGCTAATCGCGGAGATCGGTGGAAACCACGAGGGCGACTTCGACTACGCCCTTCGCCTACTTGATCTCGCACTGGAATCTGACGCCGACGTCATCAAGTTCCAAGTCTATACGGGCGACACGTTAGTAAGCCGTGTTGAAGGCGCCGTGCGCAACCAGCACTTCAAGAAGTTCGAGTTCGGCATATCCCAGTATCTGGAACTCGCCCGGCGCGTGGAAGCCGGTGGCAAGATTTTTATGGCCTCGATATGGGATCTCGGCATGATCGACGCGTTAGATGTCCACATGCCGATCTACAAGATCGGCTCCGGCGATCTAACTGCCTATCCTCTGCTGCGGGAGTTTGCCTACCGCGGCAAGCCGATGGTCGTCTCAACCGGTCTCGCCACGACGGATGAAGTGGCCGCGAGCGTCGAATTCATCCGCTGCGTCAACCCCGTCTATCGGACTCCAGCCTTCTTGGCCATCTTGCAGTGTACCTCGATGTATCCGATCCCAGCGTCGGATGCCAACTTGGCCGTGATGGGTGAACTGAAGGCCCGTCTAGGCACCACCGTCGGCTATTCCGACCACACCGAAGGCATGCGCGCTCTAGAGATCGCGTACGCGATGGGCGCCGAGGTGATGGAGTTCCACTTCACCGACGCCCGAGAGGGTAAGTCGTTCCGCGACCATAAGGTTTCGTTGACGGCACAGGAGGTACACCAGTTGCAGGCGAGGCTTCGCGAAATCACTGAGCTTCGCGGTGACGGCACCAAACAGCCCCTTCCGGTAGAAGGAGACCATGTGGTTTCGTTCCGGCGAGCCGTTTACCCCCGCTTCGCACTCGCCGAGGGAACCGTACTGACCACCGATAACCTCACGGTGTTACGACCAAATCACGGAATCGATGCTCGCGACTTCGACAAGGTTGTGGGGTGTCGATTGCTGTGTGCAGTGAATGCCCACCAGAAACTTGAATGGGACATGCTGTCCGAGTGACATCCAAATGCTGAAACTCTCCCAATATTTGCTGCGTACGTTCAACCCCCGATTTCACGCTGCGCTGACTAGGTTGATTTACAGATCATCGAGAGTAAAAATCGGCCGGGGATTCACCGCGGACTCGGTACCGCGGATTCTCATCGACGCTGATGCGAATCTCGAGATCGGCAGCAATGTGGAATTTCGCCGAAGTATAGAGATACGCGTTCACGGTACCGCGAAGATAACCATCTCTGATGGTGTCCGCATTGATCGAGGGGTACGTATATTGGCGGCCAATAATGCTCATATCCGTATCGGCCCGGCAGCCCGGATTGGACTGTACTCTGTGCTTAACGGCGGCGATTCCATCACGATTGGAAGCAAGGCGCTCATTTCAGGATTCGTGTATCTGCAGACCAGCATGCATGAACACCGCGCATCTGACGTGCCGATCCAAGATCAGGGCTACGCGCACGCACCGGTGACTCTGGGGGACGACACCTGGGTGGGGACGCACGTTGTGGTCATGCCAGGGATCACCGTAGCGGAGGGCGCAGTCGTTGGCAGCAATGCTGTCGTCACATCAGACGTCGATGCACACACGGTCGTGGCAGGCGTGCCTGCCCGCGTAATCCGGCAGCGTGTAGGAAAGTAATGAGATGAGCGCACCGAAAGTAACGGTCTATATCACCAACTACAACTACGGGCGATACCTACGCCAGTCAGTCGACAGCGTGCTGTGCCAAACGCTGCAGGACTTCGAGTTACTGATCATTGACGACGGCTCGACAGACGACTCCAACTCAATTATGGAGCAGTACGCCAACCATCCGAAGATCAAACTTATCTATCAGCAGAACCGGGGACTTAATGTCACCAATAACATCGCGCTGCGCTTGGCCCGGGGGCAGTATATTGTGCGCCTCGATGCTGATGATCACTTTGAGCCGGATGCGCTGCAGGCCATGTCGCAGCTACTCGACGCTGACCCTGAGGTGGGGCTTGTGTTCCCCGACTACTACATAGTCGATCGCAGTGGAGCGCCACTCGAGGCTATGCACCGCCTGGATTTCGGGCGCGACGTGACCCTGCTCGACCAACCTGCGCACGGGGCCTGTACCATGATTCGGCGCGACTTCCTGTTAGCCCTTGGGGGCTATGATGAGAGCTACAGCTGTCAGGACGGCTACGAACTGTGGATCAAGTTCACCTCGCGGCACAAGGTGCGTAACATCAACCGCCCCTTGTTCCACTACAGGCAGCACGGGGAAAACCTCACGACCAACGAGCGACGCATCCTCGACACGCGCATGTCAATCAAGCGCGATTTCGTGCGAAAGAACGCCGTCGTGCTGCCCCGCACCGTGGGGGTGATCCCTGTTCGCGATACGCGCCTCAACGACGCTAAGCTAGCCTTCGCCGAGTTGGGCGGCCGCAGCCTGCTGCAGATAAAGATCGATGCCCTGCTGGGCGCCACCACGCTCGACGCAGTGGTAGTCACATCCGAGGATCCTGAGGTCGCCAACTATGTCGAGCCCATCTTGCGAAGCGAGCCCCGGCTCATGTTCATTCCCCGATCGAAAAATGCCGCACGTTTAAACGCCTCCCTGGTGCAGACCCTTTTCGAGGTGCTGGAGGCTGATTCCCTGCGTGACCGCAGCATCGAAGCAGTTCTGACTGCCGCCGTCGAATACCCAAATGTCGGCAGCCAAGTCATTGATGATGCTGTCAACACCTTGGCCCTGTTCAACAGCGACTCACTGATCAGCGTGCGCCCCGACATCAGCTTGCTATACCAGCATCATGGCCACGGAATGGTGCCGATTCTTGAGCAGGACAAGTTCACTAAGCTCGAGCGGGAGGCGCTATATCGCGCTGTGGGAGGCATCATGCTGTCGCGTACTGGCGGTTTGAGCGAGTACGGAACCATCCTCCATGGTTGCGTAGGGCATGTGATTATTGATCGCCTGGCCTCACAAGAAGTTAGATCTGAAATCGACCTGATAGTGGCGCAAGCGCTCGCACAATCTGCCGCGCGAGGGATGTCAGTCTCGTGAATATCAAGCGCTTGCTGGCGACGTCTCGCCGAATGATACAGTTTGTTGGTCTTGCGCTGATCTCTCTTGCTGTAGGTTTGGTCCTGGCTCAATCGTTTACGAACGTTGACGTGCAGGATGCGTTCCAGTACAGGCGGAACTTCGAAAGTGGCGACTATGAGAGGCAAGACATGTTTGGCATCTGGCCGATCATCGTTGTGGGGATCAATACGTTCATTCCGGACCAGGATCCCTTTATCCTTATCGGTGGAGTCACCGCAGCCATATTTCTTTTCCATAGCGTTAAGGCACGACCAGGGTGGGAGCGCTGGGCGATCTTTTTGGTGCTGCTGGTGATGCCGCTGATGGCGTTGAACTACGGGCAGGTTCTGCGCCAGGGATTAACTGTGGCAATCATCATTACTGCGCTGATGGTGAATTCCTTCGTTGTCATGACCGGTCTATTGGTATTGGCCTCCCTGCTGCACTTGGTATACGCACCCTTCATCGCTCTGGCTCTATTGCGCTTCTACTTGTTTCCATCCTCGGTCATAGGCAGTGGAGGACAGGGTATAGGCAGCAGCGCCAAAAGATTCGACTGGATGGTCTTCATCCTTATTCCGGTCGCGTTCGTGACGCTTACATACGTCGCTCCCGAGCAAATGATTCAAAAATACTTCGAGTTCGACGCTGATAACGTTAAGCGATTGTTGGTTTCGGCACTGATTATGGCGTTCATCATTTTGGTCTACCCAGTGGGTAACCAGCGCCTTACGCTTTTCACCACCTACTTCGGCCTTGCGGTAGCTTTATCTTTGCCCTTTCAAAATGATTACACCCGCATAAATACCGCGATTTTTCCTTTGCTGGTATTCGCAGCCCTGCTATGTCAGAAGACCCGTAGGTCCTACTACGCTCTGGGCATATGTTTCATACTCACCCTCTACATCGGGTTGCGCTTGGAGTACAACTAATGACCCTTTACCTGCTTAGCCCTACTGTGGGCTGGGAGCCTTGCGGCATAAGTGCCGAGGGCAAGGCAATTTCGCGAAAGAAGTTTTATCAATGCTGATACCAATCAAGTCCGTCAAGTCTTCCAGCCTCTTTGGTGACGCGGATGCTGACTACCGAGGGATTGCGGGGCTGTTATCGTCGGATGCGGCGGTTTTTCGGCGTGCCCTGTCATCAGTCCGCATTGGGCGTACTTTCAAAACCACCGCTCACAACCGGCTCCCCCAACTGACTAGCTATCTGACCTCGCTGGGGCAGCGCTTTGGTAAGGTCATCGATGTTGGCGCAAGCGATGGCTCAGCGGCGCTCTCGTTTATTAGAGCATTGAATTTCGAAAGCTATTGGCTAACCGACAAGTACATTGAACTGGTGCTTGTGCACGAAGGTAATCGTTTTTGGCTCTACGACCTTGATGGATTACTTCATATGTATCAGGTTGGAGGGTGTCTATTCTATCTGGATCCCTTCCGCCAGTGGCGATCGCCGCTGGAGCGTGTTGTGACTTCAGTCCTAGGCAGAAGCACAGCTCAACACGCAGCCGAACGTCTACAAGTGGTCTGCCTGAATCCAGATGTGAGCTGCTGTGGCAAAAGCTATCGATTTCTTTCTTACGACTGCAACAACGCTTGGACTGAAGAGCCTGGAGAATTGATCCTGGTCGCTAATCTACTGGACAAGTTTATCGATAACCCCGACGTAATGAAACGCTTCTGTGCAAATATTTGCGGCATGGTTGCCAATGGGGGGCTGTTGGTTGTGGCCGACAACGAAGGGATGGAAAGGGCCACCGTTTTCCGTTCGCGAGGAAAATCTTTCGAAGTTATGCACCGTATCGGCGGAGGATCAATCACCGAAAGACAGTTGGGGCTGGGCTAATGAAAGTAGCCGCTTTGGTCCAGAAGCCGTACGATTTGCTGAATACACTGGAGTATCTCCATTTGCAAGGATGGAATCGAAAGCAGCTCACTGTTTTTCTCATTGGCAAACACTCCAATGTTCTGGCTGCGGAGAAACTATGCCGCTCACTGAAGATCAGCGTAGAGCATCTGGCTGATCCAGACATCTATGGGCAATGGGTCGTTGGGCTGACGGCCGCGCAGTTTCCCAAGGGAAAAACGCTACTTGCGCTCAAGGCTTTACTGCTTGTCCCCTCGTTCTTCTGGTGGCACCTGTGCTGGCTCTACGTGCTGCTGCGTTGGCGCCGAGCCGCCTATGATGTGCTGCTCTACGATGCTTGGCGATCCAAATGTATCTTCCTCTCGGCCATTGCCGCTGATCGGCAGGTCCTTTTTGACGGCGGATATTCGACAATCACCTACAAGCTCTGTGATGCCTTTGCCGCCGGTGGTGCACGGGAACTCGTGGCAACCTCGCTACGCGCCCAGAAGACTCATGTGCCTTGGCTGGTGCGCACCGCATTCATGCGAAGGGTGGATAAGCAAGCCCCATTTTTTACATGCTACGCCGCGCAGGTGCCGTCGTCCTCTCGCTTTCCCGTTCTTTCGAACAACTACGCCTACAGCCGTGCAACTGCAGCAGCAGTTGAAATGGGTGACTATGCGTTGGTGCTAGGTATCCCGATGCTCCGGCATATTGACCACTATACAGAGGTCGCTCGCGAATGTTTGCAGAATGCTGGCATCGCCCTGACCTACGAGAGCGTGCAATATCGGTTCCATCCACAGGATTTGAACCGCTCAATACTGGATGCTGGATATGCCCGGATGCTAGAGGAAGGGATTGCCGATAGGTCTCTTCCTTGCACTTTTCCTGAGTACGGTCTGGAGTTCGATTTCCTGTTCCTCGAACGACTGCCCCGCTTCATCGTCACCTATGAATCGAGCAGCACGGTCTGGTTGCAGCAGGTATTCGGTGAGCGTATCCAACTCAAGATCCTCCAGGTTCGCTGACCCATGAAAATCTCCTTCATCATCGGCTCGCTGCGCATGGGAGGTGCTCAACGCGTTGGCGCGCACTTGGTCGGCGAGTGGATCAAACGCGGATGGGAGGTCAAGCTGATCGCGACCTATTCTGGTGGCGGCGAATCGGTTTATCCGATACCTCCGGATGCGCGCTTGGTGTACCTAGCCGATATGGTTCCAAAGGGCTGTACCGGCATGGCAGGGCGCATTGCTCGTCTGCGCGCCCTTCGGTCGATTCTGTCGCTGGACAAGCCCGATGTTATTGTGTCCTTCATGACAGATGCCAACATAGCGATGATGTTGGCGACGGTGGGGCTGAGTTTCCGGCGCATTGTTTCTGAGCGTGCGTATCCTCCCCGTGACAAGGTTAGCGCGCTCTACGCTTGGCTGCGGCGCCTGACCTATCCCAAGGCAGATTTGGTGGTGTTCCAAACCAACAAGGGCGCGCATTGGCTCAGTGATGAAATACCAGCTGCAAGAGGCTGCGTCATTCCGAATCCTGTGGTGTTCCCGCTGCCGGTTTTTCAGCCGTTGCGGATTCCGGGTGAATTTGTGCCACCTGCGGCGAAGATCATGCTCTCCGTCGGGCGGATGACCGAGCAGAAGGGCTTTCCGTTGCTTATTCAAGCCTTCGAGCAGCAAGCGGCTCGCCATCTCGAGTGGCAGTTGGTGATTCTCGGAGCAGGGCCAGACCGAGAGTACCTTGATGAACTGGTCCAGCGATCGACCTATGCTTCTCGTATCCATATGCCAGGTCCTGCTGGCAATCTCGCCGACTGGTACAGACGTTGCGACCTTTTTGTAATGTCCTCAACTTTCGAGGGCTTTCCCAACACTCTTGTTGAAGCGATGGCTCACGGCTGTGCTGTCGTCAGCTTTGACTGCGAAACCGGGCCGGGTGATATCGTCCGCCACGGATTGGACGGCATTCTCGTTTCTAAGGTTGGCGATGTGAGCGAGTTGAGCGCCGCGCTCGGTCGCCTGATGGACGACGAAGATCTTCGCCGCTCGCTGAGCCAGCGCGCTGTCAATGTCCGAGAGCGTTTTTCGTCAGAAAAGATCATGACGATGTGGGACGATTCCCTCGCAGCTGCAATTGCAGGGCCTTATTCAGTCACTTGGGGGCCAGTCATACCAAAGCGCAACATTCGCTGCTGCATCGTCAAGAAGGCCTTATTTCACATCCTATGGCTGGCGTATAGGTTCGACCGTTGGCATGCCACGGCGCCCTTCTGCTGCCGACCCTACAAGTCACAGGTGATCAAACTGGCGCATAGCCTGAAGCCGCGGAAGGTCGTGGAGATCGGCTGTGGACTAGGTGAAATTATCTCCCGCATCGACGCTCCGGTCCGCTTCGGATTCGACATAGACGAAGGGGCGTTGCGCGCAGCCCGTCTGCTCAACCGCAAGGTGTTCTTCCATAGAGGCGCCTTGGGCGAAACCGAGAAAATGGTTGCCGCAACTGGCTCCGATCTGGACCTGTTGATCATGGTCAACTGGGTCCATAATGTGCCCTTTGAGCAGGTGGCGTCAGCAGTCCGCGCGCTAAGAGAGCGGGCTGATCTGCGGTTTCTAATCATCGACCGAATCCTCCCGGGAAAGCCTGGATTCAGCTACTGCCACTCGCCAACTCAACTCGTGACCCTAGGCACCATCGAGGCTAGCGTACCAGCGGTCGATGGCGTGCGTATTCTGGAATTGATCCGCTTGCATTCTACCAAGGGGGACTGATGGGAGCGCGCTACCTGATCAGGCTAGATGATGCCTGTCCCACCATGAATGCTTCTGCTTGGGTAGCCCTTGAGGAGGCCTTCGAACGTTTGAGCGTCCGCCCGATCGTGGGTGTAATTCCCGATAATCGTGATTCCTCGATGAATTGCTCCCAACCTGCACATGATTTCTGGGATCAGGTTAGGCGGTGGCAGAACAAAGGCTGGGGGATAGCCCTTCACGGCCTGCACCATCTTTATCACGAAATTTCGCTGAGCGATCGACCACTTATTCCCTTGCACAGCAAGTCTGAGTTCGTTGGCCTTCCGCTGGAGTCACAGAAAGACATGTTACGTCGCTCCTATTCTATTTTCCGTGAGCGCGGCATCAAACCGGCGTTGTTCATGGCGCCTTCACACTCATTTGACACCAACACTCTCGAGGCGCTTGCTGCCGAAACCGACATTCGCATTCTCACCGACGGGCAGGCCCTTTTCCCCTATATGGATCGAGGCTTCCTCTGGATCCCGCAGCAACTCTGGCGCTTTCGGCGAATGCCGTTCGGCGTCTGGACAGTCTGCCTGCACCCAAACACGATGTCCTCCACGCAGATTGCAGCCTTTATTACCCAGATGGAAAAATTCGCGCCGCAGATCGTCTCGGCTGACGACGTGTCGTCAGCCTATGCCAATAGGATGCGCGGCGGGCTGGACAATGCGTTCGCGTGGGTATTCTGGCGACTTCTTGTGCTGAAACAGCGGCTGAACCGATGAGCAAAGTGGTGCGGATCCGGCTTGCACTGATCATCACCGGCCTAACCACCGGCGGCGCGGAAGCCATGTTGCTCAAACTGCTGCAAAAGATCGACCTTAGTCGATTTACACCTACGGTGATTTCCCTGACCACCATGGGAGAAATAGGACCCCATATAGAGGCATTGGGAATACGGGTCCATGCCTTGGGAATAACGCCGGGGGCACTTAGTAAGATCAAGTTCTTCCGCTTGGTTAGGCTATTGCGGCAGTTGAAGCCCGACCTGGTTCATACTTGGATGTATCACGCTGATTTATTGGGCGGAATGGCGGCTCGCTTGGCGGGCGTAAAAGCGATTTCCTGGGGAATACGTCATACCGATTTGTCTACTGGAGCCAATAAACGCAGCACACTGGCCGTCATGCGCGCTTGCGCATGGCTCTCAAGCTGGCTGCCACAGAAAATCCTTGTAAATTCCACTGTGGCAGCGAAGGTGCATGTCTCTCAAGGCTATTCGTCAGAAAAAATGGTGACGATACCTAATGGATTTGACCTTGGGAAGTTTTCACCTTCACCTTTGGCCAGAACTGCGGTACGTGAGGAGTTAGGGCTAGCTTCGACGGCACCCTTAGTGGGTGTAATCGGTCGTTTTCATCCGCAAAAGAATCAGATCCGGTTTATCGAGGCAATTGCGATGATGCGCAGAATCGACCCAGATGTTCATTTTTTGCTGGTTGGGCAGGGTAATGACACAGGCAATGCACAACTGAAAGCAGCGATACAGGCTGCCGGTGCAACTGTTGTTTGCCATCTATTGGGTGTACGTACCGATGTACCCCGCTTGATGGCTGGATTGGATGTTCTAGCACTACCCTCGGTTGGCGAAGCCTTTCCTAATGTGGTGGGCGAGGCGATGGCCTGTGCCGTGCCCTGTGCTGTGACCGATGTGGGTGATTCAGCCTGGATAGTGGGTGAAACCGGCCGCGTGGTGCCAGCGGGGGATATGACCAGTTTGACGCATGCCATTCACGATCTGTTGAAGCTGTCCGCTGACGAACGCGCTGTCTTAGGAACCGCAGCGCGTGAGCGGGTGGCCAATTTGTTTGAGATTGGTGCTGTGGTTAAACAGTACGAGGCGTTTTATGAGTCGCTTTTTTCGGAAGGGGCGTAGTGAATGGAATTGAGAAGAAAAGTTCCATGGTGGTTGCGTATAGCCGCAAAAATTGTGCTGGCGCGCTTGCCTGTCGGCTACTCGTTCTGGAAACGGCTTGGTATGTTTGAGCATGGCGACATGAATCATCCAGCACGCGCGCTGGAAACATATTTGATGCACGCCCAGAC